>Ga0210043_1000239_pt1 | contig 59723 bp, 83 predicted proteins | sample CryGeymet201501t_FD_183990 | JGI IMG/M metagenome (GOLD analysis project Ga0210043, IMG submission 183990) | Groundwater microbial communities from Crystal Geyser aquifers in Utah, USA - Crystal Geyser metaG 2015-01t (SPAdes) (version 2) | ecosystem: Environmental > Aquatic > Deep subsurface >... | reverse complement strand
ACTGGAACACATGGGAAAACAGGTGAGCCAATAATCAATGTCAAGCTTGGACGATTAGGCGCTGATCAATTTAAGCAAGCAGCAGCACAAGCGCGATCCATGGGCGGAGGTTATTGGCGTGGCAATTTCTATCTTCCTGATCAAAAGTCTGCCGACGAGTTTACATCGTGGATAAAGGGCGGCGACATAGATAGAACTGAGCAATTAACTAAAGGTGAAGAGGTAAAGCAAAAGGTAAAAGTTACCAAGCTTATATCTATGGCTGAAAAGTTAGAGCAGAAAGCTAATGAAGATCTTTCCTCTACTCGCAGAGAAAACACAGCAAGGCAAATGCGAATGGCTGACTCTTCAAGAGCTAAAGCCGATTCTGATGCGTCATTTGCCAAAATGCTAAGGGCCGTAGCTAATGGCATCGAGTCGGGAGAAATAAAATATCTAGCAGAACTAAGCAGCAAAGCGCAGCTAGAAACGCTAGATAAAAAAATGAATGGTTTGAGATATAACGTTCCTCAGTCAAAAATTGACGAGTTAATGGATCGTGATAGAAATTCAAACCTTTCATGGAAAAGCAGCGTAAGCATTGAGGACCGAGTACAGTTTTCACGATTCCCTATGATTGATAGCCATTATTCAGCAATAGAAAGATGGTCAAGCGAAATGGATAATATGAGCGGATATAAGCAGGCCGCAGCATCGCTGAAAAAAACAATAGCGGGACTTGGGCAGCGAGACTATGCAACATTAGATCCTTCTAAGCCATACTTTAATAAGCTGTTAGATTTCCTCAAAGACCAGCCTAACTATTACAACGGCACAGAGCTTGCCGCTGAATACTCGCGCCTAACAAGAATGGGTATCGACACGCCAGCAGCGTTAAGAACCGCGCTGATCGAGTTAAATAGCATTAAGTCATCTATCGATGCACCAAAGCAAAAAACCACTGTTGAAGTAATGGAGAGAGAGCTTAAGCGAAAAATGCGCTTGAACAGAAATGCTTTCAATGACTTTTTCCCCACTCCAAAGACAATATCTGACGACGTTGTATCGTTGGCCGGAATTGGTGAAGGCATGAAGGTTTTAGAACCGTCGGCTGGAAACGGCGAGCTTGCCGATGCTATGAATAAGTTCGGCGCTGACATTGATGTTGTTGAAATGGCAGGCGACCTAAGGGCTATCCTTCAGGAGAAGGGATACAACCTGGTCGGTGATGATTTTATGGAGTTTAAATCTGGCCCTGTTTATGACCGAATAGTAATGAACCCGCCTTTCTCTAATGACCAGGATATCGATCACGTATACCACGCTTACGACATGCTAAAGGCTGGCGGTAAGTTAGTTGCCATTGTTAGCAGCATGGCCGGTGACCGTTCAAATAATAAAAATAAAGCGTTTAAAGAATGGGTTTCATCACTGGATGGGCAAGAAGAGTTATTACCTGAAAATGCATTCTTGGAGTCACTTAACCCAACTGCGGTAAGGACCAAGACCATATTAGTTGAAAAGCCTGAAGAGGTTAGCGATTCAGTATCTAAAGAGCCATCAAGTGAAATAATTAAATTTAGCAGTGACTCAATAGTTGCCGGCACGCCAAAAGGGATGCCAGCAAAGCAAGTTGATGTTATCGCAAAATCATTCATCAAAGAGTACAAAGGCGCTGCTGGTATCAAGGCAATGGTCTTTCAGACACAGAAAGAAGCAATGGATTACGCTGGCATCCAAGATGATGAGAGCGTGTTAAGACATGCTTTTTACAATCCTCGCACTAACGAAGTGGTATTGATATCAAATAACATCGATAGCGCAGCAGATGCGCGCAAGATACTTCGACATGAAGTGTTAGCTCACCACGGGCTTATGCGGGTGGTCGGCCAAGACGAATGGCGTAACGTTGTCAACCTAGTGTCTGCCAGCCGTAACGCTAAAAGCCTTGAGTCAATTTGGTCTGATATCGATGAAAGATATGAAGGATTTGATGAGAATGCAAAGGCCGAGGAAGTGATCGCCAGTATCGCAGAGTTGGAACCTAGCAAGCTTGGAGAGTGGGGCAATAGAATTATTGCCGCAATTACTCGGGCCCTAAGAAAAGTTGGATTTGTTGGCGACAAAATAACGGCAACCGAGATTAAGGATATGATCCGCATCATCGGGGAAAGGATAAAAACTGTCAGCGCCGGCCGCTCTGAAATAAAGAACGATATAAAGTTCAGTAATCAGTTAACCGCAAAAGATGGCTTTAGCATTCCAGACGAAACTAGGAAGGATGCTTTCCTCAGGTCTATACAGGATAAATACCGTCGCCTTAAAGTCACGCAGAAGGCCGTTAAAGAGCAGGGCGGTATGATTGATGAAAGCAAAGACGTTTATCTTGCAGAGGAATTATTCCACGGCAAGGTCGGAGAAGATTTACGAGTAATGGAAGATCAATACATCAAGCCGCTTGTCGAGTACATGGGCAAAGAAAACGTTTCACGCGAAGAGCTTGATCTGTACTTGATTGCCCGCCACGCGCCAGAGCGTAACGCTCAAATTGCCAAAATAAACCCTGATATACAGGATGGTGGTTCTGGCATGACGGATGCCGAGGCTGCAAAGATCATGGATAACTTCACCAAAGAAGGCACCATGACAAAAGTTAAGGCGGCGGCTGCGTTTGTTGATGGCATTATCAACTCAACAAAGCAAAGGTTAATTGACTCAGGTTTAGAGTCACAAGATATTGTTGATTCGTGGGACTCTGCATATAAGCATTACGTTCCGCTTAAAGGTTTTGCTGTCAATGAGTCTGACACGGAAGGAAACAGAGTTAAGGCCACAGGGAAAGGCTTCAGCGTACATGGCAGGGAAACAATGCGAGCAATGGGCAGACGCACAGTGTCAGAGTCGCCGCTTGCTTATGTCATTTCTGATGCTACTCAGTCGGCTATCCGCGCAAGAAAAAACGAAGTAGCTCAGACAATGCTTAGGCTTGTTGATGCGAACCCAGACCCGGAGCTTTGGCAGGTGTTCAGCAGTGAAAATCCTGATACAACCCGCAAGATAACAAAGCGCAAAGATCCCGCTACTGGCAAGACAGTTGAAACAGTGATCGAAACTGTAATGCCAATGCACGCGATGAAGGATAAGTACCTTGGCGCAAAAATGGGCGGAGAGCAGTATTACATTAAGTTGCACGATCCTCGATTGATGGAGGCTATGGCAAACCTTGGCGTTGAACAGGCTAACATTCTAACTAAGACTATTGGCCGAGTTACCCGCGTACTATCGGCGCTAATCACCAGCTATGACCCTCAGTTTGCTTTATCTAACTTTGCCCGAGATGTGCAAACCGCAGTTTATAACGTGCTGGCAGAGTCAAAGATAGAAGGGGGTAAGGCGTTAGGAACTAAGGATCTTGCCAAAGAAATGGTTAAGGATATCCCTAGCTCAATGAAAGCGCTAAAGCGCGGGTTTAGGGATAACGATTTCACTGGAGAGTGGGGAGCATACCTAAAAGAATATTTGGACGCAGGAGCCAAAACAGGCTGGTTCGTGCAAAAGGATATTGACGAAATTAAGGATGATATTACTCGCTCAATAAGCACTACTGGCGAAGGCGCTAAGAACAAGCTGATCCGCAGCAAAGACAAGATGCTTAAGTTCATCGACGACTATAACGACGTTATCGAAAATTCTTCTAGGCTATCTGTTTACACAAATGCCCGTCGTCTGGGACTTACTGAAAAGGCCGCTGCATCACTCGCTAAAAACCTGACAGTAAACTTTAACCGTCGCGGAGAAATGACCAATAGCATTAACGCGCTTTACATGTTCTTCAATGCCAGCGTGCAGGGTACGGCCAACATGTTACGTGCGGTAATGACTCCGGCCGACAAGACTAAAAAGATTTGGGATCCTGAGTTCTATAACCTAACCCAGAAAATTGCTATGGCCCTGCCAATAGCCACAATATTAATGGCGCAGGCAAACAGGGAGTGGGGCGGCGATGATGACGATGGAAAACCATTTTACGATAAGGTCCCTGATTATGTGAAGGAGACAAACTTTGTATTAATGATCCCAGGCAGTGAAGGCGACTTCATAAAAATACCAATGCCTTATGGGTACAACTTCTTTGCATCGATAGGCAATGCCATCGACAGAAGCATGAACACCGAATCAACCGCCATCGAATCAGCATTCGATACTGTTGCCGCATTTGCTGGTGCGTTTTCGCCATTGGGCGCGGTTAGTTCTGAACAGATGACCTCGCAAGTTGTAAAGACGGCAGCGCCAGCAGTGTTAAAGCCGTTTGTAGAAATGGCACTTAATGAAAACTTTACTGGCTCGCCTATCTACAAAGAGCAAAATCCTTTCGGTCTTAAAACGCCTGATGCTTACAACTCACAGCGTAAAACATGGGAGTGGGCTAAAGGATTAAGCGAGTACCTAAACGACTTAACCGGCGGAAACCAATTTAAATCAGGCGTTGTCGATATTGCGCCTGAGTCATGGCAACACCTAATTAAGTTTGCCGGCGGCGGGCTGGGCTCTTTGTTTGGAAGGTCGCAAGATTTGGCTGTCAAAACAGTTAAAGGTGAAAGCGTTGAGTCTGGCGAGATCCCATTCTGGCGCAAGTACATGGGCTCAATCTCTGAGTCTGTCGATATATCAGAAATGTATAAACGCTTCGATGAAATAAAGACAGTAGAGAAGCAAGCTACCATGTTGCCCGGTGAAGAGCGGATAAAGTTTATAACCGAGAACAGGCCAAAGGTTAAGCTGATATCCATGACAAAGGGTATTCAGAAAGAGCTTACTAGGCTGAATAAGCAAAAGGCGGCGATTGATGCGAGCAAGCTCAGTGATGAGCAAAAGCAAACCCGCATAGATGCAATTGAGGAAAGAAAGCGTTTAATGGCTGCTAGATTCAATAAGGCATACAACGAAGCGGTAAGCGTGAAGTAAGAAATGATAAAGGGGCGAAAGCCCCTTTATTTATAGAATGCTGTCTTTGCTGATTTTCTTGCACATCCCTAGTGCCGATGAAGCCACGGCACCGCACCAAAAGCAACCAACCCCGACAGCAAAGCCTAGTTCGTTACCTGATAGATACCAAACTGCAAGTCCAAAAATTACTGATATAGCTGAAAATAATCTCATCATTCATTGCCTTTTTCTTTATTCCATTCACCACCAAGGAATGCCAAAGCCTTATCTTTCCAGTGATGACTAATAAATCCATGCCCGTCAGGTCTTCCAGAGTAAACCATCCAAGACCATTCGCTAGAACCAGTCGAGCTCCACTCAATAGGATCTAACCCTTTAGCTTTCCACACCTTACTCAAAAGATTTTCTCTTGGCCTTCCACTAGATTTCTTCACATGGCTAACCATAATTATGTCGCCATTATTTATTCCAGCAGCTAAAAGCTGTGAGTCAGTACCATGAACCTCAGCAAAAAATAGTTCACCTTCTTTTATGTGTGCAGCATTTGCGTCAAACATTAATCACCCCCTCGGTAAATTATCACTGTTTACAAATCCAAGAGTTAGCTGGGCTTTTTTTACCTCGGCCAAAAAGGCATCTTCGTTTTGCTTCTTGACCAGCTTGTACTTGTTGAGCTCCTTACCGCAAAAACTAGCTACGTCTTTGTCAGACTCTATCTTAGCGGTTAGCTCATTAAGTGCGGCCATTGATGATGGGGCGGCTAATGCGTTGAACAAAGAATCAAAAGTTTGAATAACCTTTACTTCAAAATCTGCGTTAACCCACATCGCGTACTTATAAACCAACTCTTTGCAAACCCAAGTGCCTCCGTTATAGCGACCTTGTTTTTTTACAACTGGTTCAAATGCCCTATTCTGGGCAATTAAAACGTCGCACACATTTTTAAAAGACTCTGACCTCATAAACTTGTTAGGCAAATCCTTAGTCATACCGCCAGCAGCCTTGTGCAAGTCATTGAGGCTAAACCTTCCTTGTGAGTCGGTGGTTATTTCTGTTGAATTTATCACCAATGGCTTCATGGATTCCCTTTAATTTACCTGTATTATTTAGCTAACAATACATTAAATAGTCAAAATGTAAACGTTTATATTTTAGTTGTTTTAAGTTGAGCTAGGTGCATAAAAATTTAAATGCGTGCTACATTTTTAAAAGAAGGCTTTCCTACCTTTAAGCCAAACACAAATAACAGCAGCGTGATATCGGCGCACTTAAAAAACTATAAAATTGCAATTATTAGGGTATATAAAATGCACTAATATCTAACATATAGTAATGACTTCAGTAACTAATACAGGTGTCCTATCGTGACAAATAAAACCGAGCAGCTTAACGGCAAAGAGTATCAGTCTGTTAATGCGTTATTCGCAATACCAATAGGTCAAGCGTTTAATGTGCAGAACATTGGCCCGTCAAAGGTAAAGTTTCATATCGGTGATGCAAAGCCTGAAGTGTCAACGCTTAACTTTAGGGTACTCCCTGCATTGCCTGAGGTTTTGCTCCAAGTTCCATCTGGCGAGAAAGAGGTTTTCTTGCTTGGAAACAGCCAAATAAATGCTGAGGTTGACTAATATGGGTGCGAAATTTGGTAAAGGTAATATTTCTAAAAAAGACCAAGATACTTTAAAGCATTTAAAGTACAACTCTGAAACTAATCAAATTGAATCTGACAGGGAAATACAGACCACGCTTAATAGCTTCTTCCTAGGCGATCAACACAAGATGAGTTCTGGTGCTGAGAACATCTTCTTTACTAACCTTAACAGTAATATTAACTTTTTCCCTGCTTGGTCAGGGCTTAAAGACCATCGCATTCCATCTAACCGTGGAGCTGGTGGAGTTATTACTCCTAGCATTAGAAAGTACGCTGATATGCAAACATTGGAGCCGTATGGGGCTGCGGCTGCTTCTGGCTCGGTTGCATACAATAAGGCTGCCGCGCTACTAGGTAATCATTCCGTATTAGGGCAAACCTTTATAGTAATGGAGGCGGTAGCTGCCAATGATTGGCTTGAATACCAAGCGTGGTACGGCACAGATGAAACAGGTATTCAAGCTTATGAGCAAAAGTTTACAGGGCAAGCTTACGAATCTGGTGATACGGTTGACTGGTGGTTCACTCACCCTATAGAGGGGTTAGCAGGAACCCCGATTGTTACTTGTATTAAGTTACGTAAAGGTAATGAAGACGGGGTAGCCAATTACTTACAAGTGCGCCCTAGCGCAGCTAATGCAGCTACTCATTATTCTGCTGTAAGGTTACGAGTTTTTGAGGATGCACCCATTGAGGCAGTGGTATCCCCTAATAAGGTTTTACTGTCAAATTCTCAAGGACTGACCACCGCCAGTAATGTAACTAATACAGAGCTATCAACATTGTCGGGGGCAACCACTCCAGAAACAACCTCTGTTGAAGACGATGATGGTGTTTTAGTAAATAACAGCGGCACTTTAATGCAGGTGACCTTATCAAGCATACTTGCATATATTAAGCGTAAGGTTGGAGGAAGCACGACTAGTACGACCGCTGTCATGGAATATGCAAGCGTTGAAACTGGAGGGAATGGTTATTGGAATAATAAAAGCATTACGTTAGGAGGGATGTTATTTACATGGAGTCAACCTGCTTCTGGGGGTGGGAACCTAACGATGACTAAATCTCCTGCCACAAATTTATCGCAAACTAGTGGCGGGCAAACTGTGAGTAAGTTTACAGGGAGCACTTTAACAGGAATGAACTCAGTTAACGAAAATATGTGGCAGTCTACTGGGACGTTAAGCATAGCGCCTTCTGTATCAATGACATCTTCTAGTTATCAAACAATAGAGTATGACCTATTTACAAGAAGCGCGCCCGCCAATAAGACAGCACATTGGAATATTAAAGTATTTGCTACGGGGTCTGGCACTTTATTTATGGCAGGCAGCTATATGGGACCACAACCTTAGCGGAGGGGTAACACAGCAAGACCATATGGTTCCTTATTTAGCTGTAAATAAGTTTGTGTACCTAGGGTATTAATAAATGATGGCACCGCAATCGCGGTGTCTTTTTAGGCTTGTTGCATTATGAATAGTGTGTAAACAGACATTCCAATAAGGGCCAATGCGCTAACAGCATACTGAACATTATTAATCCCTTTGCATGCACACCTTGAACCAACACCTGCACACATTATGGCAGAAGCCACGGCCAGCAACGGCGAGATTATCATTGTAATCAGTGTCATCATCCCAAAGCATAACGCTATAAATTTAGCACTGTTCATATCCATTTGCCTGTTTTCTCATAGTTTTCCAAATGTCCGTACCTTCACTGTTGCACCAAGAGCATTGGTTTACTATGGCCTAAAAATTAAAATCATTCATAAGTTATACTGCATAATACCACCAATTTAATTATTTTTTAAATATGCTGATTTAATCACCTATTTTTTAATTATAGGGCATTAATAAGGTATTGAGTTGGGGGTATTGTATTATTGTCAAAAACAAACCAAGGAAAGATCATGTCAGGGCGTCCACCATTAAAAGCATCAATAGCAAGATCCGCCGACCACAAGGTTTTCATAACCGAGGCAGAAAAGGCGATAACAAAAATAGTTCCTGAGGTAACAGGCAAGAGTGCGAGTGATTTTATCCGTGATGGCTTCATTGATAAGTTGAGGATTTTCTTAAAAGAAAACCCTGAGCTAATACCACTAATCGAAGAAAGACTTAATGATAGCGGGTACAAGCTTCCTTCTTATCTGAAATAGAGGTCGTTATGAATAAGCAAATGGTTATCATACTTTCTACAATTGGCCAGCAAGTCGGGCTCAATGCGGAACAGGTTAAATCAATGGCCGCTAGCGGCGATCTTGATGATAGGTATCAGCTATGCAAAGGCTGTAGAATGGTTTCCTGTGATAGATGCCAAATAGCCTACAGCAAAGAAAAAAACAAGGCGCCTATGTAGCGCCTTGTTTGAAGCAAGGATATGGCTAGTCGTCCATGTCCTTGTGATCTGTCTCGATCTCGATCATCTTCATCCCATGAGTTTGAAACTCACTAACCCAATAACGAAGGGCCATAGCTTCAGTGTCATTTTCAGGACTGATAACAATCGTGCCATCTTTCTTAAACCGAAGCTCCATGATCATGCACTCACGTTAGTGGGGTTAGCCGCTTGTGAGCCGTTAACACCTGATGAGCCGACAACAACACTAGAGTTCGTTGCTCTAGCCATTTGGCTAACTCCACCACATAGCGCGTTTAACTGCCATTGTAGAGCCTGCATTTGTTGTTGTTGCTGTGATTGCTGCTGGTTCATGCCAACAGTGATCGTATTGGTGTTTACGATTTCACGGTTAATTCCGCGCTGTTCTGACTCGCGAAGTTGAGCAACAGTTAATTGTTGCTCTAAATCGTTAATCCGGTTAGAGGTAATTAGTTGTCGAGTACGTTCACCATCGGCAAACACTGCTTGTTGAATTGCTGTACTTTGTCGATCAACGTTTGTGTCAACAGCACCAATGTCGCGACTTAACGCCGCAACTCCTTGTGTCGTTGCCAGTATTTGCGCAGTTTGACCTTGCGACAAATATTGGGTGTTGTTTGTATTCTGCTGAGTAATGCTCGCCATAGCTTGAGCCAAGGCAAGTTGTACTTGCGCCTCGTTATATGGGATTGCTGCCTTAATATCGCCTAGCGTTTGTTGGTTGATAGTTTCATTGGTGACGCAACCTGCGCCTTCACCATTTTGATTGCCAAAAAGACCGCCTCGGCCAAGAAGCAAACCAAGCACTAACCCCATGCCAGTTCCGCCAAGTCCATTGCTGCCATCCCCGCCCATGCCACGGAATACATCGCCTTCAGTAAATGTTGCCATGATAGATCCTCTTTCTTTGTTAGTAACAATTTGGATCTACAATATCGATCTAACTAGACGCCGATTAAATAGCCTCAAAATTGATTAGTAATGAATTATTAATCTTTACAATGCCCTTATAAACCCCTATTATCAGCTTGTCTTTTGTTGTTCACTTCTCTGTTGTTTTTGCTTCTTAGCCACCTCCTCCAATTGGTGGCTTTTTTTATGCCATTTTTAAGGGTATTATTAAGCGCATGTAAATGTTGACAACCTCAATTCAGAAGGTTAACCACTAGGCGCTAACATGGACTTAAAGCATGATGATTTACTCAAAACCCTGGCGGTTGTTTTTACCTTCTCGCTTGCTGTCGTCGCAAGAAACCTACTAAACCAAGAAAAGATCAAGATGCGGGCGTTTGTAGGCGAAATGATACTAGCTGTAATTTTTGGCCTTATGCTTGTTTTCCTTGGTGTTATACGCGCCGCCTCGTTCCCTGAAACCATGATCCTGTCTTGCGCATGTGGCCTAGGAATTAACAGATCAGTACAGTGGGTGGTTATGCCAATCATTCAGAGATTTATTCCAAGGGGGCCGAAGTGAAAGCAATAAATAAGGCGGTAGCATATGTTTGATACAGCATTCAATCGGGTTATCGGCCATGAAGGCGGTTTCCAGAAAATGCATCATGATCGCGGTAACTGGACTAGCGGAAAGGTTGGGGAAGGCGAGCTTAAGGGTACTAAGTTTGGCCTAGCTGCTATGACATATCCAAACCTAGATATTGAAAACCTAACAGTGGAACAAGCCAAGGAAATCTACTTTAAAGATTGGTGGATCCCTCTGAAAATGGAACGATTCCGACCTGCAATGCAATATCAGTTTTTTGACGCATCAATTAACCATGGGGCTCGCAATGCAACCAAAATGCTGCAGCGAGCGGTCGGCACAAAAGACGACGGGGTTATTGGCGACAAAACTATTGCGGCGAAGGATGCAAAGGACATTAACGACATGCTAATGCTGTTCATCGCTGAGCGCATTTCGTTTTTTGTGAAGTGTGCCACGTTCGACAAAGACGGCAAAGGCTGGATGAATCGCATGGCGGCAAACCTTAAAATAGCTAGTCAAGATAATTAGGGTGGATTTATGGAACAGGTTTTAATTTATTTTCAAGATGGCTTTATGTGGCTTGGCGTCATTGTAGTTGCTGCTACCTCTATCGTGGCCGCGCTTGAAAAGGTTGCACAAGTAACTCCTACAACTAAGGATGATGAGTACGTAAGCAAGGCAAAAGTATTCTTGGGCTACGTTTCTTCATTCCTTGATAAAGTTTCAGTCTGGACGACTAAGAAATAATGGGAACGTTAATAGGCATTACCTTGGTGATCGCAGCATTAATTGCTGCCGTCATTTTTGGTCGTAAGTCTGGCGCCGATTCAGTTGGGCGAAAAAAACAAGCAGAGGTGATCGATGCAGTTAAGCAAGCAAAGGATGTTAGCGAGGTTGTCACCAATCTTGATGCTAATGATCGTCGGGACCGGCTGCGCAGGCTCAGTAAGTGATTATTGCCTGATAGCAAAGCAGATCACACCAACTAAAGCCGATGTTGAAGTGATTAGCGATGAGTTGGTGATACAGATACTCGAGCACGATGAAACTTACAAAAAACTGTGTAATAAAAAAGCCCTCGATTGAGGGCTTTCTTTTATTTTAAAAAAGCTGACATTAATGCTCCATCATCATAGAACTTGCAGTCATACCTTTCATCGTTTCTGTAACCTTCTGCAATTACCAACTTCATTAATTTATATGTTTCTAATGCTTTATGTCCTTTTGACCAATCTATTCCAACCTCATCATCCATGCATTCTTTTATTTCATCCCACCTTTCAGAGATAGACTTCCATGGACCACCATATTCTGCCATTTCCAATATTCTTCCATTCCAATCAGGAATTTCTCGCAGAAGCAAAAAACATCTTCCAATGTCAGATGGATCTGAAGGATAGTCAGCTCTTGGTTGTTTCCCAAAAAGCATATGGTTGCAAATTGCTTTACTACTAGATCCTGTCTCACCATTTAAAAGCCATCTTGCAGCATCAGCGTATATATTTTTAATCATTGATTGCACTCCTGATAATCAAAACTTTGTTTGGTCCTTTCATGATAAGCATCTATCGAAATAGTGCTATCACGGCCGTAAGTCGTTCCATCTTGAAACACTGCGCACATGCTAACTTGCTTTTCTGACTGTTGTATTGGCAGTTTACCGTTGAACATGGCGGCAATGTATCCGCCGAATATTGCGTATAGACATAGCGCTGTTACTATGCCTAAGGCTGTTTCTTTTAGAACTGCTAGCACTTGCGATAACCTGCATCGTAAAGTCTTTCGAATGCACCTTTAGAACCTTGTACTTTTGCATCCTCAAACATTTCATCAATAGCCTTTTCTCTGTCGGTGCGAGTGTCGGCTGGCTTGAATTCGCAAGAGTCGATATCTACAATCAAGTCTATTTTGCTCTCAATTCTTCGCAACACCATTGAGCCGCAGTTTGTAATATACATAACTACATATTTCTTAAACTTTTTCGAGCTATCTACCATAGCAAGGCATTCGCTACCAACAGGCGGCAACTCGCCATTGTCGGCCATGGCTTGTGTGAAGATTTGACGCTGAACATTAACAGCTAGCGCCTTATGGATTGCTAATTGGTCTTTATGCTCTTTAACTATGCCATCTATTAGTGGTTGATATTGGGATGGTGACCATTTTGTTAGCAGCGGATCAGCCCAATTAAGTGAGCCTGCCTCGTAAGCGTTAGCGCCTTTATTCCAATGCTTATTGTATTCAATCTCAACCATAATTCCATTTGGAACAGGTTGAACGCCTTTATTTTTTCTTGGAGAAAAAAATTCCACGCAAGAAGTATCGGCTAAGCCATCATTCAAATATTTTTCAATGTACCAATTTTCTTGAATTTGGCATGTATTGCAATCAAGCTTGTCGCCAATAATCAAGTCTACACCTAGTTCGCGCCATTGTTTTACTGTGTACATAAGGTTAACCTCTTATTTATTTATTCGGTCTATCTTCATCTGTTTTTATTCCTTCTCGAGTTAATCGAGCATAGTAAGCTCGTATCTCTCGAAGCTGTTCACAGGTGTACTTCTTTGGTTCGTGCGGGCCTTCTAGCCACTCCACCAGCTCAATACCAATTTTATCTATTAGCCTAGGGCGGTAGCCTGCGATATTACCTGACAAGTGGTTATTGCAAACTGAACAGCTAGTATGGACGTTAAGCGAGTTAAACCTTAATTCAGCACAGGCACCAACCGACCTAAAGTGTGATGCGTGCCGCTGGTGCGTTCCGCTATCAGGCTTGTCGCAACTAATACAAGGTTTGCCGCTATCTCGAAATCTAATCCAAGCGTTAAAAGCTGATTGGGTTAGTTTAAGCTGGTGTCTACGGTCATTAGCGTAAAACTCTTTTTTTTTCTTTGATGCCTCACGTTTTTTTGCCAGCTCTTGTTTTCCAATCTCAACGATCTTCTTATCCAATAAATGCTGTGAAGTTAATGCAAATGTTTCAGCCGCATCCTTGGCGACTTTCTTAGCACGCTTTAAATTTGTAAGCTCAATGGCGCACTTAATACTGCAAGTCTCTTGCATCTGTCGCTCAGGCGGAAACTTAAGTCCGCAACTAGGGGCCTTACATTTCTTTGGGCGTGGTAGCTTTGGCTTGGATATCATCGCACGCTCTCGCCAAAGCCATTGGTAAGGTCAACATACTTGAACTTTTTTGAGTCGAACATAAGCTGTGCTGCCAAAGATATAGCGGATTCAGAAAGCCCTGTTCGACCATCAAAAGTGGCTACTGCAGCATCAATAAACAACTCGCGCTCAGATTTTGGCTTGGCTCTGTATATCGTGTTCAGACTCCAAACTGACCAAGAATCAGTATCATAAAAAACATCTTCTTCAACACCTCGCTGGCTATTCTGCATTACTCCGCCATTGCAATGGTGATTAAACAGCATTCCACGACGTTCATCATTTAATTCGGAAAGTGAAAATGTATTGTTATAAATCGTCCACTGCTCTACCTTGGCTGGAATGTTGCAGCCACCATTTAGCGCTGCTGCTGATAGGATGTAGCGATCGCAATCTTCAGAAGATTTTTTATTCACCAGATCAAAATCTTCAGCCTCAACTGTGTAAACGTAACCAACTACCTCGAGATATTTATCACCTTCAACCAGTTTAAAGCCAGCATCTAAAAACTCCTTCAGCGCTGAGCAATGATCGGAAGGATTGCATTTATTCCAACCTTCCTTTACCCCAGACAACGCTACGAGTGATACACGTTCAATTCCTGCAAAGTCCCCACCTATTGAACAAAAAATCTCACTATATGGATTGGCTATCTTTACTTCTGCGTAACTGTTGTGTGTAGTCATTATTTTGCTTCCTTTTTTAATTGATGTACTGCCCATAACCCTGCAATCCACTCTATGCCTTTCGGCGTGAATCTTGCCGCGTTGTAAGCATGATCGTTTGCTGTTCCTGTCGATACTTCAAAACGGCCTGCATCGATGTGATATTGATATGGAGCCCATTCACCTCCAAGTCGATACAGGATTTTATTTACTGATAGGTAGGCTCGAAACTCGTTTTCTTTGGCCTTGAGTAATTTTGCTACCTGTCGAAAACCTTTATTCCCTTTTGACTCCACGTAGCGATCGACAAACTCAACCTTTGGCGCGGCCAGTGCAATAGCCGCTTGTTGATCTTCTATTACTTTAGCTTGGTCTGCTGCGAGTTGAAGCGCTTGGGCGAATGACTGAGGAAGCTTTGGCGCTTGCTGTGATTCTAGCTCTTGCCAGCGATCAACTATCTCCGCGGTGAACTCAGGAGATAGTCTGGCGACCACGACCAAACTGTCTCGTTTATTTAATTCGTAGAATCGATACCAGTTACCGCGATGCTCGTAGCTTAACGGCTCAATTTGAGCGGTTAAAATTGAATCAGAAATTAGCGACTCAATAGTTCTGGTAACGTTTTTATGTTCTTTTTTTGTTAAGTCTGCAATCTCACGACTGCTCATTGTTAGCTGTGTTGCTGTGATAAGTTGGTTCATAATGACAATATCCTTTTCTTTGCTATCTCGAAGTACTGGCCATCCTTTTCAATACCAATGAAATTGCGCCCTGTATTAACACACGCCACGCCAGTAGTGCCGCTACCCATGGTGAAGTCTAGAACCTTTTCACCAGCATTAGTGTACGTCTTGATTAAATATTCCATCAGTGCAACAGGCTTCTGTGTTGGGTGTAGTTTAATTTTTTGCTTGTCACTGACAAATACTTGAATGCTTCGCGGGTATCTTGTTGTTTTACCTCCACCACTTACTGATCTAGTTTTGCCGTAACATTCACCATCGGAATTGTGTCTTTTTGTGTAGCTATTTGTTGGTTTATGGCCTTCCGTTATTTGAGGGTTATATGTTGGTTTATTTTTATAGAAAACCATAATATTTTCATGCGCCTTCATGGGCATTTTCTTTGCATTCAAGTGCCCAGTAGCAGCAGTCTTTTCCCAAATCCATTCATATCTGAGCATTTCAAGGTTTGAGGCTCCAAGCAATTTATCGAACGGAGTTTGTCCCATTAAAACTATTGCACCATTATGCTTAATAATTCGATTCAACTGCTCCCACATTCCAGCATTTTTATTTTTTTCAAAATAGGCAAACGAATACCCATTTAACAAAGCCTCCTCTAGATAGATAACTTTGCCGCTTTCAGCCAAATGCCAAGTCAAGGGAATAATCGAATCCCATTTACAGGCTGTTGTACCATACGGTGGATCAGTTAAAACCATATCCACCGAACCGCTAGGAATTTCTTTCATGCGATCAAGGCAATCGCCTTGCATTAACCACAAATTATCAGTCTTAAAATCCATACAAACCCCTTAAATGAGAAAACCCCCTTCTAGTTGATGCGGCCTGACACTTAGGCACCTAGAAAGGGGTTTAAAATCGCGTGTCATGTTTTCGTGCTTTTGGCATATAGTCTTTTTCGGCATCACTCTTAAAAGACAAAATAAGCTTAATTCAACAGCCGCATCAATGCAATATCAATGCTTAACTTCATTTCTAATTTTTATAGGAAAGATTAAGCCCATGGTCATTCCAAAACTGCTGAATGCTGTCACGGTAATCGTTATGTTCCTTAGTCGTGAAGTTTCTTGATATCTCCATTGCTGAAACTATCTTTAACTGCTGAGAATCATCAAGTCGAGTGAAGTGGCAGCGCTCTAGCATTCATGCCAGCACTTGCCCGTTTTCACCGCTGAGCGCAATTGGTAAGCCATGGTCACGCTTACATCTAGCCTCAACCGTCTTGATGTTCTCGCCCGTGTATTCGCTTATCTGCTTAACCCATACCCAATAAACAGCGTTAGCGGGTAAGCTTCTGGCTTGCCATTCTTTCACAGTGATTAAATACCGCTTGTTCGGCCGAATAAACTGCTTTATCGCACCGAACACTTCGCGGATATTTGCTATGCTTATTTCAAACTGCTGCAAGTTGAGCCTCCTTTCTTCTATGCCAATCAGCTCTGGCTTTCATTAAAACATAATCCCTATTTTTGTTTAGGTATTCACGTTGGCGTTCTTTGTGCTTTTCTGGATCTGCAGCTATACGATCTAGGTTCTTTTTTCGCTGGCATGTAACGCATTTAAACCCGTTGATAACGTATCGCTCAAATCCTCCACGGCCACCTTTGCATGGTTTATCGCAAATGAATGTTTTGGCAAATGGATCAATCCTTAGCGCTTCTGCTGCCTGGTCTTTAATTTTCATGGTCAATCCTCAACCTGTATTTGATTGTGTACTGCCTGCGCTGCCTGCCGCCGGTGCCAACGGTTTTATCTTTGATGTTTCGCTCAACGCTTGGATAGGTTTTACTTTTCATCATTGAATTTACAGTGGTGGTTACATCGGTTCTGTTCAGCTTTATCGCCATTGATATCTCATCGACGTTAACCCATTTGTCGGCCGCGCCCACCAGTATGTTGAATATCTTCTCTTTGGTGTTCATGGCTTCATTCCGATTTCAATTGAGTTGGGTGCTTCATTACCGAAAACATCCCAACCTTCATGCGCTTCACGGGCGAACATTTCTAACCGAGGAACATCACCGCAAAGCTCTACGGCCAACTGGCGAAATTTATCAGGCTTCTGGCTGTGTTTCCCCACAACACAAGAATGCACAGCGCGGACAGAGTGTGATGCTGGTTTAGGCTTTCCTTTGGTGGCAATGATCGCCGACTCGCTACCTGCCCGCGTCCAGAAGCCCATGCCAAAAAATTTAAGCAATTTCACGGTTAACTTATCCCAAACAAAGCCGTTCATGTTTTTAAGCGTGAACCCCCAAGAGTTAACTAGGTCGATGGCATCTTGTGGCATAGCGCCTACCCACCACATAATCAACACGCAATTGTCAGCGCACAAACTTTCAACGTCGAGGCGCTTCAAGTCTGACGTGCTAGTTACTATGTACTGATTTGCTGCACCAGAAGCCATTGAGCCGCCAGTTTTTTTATTTGAAAACTTCCATGGAGGATCACAGTAAATTAGTTCGTATTTTTTATCTGTCACGCTTCTATCTCCTAAATTGTAGTGCCACGGCGTTTAACCACGTATTAGCAAACTCTCTAGCATATCTATCACCCGACAGCATCATTCCGTCGTAAACGTGGCTTACGCTGTCTTTGAGTGGTTCCGGTATGTATTTCATTCGCTGCATAACAAAAGTTAAATCGCAGCGTTCTTTGTTTCTTGCATCACTTCCACGCGAGTAGTAAAACAATGGATACTCTTTCTTGCCAAGTGTCATTATTTCTTCATCAACTTTGATTGTTTAACCGCTTCTTTGATTTCTTCCTCAATCATTTTTATGGCGTTTTTACCATAAGAGCTTTTTCTGAATTTCTCGGATGCAGCTACAGCACGTTGACGAGCAATAATTTCATTAGCACCCTTCTTGATTGCACCGTAGTAAACTGTATTCCACACAAAATCATTTGGCATCATCAGCGATTACCTCAATCTTGTGAACGCTACAGCCAAGGCTTGTCACTGTGAACTTAATGCCGCAACGGTCTAGGTTAACGATAACGAATTGCTTGGCGGTTGAGTTTGCCGATGAAAAACTGGTGAAGCAGCCAGATTCAATATCATCTGTCACGTTTTTGCGCCAAGGATAATCAAGTGCGCTCAATTCTTTAGCTGCAATATATCGGCTGTAATCTGCTTTTTTATCTTGTCGTTTCATTTCTTAATCCTTATCACTTAAAATCTAATTAAAAGTTTTCGGTAGCAGCCGCTTTAGCTGGCCGCTTTATTTCTTCATCGTGAAGTAGTTTCGCTACTGTGTGTTCGTCTGCATCTTCGAATCCGTGACCTGTTAAAACTTGGTAGCATGTGCCTGTTTCACCATGGCGGTTTAGCCTAACGATGATCTCGGTAATATTTTTCCACTTGCTGTTTTCATCGAATGCAGAATCTCGATACAAACCAATCCACCCGTCTACATCTTGCTCGATAGCGCCAGACTCTCTTGAATCGCTCGCTAATGGCCTCTTATCTGTTCTGCTGGTGTTTCCCCTATTCAGCTGTAAAAGCATCACCACTGGGCAAAGGAACTCCTTAGACATGCCTTTAAGTGCTCTTGTCATAGCCGCAACTGCTAAATCGTTCCTATCGTGCTTTGTGTCTGAATTTAGCAAAGTAAGGTAATCAACAAAGATCCCACCTATGCGCCCATGTTTCTTTTTAATCTTTAGGCATTCTCTGCGTATCTTCTTTACAGTGTTTTCGTGGCGATCATCGATATAAATATCTGAGAATCCAACCTCTCCGCATGCTCGTTGGTGCATGCTGTGAAGAACTGCAAAATCATTGTCACCTTTAAAATTGTTCTTCAATGCCGTTTTATCTAACTTTCCGTAGCTGCTAACCAAGCGTTCAATAACCTGAAAGTCTGGCATTTCAAGCGAGCCGACATAAACAGGGAGTTTCTTATCGACACCAAAATGATTAATCATCTTCCCCATTAGCTCAGTCTTTCCTATCTTCGGATTGGCTCCTATGGCATAAAGCCCAATCTCAAACCCGCCGCCAAGGATCTTATCTAAGTCAACAATTCCAGTGCTAAAAACAACTGAGTCAGGATTTTCCCATCGCTTTTCTAAGCGGTCGATGTATATGGGCATACACTCTGATATGTGACGGGCCCCCACGTTGTTATCAGTAAATCCAACTTCAAGAGAAAATATCTGATCAATCTCTTTTAGCTTTTCATCAATATCACCTGAAGAACTGATAATTTCATTGATCGCGTTCATCTTGTCTTGAGTGATTCGCAATTCAGATATTTTTTTAAGTGACTCAGCATGCTTTAGGATGTTTATTCCGCTAACTGTGTTCTTCCACAGCTCCATGACATACATCGGGTTTACGCCTTCAGACTCAACTATATGGTGCCATGCCACTGTGTTAGCGTCTGGACAAACCCCTTTCTGGTTACTATCAAGCATCGCCAAGTAAATGGCCTTGTGATTAACTCCGTAAAAGTCCTCAACACGCAATAAATCAAGAACCGACTGAACAGACTCTCCGTATCCGTTCAAGCAAAGAATCGCTCCTATCACGTTTTGTTCTAACTGTTGGTTGTGGATCATTGCTAATTTCCCTTGTTGTCAAAACGCTGCTCTTTCACTGCAACGTAGCAATCGTCTTTCATCACATAATCAAAGTTTTTAGCTTTCCAAACGCCACCCTTACCGTTGTCTCTGTCTGTAAGCATCCATTGACAGTGGTGGGAAATATAATTGAAATACCCTCTCAAACTATCAATAGTAAAAACTCTCCCTGCTGCCTTGTGCTCTGCTGAGCGCTTTTTCCAAAATGATCTAACCATCGATTTTCGTTTATCAGTAAAAATCTGAACGCTTGGCATCATCGGCAATAGCTCGTGGTAAGCATCTAAAACTTGTTGCAGTGGCACAGGTGATTTATCACCTATATCTTTTATATTCTCTTCTCCTCTGATCTCATCTTGCATGGGTTTTGCTGACTGAGTCATGACTGAGTCATGACTCTTTAAATTCTCAATGATTTCACGCATTTGCCTGTTACTTGTCATTGATTGATCTAGCCTTCTGGCTATCTTTAAGCATGTAATGACACCGTTTGCATCCTCAAAAAGCCCTGTTTTTACAAAATAACGCATGATTTCTTCTACTTTTTGCGCAGTAGAACCAACATTTCTAGCAATAATTCTCGCATCATGCTCCAATTCAAAAGTAATATTATCCTTATCGACCTTGCCTGCTATTAGCTCAATGCAATACCAATAAAGCCCATAACCTTCCAGACCGTAATCAAGTAAAACATTTTGAAGCTTTGCGTCCTGATTAGCGTCTGTGTCGTGTTTTATCCACTTAATAACCCACCCCACGATTTACAAATTCAAAGCCTTTAAGTCATTAATCGCAATCATCTCGTCACGCTTTTCTGCCTCGCGAATGGCCTTTAAACCAATCTGCATAGCAGCCCTTGCAACGCGAGACTTACCAAAGCCTGAAGCCTTTACTATGTCATCAATTTGCAAAACCTGTTTATCGCTAAACTCAACACCAATACGCGCCATTTTTTTTAACTCCATTATTTAAGATACACAAACTGTACAGTTTTATGACAAGTATTGTCAAAGTCTTTATGGCGATTCATGGCAAATAAATCCCATAAAATTTTGTTTATCTGGCACTAATCACAGCTATCTATCGCCTCAATAGCATCATCAGCAGCGCATGCCGCATTTACCTGGTGCCCTCTTGAAATCGTATTAAGCGCATCAAAAGCTATCGCATACCGCTTCTCTAGCTGTTCAAATTGGATTTTTGCAGCAAATGCCAGTGGTGCAATTTCGCTGTGGTAAATAGCTTCTTCTGCGTTAGCGTGTTTCTTGCGTGATAATTTTTTGCAAAGCTCTTCTAGTGCTGTCATGGGTATTTCCTCGTTGTTTAATTTCGAGCAGTATACACCAAAATAGGCAAAAATAAATGATTGACTTAAACAATATCATTAGTCTAAACTTGCCTCATCAAAACGGTTTTGGAGTTTATGTGATGCGAAATAAAGCGGATTTATTATGGGCCTTGGCTGCAATAGTTTCTTTTCTTGTCGTCTCAACAATGGACGCACAAGACCGTGAACTTGTAGAAGGTAAAAGCCAAGACTTATGCGGTTGGGTTTTGGTAGATGGCGGTGCAACTAGAGATTGTGGAGAAAGCGATGAGCAATAAAAACATGGATATATGGAATGCGAATTCCAGTATTGACCAGAAGTACACCAAAACGGCCAAACTTGGCGGGCGCGACATAACTACGTTTAGCCTTCAGTCTGTCGTGATGATGGCAACTAAGCAGTTTGGACCTATAGGAAAAGGGTGGGGCTATGAAGTGGTAGATGAGCGTAACGACGTTGGCGCAATTATTACCAAAGAGTCTAGCTACAAAGATGAAAGCGGTAATACGATCATGATTAACGAAGAGCGCGAAGTTGTTCACACGCTAATCATTCGACTTTGGTACATGCTGGATAATGAAAAAATTGAAATGCCAGTTCAGGCTGGCCACACGCCAAAGCTCATGCGCACAAGCTATGGTCCTAAATTTGATGATGAGTATTACAAAAAGACATTAGCTGATGCGATCAAGAAAAGCTTATCAATGCTAGGTTTTGGCGCAGATATATTCCTAGGGCTTATGGATGACAAGCATTATATCGAAATGCAGCAAGAAGAAATTGCTATTAAAAACGAAAGCGAGAAAGCAGGCAAGATTGAGGCGCTTGTGGCCAAGGTGAAATCTATGTGCGAATCGTTTTCTGAAAACAGTTTACCTTTAAGTATTGAAGCTCAAGCAGCAGCTTATAAATCTGAAATATTCAGAGCGTTTAAGAAGATAGGTATCGACTCTACGCCGTACATGGCAAAAATAGATCAGTACATGAATAAGCGCCTTGAGCAAGTTAAGGCGGAAACAGCAGCGGCTAAAAAAGCCAAATTAGGAGAGTAAAACCATGATTGATATCGTAGGCGAAATTAACAAAAACCTCGCAGTTGGAACAGTAACCGAATACAGCCATATTGCAGCAGAGCTTGAAAAGCTGCGCAGTGACTTTGGCGCGGTAGTTCCTGATTGCTCAACTCGTGATGGCTATGAGTTTAGCAAAAATGCGGCGTTAACATGCAGAGAAATTCGCACCAACTTAGAGAGCGTGCGCAAAGAAAAGAAGCAGCCGTATCTTGACTACAGCCGCCTAATTGACTCGCAGGCAAAAGAAATCAAGGAAAGCCTAGAGGCGATCGAAAATCCTCATAAATATGCTTACCAAGCTGTTGACACTCGCAAAAAAGAAGAGCTTGAAGCGCGTAAGCAATTAATTGCTGATATGAATAATATCCGCATGTGGGCAAGCGATAAATCTGAAAATGAGATTAGCGAAAAAATCGAAGAGATTAGTAATCTTGATGTCAGCAAAGAAGCGTTTGGACGCTTGCTGGATGATGCCATTGCAGCGCAGGCAACAGCTATCGAAGCGCTTTATGCCTGCCATGCTTCAGCAGTAAACGCCCGTATCGAAGCTGAACGCTTAGAGCAAGATCGAATTGAGCTTGAGGCTTTGCGAGCAGAAAAAGCAGCAAGAGATAAGGCCGAGCAAGATCGAATTGCAGAACAACAGCAAATCGAACGAGATCAGCGCATCAAAGACCAAGCAGCAAAAGAAGCGGCTGAACAAGCAGAGTTGGCAGCGCAGGCGGCATTAGCTCGTGAGCAGCAAGCGATCATTGACGCTCAGCAAGCAGAACAGCGACGCCTTGACCTAGAAGCAGCAGCGCAACAGGCCGCCATTGATGCAGAAAACCGCCGCATAGCCGATGTTGAAGCCGCAAAGCAGGCAGAGATTGACCGACAAAATAAAGTTGCAGCGGATTTGGCGGCAGAGCAGGCAGCGCTTGAGTCAGATAAAAAACACCGCGGCAACATTCATCGATTAATGCTCGGTGCGATGATAATAGGCGGAGTCAGTGAAGAGCAGGCTGCTTTAGCTATTAAGTTAATTGCAGCAAATAAAGTGCCAAACGTAAAAATAACTTACTAACCAACAATGCGGCTACGGCCGCAAAGGAGATAACAATGAGCAAATGTACGTGTTTTGAAGATAATCTTAAGCTTGTTAAAGATGCCGTAATAGAACAAATGCCTGATGGTTGCATTGATTTAGATGTGCGCTGGCAAAATAGCGTGTTTTTTATAAGCGGCGGAGATTACAGCCCTGTAAACCCAAAAGTATTGGCAGAGTATCGCCTGCCTAAAAAGGGTGGCGGACATAGATCCAGCTTAAAAAAACTCGAACAAAGTTTACTGGCAAATTTTTGCTGCTATTGCGGCAGAAAATTAGACAAAAATGAAAAGGCTAAGGGTTAATTATGTTTAAAAATATTATAGCTTTCAGATTTAACAAACCATTCGAAGTTGATGCGGCAGCATTAGAGTCTGCAATGGCAGATTTTAAATTCAGCCCATGTTCAAGCCAAGATATTAGTAAGTTTGGATTTTCAAACGCACTAGGTAAGCAGGGCAACACTCTGGTTCACAGCGCTGAATGTTATCACATGGTAGCAGTGACCAAAGAGGCTAAGATGCTGCCATCGTTAGTTGTTAAAGAGGCTTTAGATGCCAAGGTTGAATTAATCGAACAGGTAGAAGGTAGAAAGCTGGCTAAGAAAGAAAAAGATTCGCTCAAGGATGAAGTTATTCAAGATCTGCTGCCACGCGCATTCACCCGTCAATCAGTTACACGCGCCTTAATCATGCCTGAGTCGCAATTGATTCTGGTTGATAGCTCAAGCTATTCGAAAGCTGAAGATTTGCTTGCGTTGCTGCGTAAGGCGATAGGAAGTTTGCCAGTTATTCCTCTTAGCTACAAAACACCTATTGAATCAACTTTAACTAAATGGATTGAAGCGAGCGCAGCGCCTTCACCTTTTGAGGTACAGCATGAAGCTGAATTGCGCTGTGATGAAACTGGCATTGCACGATTCAAAGACCAAGACCTTAGAGAAGATGAAGTGCTGGCCCATATCGAAACAGGTAAGCAGGTGCACAAGTTGGCGCTTAACTACGAACAGTCGATGTCATTCATTGCTTGTTCAGATGGCTCGCTAAAGCGCATTAAATTTGCTGAGGAGTTTATGGCGAGTAATGATGAAGTAGGTACTGATAATGTGGCTGCTAGACTAGATGCTGATTTTATTCTTTGCGCTAAAGAGTTTAGTGGATTGATGGGAGACTTAGCAGTAGATTTCGGTGGATATGAAAGCTTGGAGATTTAACAATGATGGTGTTAAAATAAGTTCATTAATTTTGTTGATTGGGGTTTTTATGAGTAAGGGTGATGAGCTAAAAAAGCAAAAAAAATCTGATCTAGCACGTATCAGGTCTGATTTTGAGAAAAGCTTTAGTGAACTATCAAACATTATCGGTTCTGTAGAAACTGCTAGTGATAATTTAAATACTGCACAAACGCTAGCGGATTACATGTCTGAACATAAACATGAAGATGCGGCCATGATGTTGAATACGAGTAAATACACGCTAATCAATCGACTTAAGCAAGATAACGACTGGCGAGTCACTATGGTCAATGGGCGGCTGCGCTGCGTGTTGATTTCATAACCGAATTTATCTAAACAAAAACACCTTAACCGGTGTTTTTTTATTTCTAAAATAAACCAAATTACGTTTGAATTTCTTGCTTATTTAGATTAACCTATCCTCAGTTAATTGGAGATAATGACGATGAAAAACAACAGTGAAATTAAATTTAAACAGATTTGTAAATCTTGGTTCGATGCAGGAGCGCCTGTAATTAACATTGCAGACCTAGAATCTGTGTATGGCCTGCGTATTGAGTCAGATGAACGCACAGGCAAGGTAACTGGCGCAACAGTTGATAATGAGCCCGTAACACTAACTAAAGCGCTTGTACTACGTGCAAAGCTGTCTTATGGGCGATTATCTGTAAACACTAAAACAGGCGAGTTTAGCTATAGCGGACTTGATCCTGTAGTTGCCAACTGCTTGATCGATGCAGTTAAGAAAAACTTTATCAATTAAAACTAATCAAAATGGTGATAATAATGGAAAAATATAAATTTACTGGAAAAGAAAAAACTTTCCGAGGAAAAACATTGAAGCAAATTGTTTGCGTAACAGCATTTGCATCCATTCAATCTGGGGATATTGGCGGTTGGGTTGAGTCTGAAATAAATTTAAGCCATGACGGCAATGCGTGGGTATACGGCGATGCGCGGGTATACGGCGATGCGCGGGTATCCGGCAATGCGGAGGTATCCGGCGATGCGCGGGTATACGGCAATGCGCGGGTATCCGGCGATGCGCGGGTATACGGCGATGCGCGGGTATCCGGCAATGCGGAGGTATCCGGCGATGCGCGGGTATACGGCGATGCGGAGTTCTGCACTAAAAAGGCAATCACAATATCATCGAAATATCATCATGTAACAATTACGGATACTCACATAACAATAGGTTGTCAGAATCATACAAAAGAATTCTGGGTTAATGCAGGTTACGATGAGGTTAAAGAAATTGACGGTGAAAAATCTGCAGCCTTATGGGTAGAAATGAAGCCATTTATTCTTAAGCTTGCGGAGTAATTTTGATGCCTAAGAACGGAACCCCAAAAAAGCGCAATAAGAAAAATTGCCAGCTTAAGCGCTTATCAACCATGGCGCTATACGGCACCAGTGACCTGCTATTAGTCTTTATCGGCGGTAAGCTGGAAACATACGCCTTCGATAAGAAAGAGCTGTCACCAGTTAATATAGGGCCGTCAATTGCAAAATCACTGCAAACAGTGGCTTTCAAATGGTCCTTGTACCTTGCTGTGCTATGCCGCCGCCAAGATGGGCAAGAGTACATCAAGCAAAAAGTAATTAACTTCGATGCGCCTTACAGCCGAGCAAACATTGAAAACTATCTAAACGATGAGCACGAACAGCTTATTAAAACGTGTAACTCGCTTCACATAGTTAACATCGGCTGGATAGCTTCTACCGTTCCATATGAGATCACAGATGAAATGGCCGACAAGCTATTTACTGTCCAGGGAGGGTGGGATCACATTTCAGATTGGCAAAAGCAAAAGCTAATAGAAGATATGCCAAAAAATCCACGGTGCCCAAGCTGTAAGAAGTTCGTAACAAAATCTGACTATCAAGAGCGCTGCGCTTTTGGCCGTCCCTGTTCAAAGTGTGAGGAGTAATCTATGAGTATTAATGACATGTTAATCGAGTGCCAAAACAGAGTGGCAGAGATTGAAAGCGATCGAGACCGATTAGCCGCTGCATTATCTGAAGCGAATAATAAGCTTGATGATGTTCGTGATAGCTTTTGCGGTAGAAATTTAATGATCTCAGGGTGGCATTTAAACGGCGATCTTGAACCTGTCGATAACTGGTTTGATAGTAATGACTGGGAGCCTGTTCATGGAAGTGAGCAACTTTTAATTGCCGATATCCGCGCCAAGGCCGTGATGAACTTTGCTGAAGTACCACTCGGGGCTTATCTCAGTGGTGGCGTCACTGCTGAACTAACCGTCTATGACGTTTATCAGTCGGCACGTAACCACGTTAAAGATAACTATGCCTATGACACACGCCCATGGGGAGACAGCAACGCAATGGAAGCGCGTAACGCATTAAACGAGTTAAGTTACTGCACTGGGAATACTGGTTTCATTGCTGGCTTAATTAAAGGTAATAAATACGCCGATAGCATCAGCAAGTCGGCTAAGGGTGGTGAGTAATGGGAATACAGCAGAAAGCGTGCAAAGAGGCTATTGAGAAGCTACTCCTAAGAGTTAGCAAACTTGAAGATACGGTAGCATTACTGACAAGTTACCTTCACTTAGAACTTGGAACTGCAGCAGCAACTGAAATAATTAAGCGGATTGAATCAGCCAAGGATGGTGAGTGATGGTTCTGACTATAGGCGACACATACCAATTTAAAGGTGGTCGAGAGCAGATTATTTATGTTGGTGATTACGGTAGCTGGCATCAATTTGAGCTTAAAGGCGAAGCAGGACCTATTTGGTGTGAGCTGTTAGATAGTGATCTGTATTTAATTGAAAAGGCAGGTGAATAATGAATGACGCCGACAAATTTAAAGAGCGTGTACGATTCCAGCTTAATAGCTTTGAAACTCAGGAACCTAAAGAAGTAAGGGTAAGCGCTGCTTCGGTTAAACGCGGCAACATCCGCCGCAGTATCGAGGACATTAAAGAAGCTGCAAGACTAAGAAAGGAGTTAGAGCTTTGAGTAAACATGGCAATTTGGGTTGTGTTGGAAAGCACAAAGGCGTGGAACTACACGCTACAGCAGATCCTTCGCTGGTGGCCTTGGCTGTTGAACAGGCTCTAGAAGAAAGAGCGCATCTTCATTGGTACAAAGAAGAGTCTGTGAAGTGGGTGGCAAAGCCAGTAGAACAGATTCCGCCAACGCATAAGCCTGGCATTTTCTCTAGATTAAGCGACTTCATATCTAGGGCAATCGGTAGTTAAACAAAGCGGGCCTAGTGCCCGTTTTTTATTGCCCGGTATATTGACCGATATACCAAATAAGGCTAAATTAAAGATGAAAATAAACAAGTTTAGAGGTCAGCATGATTAAGTTAAGGAAGTTTGTTTTGGCGTGGACTGAAAACGGTCCCGATGGCGATAAACTACATGGTGAGTCTTGCTTCACGCTTGATGAGATTATTCACGGCATTCATCTTGAAAATTGCAGCCCGAGCCGCGGATATATCCCCGCCGGCATTCGAGAGTTTACCGGTGTGTGCGACAGCTTAGGCAATGAGATTTACGACGGCGATAAGGTGCGCTTTAGCCCTTGCAATCAATCTCATATTTATGAACTCAAAGTTAAGTGGTCATGCTGTGGAACATGGTTGTTAGTCAGTGATACCAGTTATTCGACATGGAGATTCTCACCGGAAGCCAACGGACGTGATTATCGCTGTGAAGTGGTAAAGGGGTAGGCTATGTTTTATTTCGAAGGTAATCAGGTAATAGCAAGCCATCTAATGGCCGACTTTACCGAGTCACCAGAAAGACAGATCACCTTTAAGCGCTGGATGGTCGGTAAGTGCTATTGCCTTCGAGTAAACAAGAAGTGGCTTAAGCGCTACGGTGTTAAGCGTGAGAGACTTTTCTTAATGGGCCACGGCTCTATTGTCGCTAGCCATAAAAATGTGGCGTTCCTACGCCAGCAACTTAGTGATCTTGGCAATAACGTAAAGGGTAATTAAATGTCAAACTTTGTTGAAGATACCAAGAACCACAAATTAACAATTATTAAAGATGATGGCGTTTATCGTCATTTGCATTGCTCAAGCGGTAGCTCATGTTATCACTTTGATATTGTCACTTATCCTGGGCACCTATGTTATTCGGGTGATATGGGTTGTTTTGTATTCCAACGTACTAAGGATATGTTCGAGTTTTTCAGAAGCGAAAGCGGCCGTATAAACCCTGACTATTGGGGAGGAAAACTTGAGGCAGGAAAGGCTAAAGAGTTCAGTGAAGAATGCTTCATGGGCATTATAAACGGCATGGTTAACGACGCATGTTTTAACATGGCCGATTTCTTTGATGATATTAGCCAAGATAAATTAAGTAAAAATGCTGTCAAATTTAAAGCTGAAGTAAAAGAGCATTTTGAAAATAATGATATTAGTGCTGGTGGATGGTTCAGAACAATGTCTGAATTTGAAGCGAGGTATTACCTGAATTTGATTTGTCTTGTGACTGGGAAGATTCGTGTGAAGAGCACACGACTAGGTTTATATGGTGTTGCCATGCGCTTGTGTGGGCAATTGGTGAATATGATAAGCAAAAACAGAAATCATAAAAATTACAGGATTAACTGAATAGCAAAGCATAGCAATTGCTACCAAATGCTAGCAATTGCTAAAGAAAAAACAACAGAGTGAGTAAAATTATGAAAGTAGCTGAACTAAGGTCACAAGGTTGGACCGCAATACAGGGTGATGTTTTAACTAATGGTCTTTCAGACAGAATAGTGCTGTCGTTTGGAGGTGCCATTTCAGTTAATGAAGGGCATCACGACGAGCTAGAAATCGTAGATTTACTTTGGCGCAATGACAACGATAAAGAATGCGGGTTTTTAGGAGTTATCTACCATAGTCTTGATGGCTGGCGCCCTTATTTTGGCCCACTATCAAATGCAGATAAACCAGCGATATCCATTGACGAAAAGCCAGTGTTCACACAGGCCATGGCCGACAATAGCGAGTTGCCGCCAGTTGGTAGCCTGTATTTGGACGATAGTAGCCAGGTATGTAAATGTATTGGATATGTGTTTGAAAAAGAATCAGTTGTTGGCGAAATGGTTGAACACGTCCCTATTGACGGGAACATACCATTATCAATATGCATGGGCGGAATGGTTAAAGTGATCGACACTCGCACCGAAAAGCAAAAGGCTGTTGATGCTGCTAACAAGGAGTTTCTTGTGGACAAGCCGACGCTAGAAGCTATTTATGATTTATGGGCTCAGAAAATTGAGCAGTAAGCGCGACGCCGCCGACAGGCATAACTACGAGCGGTGGCTTAGGCTTAATGCAAATCCACCGCGCAGAACGCAAGTCAATAAAGAAAGAATGAATCAGGCCAGATCCATAGTGCTTGCGGCCTGTTCCTTAAGCGCAAGTTGCTTTGTACTTCCGAGCAACACATACAAAATTAGGAAAAGGTATGAGTGAAAATTATGGAGCATTTATTTATATAGTTAGGCAGCAAGGCGTTTACTGGAAGGAGATAGTTGGTATTTCAATCAGTGAAAGTGAGGCTATTGATAAATGTAAAATGATGGCATCGCTTGATCGTGATACCTATCATGCATGGATAGTAACTAAACATAAGATTGGAGAATTCATCGAGGTTGATCGGACTAAGGACTTCCAAAGCCCATGCGCTTCAGAAAGCATAGTATTTTCAATAAACGCCGATGAAGAAGTGCTAGAAACCTCTAAGCCAGATAAGGAATAGCCATGGCTAGCAAACTTGAAACTCTTGCGATACGCCACGCGCAGATATCTGCAGAGATTAAAACCAACAAAGATCAAATGGCTGTCGAACTTAGCTACTGTACTGGCGGAGAGTTTAAGGATCCTAATTCCAATGAGGACTTTAGCTATCTTGTACAGACAGGTCTTTATTGTTTAAATCACGCTTACTACGCAAGTGAGCACATGAATAACAATAATGACTGCCACTATTCTTATGATGAGGTTTTATCCAATTTCGGCTGTAGGCACTGCAATAGCGCCAGAAGCCTAAAGAAGCACATCGCCAAGCTTAGAAGCGAAAAAGGCCGCATTCATTCTGCGATAACACAGATAGGTAAGTCATTATCCTATTTGCAGGTGGAGGAATAAACCGTGACACAAAAAGAACAGGAAGCATTCGAAAGAATCTTCGGTAAAGACAAAAAGCAAACAGCATAGAAAGGTGAAGCTATGACAACAAGTAAGATAAGGAGTAAATGATGGAAAGCATATTATTTTTTATATTTTCAATGGCAGTAACAGCGATATTTGTACGGCAATTACTTATATCTTCGTGCGATAGATACAAAGCAAAGGTAAATCTTGCTGCTAAGCAGCGCCTGTTTGATGAGGCTCTGTTGGCTGAAATGCCTGATACAGGTTATCTATACCTATTAGCCCTAGCCAATAGGCTTGGTCTTAATCACGATAATGATAAAGCAAAGGTAGAGCTTATAAGAAATGCAATCAAAGAAGCCGCTAATGATTTAAGGCGCGGAGGGGATGCGTTTTTAGAAGGCAGAGCAGAAATAATAAAAGAATTAAACAAGGAGTAATTAATGTCGCACGTAAATATCTCAATACCATCACGCTCTGATATGGAAGATCTACTTTACCGACTTCAACTAGAAGAACAGGTTAAATTTTGGAAAGAGCAAGCGTTGCGCCAGCGTTCAGAAATTGAAAACATTCGCCAAGCCGTGATCGATCATGGCTACTGTTATTTGCAGACGACTAACCAAGATGATTTTTATCTCATCGAGCGCCCTTCGAATGACGAGATAGTTAACACTAAAAAGTTTCGTGAAGCGGCCGAGGCACTTTCGTCAGTTATATCTTCTAAGTTGATAGATGTGGCCGATGCCGATGATGGCATGGTTGTTTCTTTGTCTGATATTGAAGAGCCACTAAGCAAGCTAGAAGCAATGATGGACTGGATGATTCGGAACGAAGAGCGAAAACTTCGAAAGCAGCAGGAATAACGCGAACTACGTTTCACCAATCAAAACTGGCAAGACAACTAACCACATAGAAACGGGTACAGCTATGTCAACACAAGTATTTAAGAGCCTGAAAGAGTTTAAGCGGCGCCAGGATAAAAGCGTTAACGGCGTGGATGCGGCCTTTGCTTCTCGGTTCCCTGAATATGCCAGCATGAACGACTCCAATACCGGGTGCTGGAATTGCGTAGAATGCCGCGGCTGCGATAACTGTTATAACTGCTGCAACTGCCGCGGCTGCTCTTACTGCAAAGACAGTGTTGATTGTAGCGACTGCTCTAACTGCAATTCATGTGAGAACTGCAGGGATTGTAGCGGGTGCATACAGTGCAATAGCTGTGTTGATTGTGAGAACTGCAATGCGTGTGCTGAGTGTGCAAACCTAGAAGGCCATTCACAGATAGTGGCATCATCAATTTAACAACAGAGAGATTTAAAATGACTCAATTAATGAATATGCAAGACGTACAAGCAAAGATATCTGAGCAAGTTAAGGTATCTATGTTCAACTTGATACCAGATGAAAAAGTGCAAGAGCTGGTTGAAAATGAAATTAGTGCTTACTTTGAATCTGGCACAGCAGACTTCTTTGCGGTAAAAGAAAAAGCGAGCTATGGAAGCCATGAAAAGCAAAGCATTCAGGCCAAGGTAAGCCCTTTTAGACTATTGGTGTGGGAGCAACTTAATATTGTTCTTGGCGATAATCTACAGGAAATATTCAAATCACCCGAGTTCCTATCACGTTGTATCATCGGTGACGGCGATAAGGCAAATATTGAAAATTCAGCGATGGCAAGACAGGAAAAGATAGCCGTAGGCATGGCTGCAATAGTGTTCAATCAAGCTATTACAGAGTCGCTTAGAGTTGCTGCTTATGATACTCGTGGTGACATAAGTCAAAGCATTGCAGCGATCATGATGCAGCAAGGACAAAGATAAATAAATCTGACAACAGAGAGAAAGCCAAAATGAAAGCTAAAAACCAAAGCTCGGCACCAGTAACCCGCCCGTTAATGCACTGCCCTGTAAGTGGCTCTGTGTCAATGCAAGAATATGAACAAGCCAAAAAGCAGTTAAATAAACAAACAGAAGCAGCGCAATTAGGATTGCAAAATTAATCTAAACTTGTACTATTAACTCGCTGACCAAAGTTATAAAGCTAGTGCAATTAATCCACAATTTTGCACATCTGTATTGATAAGTGACCGCACATGCGGTGATTACATTGGCAAGATGATTGTTAGATTTTGAGAATTAATGCAGCGTGCGAATTAGCCAGAGTAATCTTGAGGCAAAGCCAATATAGAAGAAGCGAAACGTGAACGGTAGAACTTGATTCGCAAGTCATCTTGACCAATGTGATTAATGCGTAGGCTGATACGACGTTAGACAAGCCCGAGAACCAATTATGACGATAATCTGCACTGTTGAGACTTGTAGCGGATTATATGCAGGAGTTCAGTACCTGCAATCACAGTATATTAAGGCCCCTTAGCTCAGTTGGTTAGAGCACACGACTCATAATCGTTAGGCCCACGGTTCAAGTCCGTGAGGGGCCACCACTTAGCATTAAAGATAAAAGCCCTCGCCTGAGGGCTTTTGCTATACAGCCATACCTTATTAATCCCCTACAAACTAGATACAAAACAATCCTTTCTATATACTGATCACATTGATATACAGAGGTGATCATGACTGCTAAAAAAACTCCAAAATCCACCAATAAAAACGCTATTGATTGGGAGGTGATTTGCGAGGAATATCTAGCCCTCAAAGAGTCAAAGAAAGACTTAACAATCAAAGGCTTTTGCGCAATGCGAAGCGACCTTTCGTATAACACCGCAAGAGTGAAAATGCCTAAGGTATTACCCGTGATCATTGAGAGATCACGCGAAGATCAAAGGAAGATCATGCCAGATGGCACGAAGGCGCGGAGAAACAACAATAGAAGCCATGAAGAATACTTACCAAAGAAAAGTGACGAAACAACAGGCCATGGCATTTACAGTAAATACTTCGACCCTGACCTATTAGACCTTGCGGCAAAAGGGACGCTAACCGACGACTTGAATCTGTTCAGAGCTAAGGCATTGCAGTCGCTAGATTACATATCAGGCCTACATGCCAAGATGCAAGAAGCCATGGAGAAAGGCGACTTAGAAACAGCGGGACATTTAGAAGAGCGGGTAAAGACTAGCGACAAGGCATTGTCTTGGTGCCTGTCTCGTATCGAATCAATTGCTATGACGATAAAGCGCATTGAACTCACATCAGTGTTGATAGTTAAAGAGCGCGCAAACGTCGTTAAGACTAAGGCGCAGATTAAAGCAGTAGTAGCGCAGACTAAGAAGTTTAGCGCAGAAGGAACACTTGCAAGAGCCCGAGTTAATGACTTGGGGAAAACTGGCGGCGCAGGAACAGCAGCAGATATTATTAAGGAAATTCAAACCATACGGGATAAACTCCCGTCGTTCGTAAAACACAGAGAGGAAGATTAGAAATGAAGGCATATGCAATTTTTTACGAGGCGCTTAGAGCGGGAGCTTTAAGGAAAGCATCTGTTTTCTACAGCACTGAATCTGAAATAAACACCGCTGACGAGTTTAAGCAATTGGTTATTGATGTTAGTCGCAATGCTGTGGCTAATGGAAATGCCAATAGCATTGATGATGTTATGGTGTTATCAGTTTCTTTGCTTAACCCAACTGCCGCCGCAGAACATAAAGCAGAAGCACAGCAACGCGATACGGCACATCTTGAAGGTCAATTAAGCGAGTTACACAGTGCAATAATGACTGTTAAGAATATGATTGCCGACCCGAAGATGAAGCAAGCAGACAAGTTCAATCGCATCGGCGAGATATTGGAGCCTTACTAGCGCATAATTATTCATACATTATTCAAAGTCGCGGGGTTATTTCTTATATAACCCCGACATTTTTGATACTAAACGCGCACTACGCTTTACCAAATTGCATAGATACTGAATAGGATACGCAGAAATGACACAGAACAACGCAGCAATACAACTTTTAAATCAGCTTGGCGCCCAAGGTGAAGAGCAGCTAAAGCAAATACCTTGTGGCTATAAGGAACCAATCAGCGAAGGCAAGACTTTAACGTGTGGCGGAATCTATCGAGGAAAGGTGTTTCACTGCCGAGATTGCATGCAGGCCATGTTAGATAATGCCAGTGATATTGCGCAGGCATGTGTTGAACTAATGGTTAGCGCAGTTAACGAACGCGAACATGCGGGCAGCGTGAGTAATGAAACTATCGCAGAAATGCAAAATCTGGTTGAAGCGATGACCACTGAAATAGTGGAGAGCTAACAGTTATGCCGCTTGAGTATCTAGACGACGAACAAATTCTTGCTATGAGCGCAGATGAGCAAGCTGACTACATCAAGCGGGCTTTGTCAGATCAATGGTGGCGACTGAATAACCTGTATTGGATTACCGACAAGAACGGCCAGCGAGTTAAGTTCAAGCTGAATGCAGCACAGCGAATGTTGTTTGAAAACATGTGGTTTTTCAACATTATATTAAAAGCTCGCCAGCTTGGGTTTAGTACGGCCGTTCAAATCTTCATTCTCGACTCGGCGCTGTTTAATGAAAACTTAAACTGCGGTGTCGTGGCTCAGGACCTAGAAAAAGCTAGGGAGATTTTCCGCACTAAAATTATGTACCCTTACGAGAATTTGCCGCGCTGGGTTCTCGAGGCTATACCAACTGTAATGAAGAACACCACTGAAGTGCTTTTCTGCAACGGTTCGAAGATCACTGTCTCAACTGGCTTCCGCTCTGGAACAGTAAACATACTCCACGTTTCCGAGTTCGCTAAGATATGCGCGACTCGCAAGGACAAGGCCCAAGAGGTTATCGACGGAACACTTAACGCCGTTCATCCTGGCAACATTGCATTCATCGAGTCGACAGCAGAAGGCGCGGCAGGCCATTACTATGATATGTGCTTAGAAGCGCAAGAGCTCCAAAACGCAGGGCTACCACTCACTGAGATTGATTTTAAGTTCTTCTTCTTCCCGTGGTGGGATGAGCCAAGCTATGTAATGCCAGTGCCTGAGGGCGGGCTTAGACTTAACCCAACGCAAACAAAGTATTTCGAAGGGCTTGAGGTTTACCTTGGCAGACTAATACCAGAAGAACGCAAAGCATGGTACATCGCCAAAGAGCGCCAGCAGAAAGGGCAGATGAAGCAGGAGTTCCCGAGCACACCAGAAGAAGCCTTCCTAACATCGGGCCGCAAAGTATTTAGCACTGACGAGCTCAACGCATCAAAAGGCAAAGTGATCGCGCCAATCCTCATCTATGACATAAACCCAAAGACCGGGCAAAGGAAGGTAGCAAACCGCAAGGTCGATACTTCACTGCTTCAACGTGCTTATACAGACAAGACAAGCAAAGCTGTAATGAATTTTTTGCTGGTTTGGGAAATGCCTGAGCCAGATATGGAGTATGTGATCGGTGCTGACGTATCGGAAGGGCTCGAAAAGGGAGACAGATCATCACTCGATATACTTGAGAAGCATACCGGCAGACAGATAGCGCACTGGTATGGCAAAGTTAGCCCAAGTGAGTTTGGCGAGCTAATCGCTTATCTTGGTCGCTGGTATAACATGTCGTTTGTCGGCGTAGAGCGAAACAACCACGGCCATGCAACCCTAGCCAAGCTGAGAGATATATACCCTCTTGGGCTCATCTATCGCGAGGAATACATGGACCGCGAGAATGCCGACGATGAAACTCAGCGAATAGGCTGGCATACTAGCGCAGTAAGCAAAGAGATTTTAATCAGTGATATGGACGACACATTTAAAGCTAATAAATCTGGCATTCGATGGACTGGCACACTGAACGAGTTTTATACTTTTGTTCGGGACGAGCGCGGAAGGCCGAATGCAATGAACGGGGCATTTGATGATCAAGTGATGAGCTACATGATTGCTCAGGCAATGAGAGCAAAAGCGCCAGCAAAACAAAAACCTGTTAAAATCGAAAATAATAACTCTTCACATTGGATGGCAAACTAATGATCCTCAATACTAAACAGCTTGGGCAATTGATGGGTGATATACAAGCCCAACCAGATTGGCGCACCCCGGCTAACAAAGCCTGCGCATATTACGACGGCGAGCAACTAGCGCCAGAAGTAAAAGAGGCGCTAAAGAAAGCCAATCAGCCTGAACTTGTTTATAACCTGATCAAGCCAACCATCAATGGCGTTCTCGGGCTTGAAGCTCGCACTAGAACAGACATGATGATCTCAGCAGACAACCAGGATGATGAGCTTGAGGAACTGCTTGAAGGTGTTAATGAAACCTTCAAGGATACTCGTCGCCTTTGTGATGCGGATATTGCCGAGTCAGATGCCTACGCCGCACTGATTAAAGCGGGGCTCGGGTGGGTCGAGATTTATCGAAACCCGTACCCAATGCAAAACCCATACAAGATCCAATATGTTCACCGTGACGAAGTTTTCTATGATTTTAACTCTAAACAGCGAGACTTAAGCGACTGTCGTTGGATTCTGCGCCGAAAGTGGTTAGATGTAGACGAAGCGAAAGCGCTTGTGCCCGACAAGAAAGAGTTGATCGATAGAAGTATCTATAATGATTGGGCCACGCATATCGGTGATGCAAACATAGAAACCATTGAAGGCATCGACTCAAATTACAAGGCGGCATGGGCTGATTACGAAAACTTCGGCAGAAAGCAAAGTGAATGGCTACAGCAGGACCGTAAGCGTATCCTGATGCAAACCGTTTATTATGCTGTCATTGAAATGAAAGACTTGATGACGTTTGAAACTGGACGAATCGAAGAGTACGACCACAACAATAAAATGCACAATATGCTGGTGGCCGCTAATCGTGTTGAGCTTAGTCGGGCGCCAGTGCGCTACATTCGTGAAGCGTGGTTCATTGGCAGTGTTAAGTGTCGCGATAAACTTTGTGATGCGCCTCAAGGCCAGTTCCCGCTTGTGCCGTTTTGGGGATACCGCAAAGATTCGAATAACATGCCATATGGCATGATCTCCGACATGATCACCCCGCAAGACGCCGTTAACTTCCGTTACATCAAGCTGACAGCACAGCTAAATTACAAATCCATTGTCATGGACAAAGACGCAACCAACATGACGCGGGATCAAGTTCAGCAAGAAGTACACAAGTCCAATGGCATAGTTGAGTTAAACCCTGATCGCCGCAACAAAACCAGTATCGCGGAAGTATTCCAAGTTAATACTGATACAGGTATAGCAGGGCAGCAATTCCAACTAGCCAAAGACTCGCAGGAAATGATCCAGCAGTGCGGCGGTGTTTACAATGCAATGCTTGGCCAAGGGCAAGCTGGTCAGTCTGGTGTTGCTATCAACAATCTAATCGAGCAAGGAAGCACGACGTTATCAGAAATTAACGATAACTATCGCTTTGGACGACTGCAGTTGAACAGGCTTTTAATGCTGCATATGTTCGAGGACCTGAAGAAGCGCAAAAACGTTAAGGTCACCATCAAGAAGGATGACCCAACCAAGCGTAAGGCAATCGTACTCAATGAAACTAATGAAGCTGGCAAGCTAAACAATGACGTTAGTAAGATACGCGCCCAAGTAGCATTGGCACCAATTCAACAAACGCCAACGTACAAAGCGCAGATGGCACAACAACTAACGCTTATTGCCGGAAGCTTGCCGCCTGAAGTACAGATGGCGACCATTGATATGGTATTGCAGTTAATGGATATCCCTAATAAGCATGAGTTCTTAGGTCGTGTTCGCTCAGCCATGGGCGTCAAGAAAGACTTCGATAAGATGACGCCTGAAGAACAGCAGCAAGCACAAGCAGAGGCACAGGCTCAGTCAGAGCAGCAGCAATTAATGATGCGTAAGCTGGTGGCAGAGGTTATGAAAGAAGAAGCTGACGCCCAATCTAAGCAGGCAGCAGCACAGGCCAAGGCTAGAGAAATTCAGTCAGCAGATGCCAAGGACGCTAAGCTGCAGGCTGAAACGGCTAAGATAGTTACCGAAGTGCAAAACATGGACGAACAGGTGCTGCTTAGGAACGTTGGCACTATTGAGCGCATGACTCAGGCGTTTGATCAAATAGCCATTTAGAATGTAATGTGATTAGGCTATTATTGTAGAACAGAACAACCAACATTTAACAACAGAGAGATTTTAAATGACTAGCGATCAAGAAATGCAAAAAGACTTCGAAGCCAGCGGCTCAATCTATCCAAAGGTTGAAGCATCAAGCATTGAAGAGATTATGAAGCGTGTTAACTATGATGTGCATGTTGTACCAAAAACAACAACTACGGTTATCACTGGCTACATTCCAATTGGTGCGACTAACTTCACGTTATGCACTGAGATCATGGCTTGTGTTGATCCGCGCAACTTTAACGCCGAGAAAGGCGCTAAGTATGGTATCGAGAAAGCTGCCGCCGCTGCAAAAAACAAGCTGTGGGAATTAGAAGGTTATCGATTGGCATGTGAGATAGCTAAGGTGAATGCCGTTACTACGCCGCTAGAGCGTGTTATTGCGGAAGCCAACTCCTTGGACTTAAACATTAGCAAGTTAGATGACTTTATTAGAAATAGTCCAATTTATAGTGGGCTTGATATTGAACAGAAATCATTGATGAAACAACAGCTTGCGATAATGATTCAGCTTTATGGCGTGTTGGTTGAGCTAGCTAAAATAATGCAGGAAAATCATGCCACTAATAGCTAAGTTTGTAAGCGGAAAGGCTAGAGTTGTTGAGCGAGATAGCGGCGAAGTAGCCAAGTACAAAGATGGTTCACCCGTCGATGGCGGCGGGTGGGATTCTCTAAATAAGGCAAGAAAGCAGGCTACTGCCATAAACCTATCAACTATTAAACGAGGCAAGTAATGCAAAGAACACCAGTAAAATCTAGCAATATCAAATCAGTTGGGCATGATCCTGAAGCCAATAAATTGCACATTGAATTTAACAGCGGCAAAGTATTCGAGTATGATGGTGTAACCTCCGAAGATCACGCCTCGCTTATGTCGTGTGAATCGATTGGTAAAGAGTTCCAAAAGATTAAAGGACGTTGCGCCTGTAAGTGCGTAAACTAGCAGTATCAACAGCAAAGAGGCTTAGGCTTCTTTTCTGTGTGTATTGCACAATTCGCAGCCATAGCGATAAATGGTATCTAGGAGAAGATTTTAAATGGCTAAAACTGATGAAGAGTTACAGCAAGCGATCCTGAATGGCGACATGGCATCTATCGAATCATTTATTGATCAGTTCGAAGATGAAGATGATGACGATTCTGGTGAAGGTGAAGATGACGTATCAGCACTAAGCGGTGATGATGGCAATGAAGATGGCTCCAATGATGGCGCTGAAGATGGCAAAGAAGCCGCCGACGACATTGCAAACAAAGACGCTAACACTGAACAGGCCCCGTCAGCCGACCAACTAGCTGCAATTGAAGCTGATGGCGTTAAGCCAAAGCTTTTGTCAAAGGATGGTAAGCATGAGATCCCTTATGAGGTCCTTGAAACCACTCGTAAACGAACCGTTGAGCTACAAGAGCAACTAGCAGAAGAGCGCCGACTCCGTGAGGAAGCGCAAACTAAGCTAGATAAGAACACTCGACAAGCTGAGTTATTATCTAAGCAGCTTCAAGAGGCTGGCATTGACCCTAGTCAGTTGCCGGAAGATATGCAGTTAACGCCCGAGTTGCTAGCAGCGATCAGCAATGATTATGGCGACCTAGGCAAAGCAGTTGCTTATCTAGCTTCTAAGCAGAACGCTATCAAAACGCCGGCAAAGGAAAAGCCAGCGAGCGAACCTGAAGCGAAACAACCTAACCAAGAGTTCAAGGCTTATTACGACAGTAATCCAAAGCTTCAAGAAATCATGGCTAAGGAAGGTTCAGACGAGTTTGACACGCTTGATCACTTTTACAATAAAATCAAAGTTTCTCCCGATTTTAAAGATAAACCACTTTCGGCACAGCTTGACGAAGCGATGGCCCGCACGATGCGGGTATTTGGTACGGATACCACAACAGCCACTGAAACAGATAAAGCCGCAACTGCAGATGCGGAGTCTAAGACAAAGTTGATCGCTGAAGAAAAGCTAAACGCTGTCCGTGCTGCGGCGACACCAGCAAGCCCCAGCGAGGTAGGCATTGCAGAAACAAGCAAGCCTAAGGCCATCGACAGGGCAAGAGCGGCAAACGGTCAGGACTTACTTAATATTATGGCTGAGCTATCTCCTTCTGAGTTAGAAGCCTTATTTGATGAAATGGATTAATTACTATGGCTATGAAACCAGGCAATGAAAAGGTCTTTAGTGCCGCGCTCTTTATGGAGACGTGCCGCAAACATTCCTTTAAAAACATGTTGACCGGCGCTGCTCCAACTGCGGCCAAGTCTAATGCAAACCAAACAGAGCGCGGTGCGCCTATTGTTCGAGTAACTGACTTGAACTCTAAAGCGGGCGATACCGTTTCCATGGATGTGTTCCATGAGTTGAATGAAGGCGTGTTCATCGGTGATGAAAAAATCGAAGGTCGCGGCGAAGATTTAAACAAGACAGAGTTTGAAGCTGTCATTAACCAAGTGCGTAAACCGGTAAACATCGGCGGACGTATGTCGCAGAAGCGTACAAGCAAAAACCTTGCTGCAGTTGCAAAGGTGTTGCTTGGTAACTACTACCGCGATCTCATGGATGAGAAGATGATCTATCACCTTGCTGGTGATCGTGGTTATCTGTTGGATGCCAAGACTAAGATCCCATTAGCAAGCAACTCTCGCTTTGCTGCGCAAATGATTAACCCTGTCACCGCACCGACGTATGATCGTCATTTCTATGCAGGCGATGCCACCAGCTTTGAAAACCTTGATTCTGCCGACTTGATGACTATCGGCGCAATCAAAAACATTCGCTTGTACCTGGATGAGTCAAGCAACCCACTTCAGCCAGTAATGTATGGTGCTGATGAAATGGCAGGTGAAAGCCCGTTCCACGTTATGTATATCACCCCACGTCAATGGGCAGATATGCAGGAAAGTGCAACAACTAAAGACTACAACCAAATGGTAGCCCAAGCTGTTGCCCGTAGTGCTGGCTTTAATCACCCGCTATTCAAAGGCGACGTGATCATGGTCGATAACATTCTGGTCCGTAAGTACAACCGCCCTGTGCGCTTCTTAACTGGTAACACTGCGAACATTTCTACCAATTCGAAGAATGCCGCTACCGCTGTAAAAGTTGCAGGCACAAACATCGAGCGTGCTATTGTTCTTGGTGCTCAGGCACTGGCTGACTGTTACGGCACGTCGGGCAACACAACTCCGTTCCGTTATTGGGAAGGTGAAGTTGACCACGGCAACGGCAAGGAAGCATCGATCTCTTGGTATGAAGGTATGAAGAAGATCCGCTTTGAATGTTCTGATGGCTATGTTCGTGACAATGGCGTTATCGTCGTTGACTCGGCGGTCAAAGGTTTATAATCCACAATTAGGTTAAGGGGCTAGATTGCCCCTTATATCTTAACTTTTACGGGAACCAATCACATGGCTACTATTCAAGGTCAATCAGCCCACCAAGGCTTTTACGGCGGCACTCATGGCAACATGTCTACCGCTATTGGTAAGTTCACTGGCGTAGCAGTTGCTAACGACGTGATCATCTTAGGCAAGCTTCCTCAGGGCTTAATCATTAAGCGAGTTGCGGCGGGAACAGCAGTTGCTAACGCTTCAACCACTATCGACATTAACGCAGTTAAAGAAGATGGCTCGAGCATCGCTTTGGCCGCTGCGCTCGATGTTAACAACAAGATCACCGCAAAGGATCTTATGCCTGTTGATACTGACTTCAGTTCAGTAGAGATTCAGGCAGTAGTGAAAGGCGGCGGCATTGCTGCTGGTTCAAACCTAACGGTTTACATCGAATACTTGGCTGTAGGCACTAAGTAACAAGCCGCCCAAGTAACCCTTCACAATGCCCGGCTATTGTCGGGCATTTTATAGAGAATCAAAGCCATGGAAAAAAATCTATTAGCTAACTCCACAGCTACCGCAACAATCATGTATATCGGCCCTAAGGCTGTCAAAGAAGATACAGTTTCAGGCTATTACCCTAAAATCAAATTCACACGCAATACTCCGACTGAAGTGCCTGTGCTTGTCGCATCATCATTGCTATCCTTTGACTGCTTTGTGCAAGTTACTGAAGATACGCTAGAGCAAGCTAAGATTGCTGAAGAGCTTGCGGCAAAGGCATTGGCTGATGAACAAGCTGAAGCTGAACGCCTCAAGAATGAAGAGTTAGACGCTGCTGATACCGTTGTCGTAGTCGATGGCGCTGAAATTGATTTAGGTAAGCTGACGTTTGGTGCGCTTGACGCTTTCATCGAAGGCAACGATCTGGACATGCGCCGCAATGATGGCGAGCCAAAAGAGTTATTTTGTCTGCGTGTGCGTGATGCATACCGAGAAGCAACAGCAGAATAATAGCCGGGGTGAATAGATGGACATTAAAGAGTTTTTGCCAGAACTAAGAAAGCTAATTCAAGGGCCACTTCAAACGGCCATGGTTGATGAATTGCTTTCCTCTGCCGTTACATTCTGTAAAGAGTCGAAGATTGTAAAGCAATCGGTAGATGCACCAGCCAAAGAAGCTGGCGAAGAACTGGCAATCGTTAGCGCTATCGACGGCCTTGTGCCTTGGGGCGTATTGTCCATCTATTCCGGTGACAACAAGCTTGAGAGAGGAAGTGATTACCTGCAAGACAGCAGGACCAAGATCACTTTCATCAAAAAGGCTGAAAACATCAAAGTTAAGTTTTGGTGTTACCCGTCAGATAAAGCCGCGCTTCCTGATATTTTAGGCGAGCATATTGATTCAATATGTTCAGGCGCCGCCAGTAAGTTATTCATTTATCCAAGCCGCCCTTGGTTCAGCGCCGAGCTTTCAAACCTCCATAAGCGTGAGTTTGTCGAAGGATATCGCAATGCTTGGCGTGAGGATGAATCAGATCAGTTTGGCGAGTTCCAGAACCCCAACGTCATCGTTTCATTTTGGGTGTAACTATCATGGCTAAAGATTTAATTAAAACGATCATAGACAAAGTTAACAGCCAGCTTATGGATGATGGCTTTACTCGTTGGCCCAAAGAAAATTTAATGTCAATGTTCAACGATGCTCAGCGGGCAGTTGTATTGCTTAGGCCTGATGCGAATATTGTTGAAGCTGCATTTCCATGTGTAGCTGGCACAAAGCAAACGCTGCCAGATGAAGGGCTCAGAGTTATCGATATAAGAAGCAATCAATCAGGTTCAGCTATCACATACAGATCTAGGGATGAGTTGAACGACTTATATCCAGAATGGTACGGCACTACCGGCGAGCAAGATCCAGAAAGCTTTATTTATGACGAGAGGCAACCTAAGCGATTTTTCTTATACCCTGGCGTAGCATTAGGGGTAACGGTTGATCTTATTTATTCTGCTGTGCCAACTCGTCACCTCGTAGGTGACTATGATAGCGGCGTGTCGGATCTAGATGATATTTACACTAATGCTGTCGTCGAGTACATGCTTTACATGGCTCACTCAAAGGACTTTGAATATAGCGAGCAGGCCAAGGCTCAAACTCATTTTCAAATGTTCAATGCATTGCTTGGGGCGAAGTCTCAAGCTGATGCTGGAATGACACCGACTAATAAAAAATAGAGGCGGCACGAAATGTCATACAGTTGGTACAGAACAGGAACGTGCTCTTGCACTATGGGATCTGACACTATTAGATTTCAGAACGCAAACCTAACAACCGCCGGCAACCGTCCAGTTGTCGGTGATGCGTTTACGCTGGATATGAATATTTTATATGAGATCATATTCATAGGCTCTGACGCTGGTGGTGAATACATAAGAGTAGAAAGGCCGTTTGCGCAAGCGTCAGTAAGCAATTCCAAGTATGCAATGGCTAGGCTGGCATCAAGCACTATTAGCGCAAAGATAGCGGCGGTGGCATCGGCGGCGATAAACCAAAAGCAAATCAGTCTTGATGATATGTATCTTTGGTACACGTCGCAGGGAAGCACAATGGATTTTACTGGCCCTGACGGAGTACCAGTTACTGTCACGACTTATTACAACCTATCAAATGCAATGTCCACTGTAGGCGGAAGTATTGCCTCAGTTGAAACGGTTGCCAGTAATATTTCCAGCGTTAATACGGTGAGTGGCAATATTGCCGAAGTTGCTGCAGTTGGTAGCGATATGCCAGCTATTAGCGCCGTAAATGCTAATGCAACCAACATAAACACTGTAGCCACCAATGTGAATTCAGTGTCCGCGGTAGGCACTAACATAGGTGAAGTTATCGCCGTTGGCGCAAACGTGCCTGCAATTATCACTGTTAACTCGAACATAGACGATATCATTGCAGTAAACAGCAATATGCCTGCGATTAACAATGTAAACGCTCAAGTGGACCATATTGACCAGCAGGTTATTCATGTCGACTCCCAAGCAACAATCGTTAACCAACAAACGGTCATCGCTACTAATAAGGCAAGTGAGTCCTCTGCCAGTGCCGCTGCTGCGCTAGTCTCTGAGAACAACTCAAAGGCTTCTGAAAACGCAGCAAAACTATCAGAAACCAATTCGCATAGCTCTGAACTCGCAGCCGAACTAGCCGAAAGCAATGCTAAGGCAAGCGAAACCGCTTCGAGTGCAAGCCAATTGGCGGCGGACGCTTCTGCGACTTTGACAGCCGCTGATAGGGTGCAAACTGGTCTTGATGTTGTCGAGGCTAATAACGCAACCACAAAAGCAAAGGCATGGGCTGACAATGCCATAGACGTTCCTGTTGAAACTGACAAGTATTCTGCAAGGCATTGGGCAAATGTAGCAAAAACAAATGCAGATGAAACTTTTGTTAGCGGGAAAACATTTACACCAACAACGGGAAATCAGTACCCAACTCCTGAAAATCCAAGTCGTGACACAATTTTTATTATAGCTTTCGAGAATGCTACTGATAATTTTATATTTACTGAAGGTGATTGTATTGGCAAAACGGCATTTAATACTGATCAGCTTTTTTGGAATGCTACCGGTGGTTTTTTTAAATTAGTTCCATCACCAACTGGCTCTGCAATTTTGCAGGCTAACGGTAAAACAGGCAGTATCATCACTATCCGCTCTGAAGATGTCCCGCACGAATCCACGACAGTAAATGCCGCATTGGCCGGTAAAGTAAACACTACTGACGTAGCAACGTTGATGACTTCAGGTATAACACAGTTATCAAACTCATTTGTTGGCACGCTTGAGTCTAAGGCGGTTACTGAAAAGGCGTTATCATCTGGCCTTGCAACCAAAGCTGAATTAGTCCACCAGCATGCTGGTGAGGATATCACCAGCGGCACAGTTGCAGTGGCACGATTGCCTGATGCATCGACAACTGAGAAAGGCGCTACCACACTATCAAACAGCATCAATGGTTCCTCTGAAGCATTGGCAATAACAGAGAAAGCCCTGTCTGATGCGATTTCCGAACCTAGCGGCATCACGTTCGTTTACTCTGGCGGGGATTTAACGCAGATGACAGAAGTTCTGCCAAGGGGTAATAGGGTTACTGACTTTACTTACTCTGGCGGGAATTTAACGCAGGCCGTAGAGGTTTATAACGGAGTCACTTACACGACAACATACACCTACGATGGCGATGGAACACTTACAGAGGTAATAAGAGCATGAGCGGATTAGACGCAGTGATATTAAATAAAATAACTCAACTGCAAAATACTGGAGATGGTGCGTTGACGTTCACCCCTACTGAGTGGAGCAAGTCATTGAGGGTAGGCTCATTCAATTCATCATCCCCAATAAATATCGTGCCACCAACTGGCAAGGCAATAAGATTGACTAGTCTTATTCCTAATGCAGGCATCATGGTTAACACCATAGTCAGCGGTAGCATTCAGGGCGAGCTGATCAATGGGACGCTAACATCATCAATTGCAGAGTCAGGACAGTATTTTATAGGAAGTCCTCCAACAAACATTATTTCTGCGTCAGGTCAAATAAACCACATTCAATTCCTGCCGGGTGAGGCTGTAAACATAACTACTGGCGGGAGCAGTGTTACATGGGTGTCTTATCAAGAGGGGGATTTATCATGATTATGGATGAAGATGGAAATAAAATAGATGAGTTGTTGATGGTGGATGGCGCTAGATACCGACGTTACAGTAGCACAGGTGGGTATATTGAGTTCACTCATTGCAATATAGATACCACTATTCAGGAAAATGAATGGGTTATGAGTGAGCTAATGAGAACTGATGAGCTTGTGAAGTTGCCTGACTACCCCCACATGTCAAAGGTTTTGCAATACAGAGCGGCGTTAAGGACTTATGATCTTAATGGTGTCAGGCCAGAGACCCCAACAACAGATGGTGGCAATTCTATATGAAAAAAATATTAATGCTTATGGTTCTGTTGGTAATTATGGTTCAGCCAAAATCATTTGCTGATACGTCATTAATAGAGAAATCATCCATTGTAGTAACACGATATAAACTAACTCACCCAAGTTGGTATGAGCTACCACAGTACTATAATGGAGTATCAAAGTATTCAGGCCTCAAGGGTGTATACACTGCAAAACACTCCCCCGTTGCAGTTAGTTGTAATTTAGGAAATTGGGCAACATACAGTGAAAATAGTGATGGCGATCTTAGTATTTATTCCCTTAATCTAACTACTGGGATGAAATATTTAGTACATACCGTATTTGGATTTAATGATCCGCATCAAAACGCAGCCATCCAGTGTGGTGGCGGGAAGTTATGGGTAACTGTAGGATCTCGTGGAGACAAGAGGTTAGGATATCAATACAGCTCAACAAATGGGGAAAGCTGGACGCTGTATGCCACTGGTTATAGAGCATACCCACAACTGCACTGGGTTAATGACCATCTTGTAACTGTTTACTCGTCATATGAGCATCAAGTCGATGGTAGCATCATTCGAAGACCTATGACGTCATGCGGAGACTACCCGTTGACTAGTGATGGCATAGGTCATTACATGATTAGTTACTATGACGGTAGTTACATACACATGGTTTATAACGACCTATGGCCTGATGGAACCTATGGAGCAGCAGATAACCGTATTCATTTAAAATACATGAAATCAGTTGATGGCTGTGTATGGACTAGCCCGGTAAATTGGTATGACGGATATGAATTTATATATTTAAAAGACTTTGCATCTGTCAATGGAATACCGACAGCCCTTGTTGTCAAGTCAGACAGTGTTGATCCAAATTATGGCAATCGTGAAGTTTGGAAAATTACTGCTAATAGTCAAACATTTGTCAGAAAAACAAACCACAATTACACCACTGGATCTCTTATGCTTCCAAGTGGTGATATAGCATGGTCTGATGGTGAATCTGTATATGCTGGTGGTAGTTTTATGGGTATTGGTTACGTAAATTATATACGAAGGGTTCACGGTGATAATTCTTTATTTGTAACATCCGGATCTACTGCAAGGAGCGAATTCAAAGAATCTAACATATATTCCATTATGATTAATAAATAATGATTGCAGCAACATGGCTTATATCTTAGGCGGATATATATAGACAACAAGATGAATGGAGCGCAATGGTAGGCGCCTAGGATTGAATGATGCCAGCCAATAGATGTGAGCTCTATTTTATAATCAATACTGGATTGATGGCTTAAAAATAAAGCAGTTAATTAAAGGGTTAAATTATGCCAGCAATAAAGCTAAGTACGTTTAAGGGTGAGATCCCAAGTTTTTCGCCAAACCTTTTGCCGGGTGACGCTTCTGTTTTTGCATTAGATTGTCACTTTGATGATGGAGTGCTTAACCCAATAGACACTAGTTTAGACACTGGTTTTGATGTTAGGCAATCAACTCAAACCCTATTCAGATATGAAGATGCTTACTGGTTCCAGTGGGATATTGATGTTGACGCAATAAAAAGCCCAGTTGCTAGAGATCCATTTAGGCGCGTATATTGGACAGACGGCGATTATCCAAAGGTTACATACAACACCACTTTCAATGGAAGCGGGGCGCTACCAGTTAGCAGTTTTCAACTTGGAGTACCTGCCCCATCAACTGCACCAACTATCAGCTCGTTTACTCCTCCTGCTGATGACGAAAGCGCTACAACTGTTTTTTATGTGACAACTTATGTCACGGCGGCAGGCGAGGAAGGGGCGCCAAGCAATGTATCTGCATCGGTAACATGTAGCCCGATAGGCGTAAAAATTGCCGCTGAAGAATATGAGATTGTGGCAACCGTTAGCTATGTAAATAATATCATCAAGATTGTAGACAAGTACGGGAAAGCTTTAACAAAATTCTCTTATGCTGGTGGAGTGTTAAGCTGGTATGCAGATGTGCCAGCATCTGGCATGGAAGTTTCTATAAGCGCAACACAGCAAGACGTTAATGGAGTTACAACGCCAGAAGGTAGCTACAAAGCTACGGTAACAGGTACGGCTAGTGCCGGAGCAAATAACCCGTCAGGCGCGCCAGTGGCAAACATTACCAGCGATGCCAATGCAAACGGTATACTTGAACAGATTGAGATCGCAAGCGGAACCATTAACATGGAAGTTACTCTTGACGATACAAAACTGCTTGCTGGCGGGTACGCTATTGTAAAAATGAATGTGACCACAAAAGATCCTACTAACATATCAGTCGGTCAAGTTACGCTAACAATACAGCCACCAGGAACAAACAGAAGCAACATAGAAAGAATAAAAATTTATAGAACAGTCACTGGCGGAGGGCTGTCTGAGTTCTTAGCAGTTGCTGAAATACCAATAAGCCAAGCGACATTCATCGATAATAGGCCTGATGTGTCACTGGCTGGCACGTTGGCAACTCAAACCTACGACATGCCACCAGATGAAATGAAAGGCTTATGCTCAATGGCTAACGGCATTTGCGCTGGGTTCGTAGATAACCAGATATTATTCTCTGAAGCATACTTACCATACGCGTGGCCTGAGGCTTATCGGCTGTCTATTGATTACGATATAGTTGCAATCGAGCCAATAGGAACAAGCTTAGTGGTTGGCACTAAGGGCGATCCTTACCTATACACAGGTATAAGCCCGGCCAACATAGCAGGCCAAAAGCTTGAGATAGCTCAGTCATGCGTATCAAAGAAGTCGATGGTAAATATAGGTCCGGCTGTAATTTATGCTTGCCCTGACGGGTTGATAGCTATTGCGCCTGACGGCGTAAGGATGGCAACTGAGAACATCATAAAACCAATGCAGTGGAGAGCACTCCTAGATCCTTCAACCATCAAAGGTTTCAGGCATGAAGGGAAGTACATCGGAGTGCATAGCACTGGCGCATTTATATTTGATTTAATTGCTGGTGATTTTAGACGGCTAAATGACTCTTGGACTGCTGGATACACCGATCCAAAAGACGATACTTTGTATGTTGTTAATGCTGGCAATGTAATTAAATTCAGGGGTGGCACTGATAAGAAAAAATTAAAGTGGAAGTCAAAGGAGTTTGAGGCTGTTTCGTCAGCTTTTTCTTGCTGCAGAATAGTTGCCAACGACTTATCGTTAGTGTCGTTTAAGCTGTTCGCGGATGGAGTGGAGGTTTTTAATAAGCCAGTTGGTCAAGTGATTCAAACCTTTACTCTTCCATCTGTCAGGGCTGATAAATGGCAGTTTGAAATAGAATCAACCTCTAGGGTAGAAAGCATTAAAATAGCAACGTCAAAACAGGAGCTGAAACCTTGAGTCAATCTACACCGAGAATGACGCGCCCAGCCGGCGCAGGGCTAGATCCAAAGCTTCAGTCAATATATGAAAACCTAGAGATCCTTAATGGCGCCCGCGGTGACGGAATGGATCGCTCAATACTTATGAGGGATCTTGTCGACCTAGGGATAATCACCGCTAAAAAAGGTGCTGGCGGACAGGTTGTCCCATCACTCCCCAATACCGGCGGAGGCTCAACACTACCGGGTGGCGAGGTTATTGAAGCTCCAACAATACCGCTTAACGTTATCGCGACTGGCGGATTTTCTAGCATATTAATTGAATGGGACACGCCTACATATGGCGGACATGCTTACGCTGAGATCTTGAGGGCAAACGTAGATGACTTTAGCCTTGCCGTTAAGATAGCAACCACAGCCGCAAATCTTTACAGCGATGCAGTTGGTGGCGGTCGTGAGTTTTATTACTGGGTCAGGTTTGTAAATAAAAGCGACATAAAGGGCCCTATACAATCAACGTTCGGTGTTCTAGGAAAAACTGAAGCTGATATCGGCGACATCTTAGATAAGCTCAAGGGTGAGATAGACGAGTCATTTTTGACGCCGGATTTCAATGATCGCATCAATGATTATGGCGAAGGGATTTCAGAAAACGATAAAGGCATTATAACTCTCAATGGTGAAGTTATTGATGTGCAATCAAAGACAGAGCTTTTATCTATCAGCGCAGAAATAACAGCAGAAGGATTAGCCGAGGTAGCGGCTGGTCGTGATGATGAGGGTTACGCTAGGCGAGCGATTGTTGCTTCAATACAAAAAGATCAGCAAGTGCTTTTCACCTCTACAGGCGCGATGGCTCAAGAAATATCGGAAGTGTCAGTAAGGGTTGACGATAACAAAGCCTCCATTATTGATACAAAAACATCGGTAATTGCATTAGATCAAAAAACTGGCGAAGCAATCTCAGCAGTAACTCAGCGAATTGAAACTCAGGACTCAACTATAGGAGATATCAGTTCAAGAGTTACAACTAACACAACAACTATCGCCACTGTAAATGCAAAAACAGATGCGAATGGTAATGAAATTTCAAGAGTAGAAACATCAATATCAGCAAGATTAGATGTTATGAGTTCATCGATAGGCTCAAACACATCAAGAATTACCACGCAAGAACAAACCCTTGTTGAAGTTGGAAGTGATGTAAACTCAAATAAACAAAGCATCAGTTCAATATCACAGCGACTCGTCACGCTTGAGAGTACCTCGGGAAGCCTAACGTCAAAGGTGACGCAAAACACGCAGACAATAGCGACGATAAATGCCGACGGCTCTAACGCATATAAAGCGCAATGGGGGGTAAAGGCTAGCATCGGAGACATTCAAGCTGGCATAGGTCTTACAGTTAAGCGTGAAACTGGAAAGCCTGACGTATCACAATGCACAATTATTGCAGGCCAATTCTCTGTTGGTGTTGCCGCTACTGCTGGGTCAACAACAGTGTACCCATTCATTGTTGCCCCGCACCCTGATACCGGAGTGCCTAGCGTATTTATTGACACCGCCTACATTAAGGCCGCAAGGATTCAAGATCTTGTGGCTGGTGAAGTAATAGCAGATAACATTAAGGCAGCGGCCACGCTTACCGCGCCAGATATAAAAGGCGGAAAAATTGCAATAGGCAGTAAATTTTCTGTCGATGAAAATGGCAATATGATTTCTAACGATGCGATTATTGCTAATGCTTATGTTCAAGGAAACTTGAACGCAAGCTCAGGAACTTTTAGAAATGTTCTAATTGATGAAACTTGTGATGTAAGAGGAACCATCTACGCAAACAAAATAGTTGGTGACATTTATAGGGCCATCAGCATTTCAGTACCTAAAAAGAATGACATTTTTAGCCGAACTGTTGTTGCCAATGGTTCTTTTGAGACTCAGAATTATGCGAGAAGATTGCAGTTTCCTTCGCTATCTCTTTATGGGTACGGAGTTGCTACTGCGTATTATTATGTAAATGGAGTAATTGTTGCGAGCCAGAGTTTTACTATCAGCGATAACATTGTTGGGACAGCAACGTCAAATGCATACCCAAGAGCAGGGGTAAATAGCCCGCCATATGTCTACACTATGCCAGCAAATGTAAGTGGCACTTTCGAGATAAGGCTTGAAATAAATAGTCAGATTGGTGGCAATGTTGAGCGCATAAGTGAAGTATATAGTCAGGTAGTTGTATTCGGATTGTTTAAAGTTTAGGTCTATATCATTATTAGAAGTACAGGGAAAATATGTGGTACTTTGAAAAAATAAAAGAGATAGCCTTATCAGTTGGAATGCCATCACTAACTGATAAAATAATCAAAGAGTGCAATAATGGTGATGCATTCCTTTTTGATTATGATGATTGCTTCATTGTGTTAAAAACAAGGGTTATAGATGACTGCCCATGCGTCCACATTGAATGTGCTTACTCAGAAAGGCCTAATGGCTTTGCTATTGGATACAAATTTGTTTCCGCTAGAGCTGAAGAGATCGGAGCGCGTTACATTACGTTTTCAACAGCAAACAAAGCATTGGAGAGAATGGCTAAAAAATGCGGATGGGCCAAGACTAATGTCGATGGCGATCTATCAAGCTGGATAATTGAATTGTGAGGTAACTATGGGCGGCGGTCCTGATGAAGTGAAAGAAACGGCTTATCAAAAAGAACTAGCAAACATAGCAACTGAAAAGTGGAATATGTCAAAGCAGAATTTGCAGCCTCTTGAAGACATGATGATTGCAAAGGTTAGCAAGGGCGTTACCGATGAGCAAAGAGCAAAGACGGGAGCCGCGGCTAACGTAGCGAGCCAAAAGCAATTTGGTCAAGTTGGAGAGCAAACCCTTAAGGAGTTAGCAGCAACTGGCGTAGACCCTACATCTGGAAAATTTCGCGAAGCACAAAGCGACATTTCAAGATCTGGCGGCGAAACAATGTCGGCAAGCCAAACCGAATCAGAGGCAGGTCTGCAGTCAAACCAACTGCTTTCAGAAATGAACTTGCTAAGGGCAGGGGCTGGCGAGGCCACTCAAGCGCAAGCAAGTATGAGTGATGTTGCTAGACGTTCGGCTCAAAAAGCTGAACAGGAAGCAGCGGTAAAGTATCAGGAAAACCAAGGCTTAAGACAGTTAGCAGGAACCTTGGCGGGAGCCGCTGGAACTTATTACGCACCTAAGAAGGGATAATGCCATGGGTATTGCAGATTTAACTCAAGCTCAACTAGCCAGAGAACAATGGGAGCGATATAGGCAGTCATACGCGCCAATACTAGAAGGCATGTCTAAAGATTTGCTTACTGGTGAAAGCCTTAGAAAATCCCTTTCTCTTGTGCCAGAGCAAACATCGCAGGCGTTTGATCTTCAGGCTGCAAACCAGCAGTCAAGAATGGAAAGGATGGGGCTCAGTGGTGAAAGCGAGTCGGCTCAAAGGCAAACAGGAATCTCAAAAGCACTATCACAAGCTGGTGCGGAAAATGAGTTAAGGAATTTTTACACAGACCTTAAGTCTCAGGCGGTATTGGGATCAAGTGGATCGCTGAATAGCCAAATGATGGGGAATAAGTAATGGCATTACTTGACTTAAAAAGCTCTTTGCAGGGTGAGGCTATACAAGGTATAGGCCAATCTGAGCAAATGGAGCAAGACAGAAAAATGCTTAACGAACAGAGAGAGGCGCAGGCCAAATCACAGTCAATGGGCGCGGTAGGAACTGGCGCCGCAATCGGTGCTAGTGTTGGTGGTCCATGGGGTGCTGCAATTGGCGCCGGCGTGGGGTTGATTGCAGACTGGTTACTATGAAAAATTTAAAGTTCAAAGTTAAAATGCCAGTCTTAAGCTCTGTCGTGTATGTATGCGTCGGTGATAAAGATTGGCGGGAGAAGTTCTCGAAGAAGATGGGATTAGGTGACTGTGGACGTACTGGTGCCTGCCATTATAAGGAAGTCCCAGTAGGTTCGGCAGTGTGCATTGTGATGATGGAATACTGTGTAGCTACGTTTGCCCATGAGGCTGTGCATGCATCTGGTTTTATTCAGAGGCACATGCATCGACCGCCAAGTTGGGATGATGATGAGTTGACAGCGTACATTGTTGGGCACCTAGTCGATAGCTATCTGACCAAGGTAAAGTAAAATACAATCTTAACGTGACAATTTTTAAGGCGGATTTATGGCTTCAGGTTTAGGTGGGTTGGCCGAAGGGCTTATAGCTGGCTCTCAAATTGGATTAGCCTTGCGAAAGCAGGATCAATCAGAGCAAGAACAATCAGAGCTATCAAAGCTTCGAGAGCAACAGGCAAAGCTTCAAATGTCGGCCGAGGAACGAGCCCAGTCTCAAGAGAAAAGAGCGCAAGAGTCACATGCAAAAGACTTGAGCTTAGCTGACTTGAGAACAGGCCTTGAGAAATCGCGTGAAGAAAGAGCCGTTAAGGGCGAAGATCGTGCGGCAAGAAGCGAAGATCGCCAGCTTAAACTGGCTGAAAAGCAAGTTGCCCAATTTGATTGGCAGGTATCGCAAGCTAAGCGTGCAGAAAAAGATAAGACCGTTGCGGCAATGGCACCTATCGAATATCAGCGCGTTGCCACTGGAGGGGATTTTTCGCCCGAGTTTATGGACGCTGCCAAAGGCACAAGATTCGATCCTACCTTTATGGCAAAGCAGGAGTACAAAGACTCTGCTAAAAAAGCATATGAGTATACCGACGAACTGGTAAACAAAATGCAATCTGGTGAAGTAACGCTTAATGACGTTAACAATCCAGAATACCTATCGGCGTTAGATACTCTTATGAAGCCTGACATTGAACAGGGTATCGGAGAGAAAGACCCAAAAACAGGCAAGACAGTAGAATCGAAGCGACTTAAATCTATACTGCCATACCAAAATAAAGGCATTGTATTTGAAGTTGAAACTACGTTAAGCGACGGCACTAAGTACACCGCACCAGTTACTGAAGGCCGCAGCATGGATCCTAACGACCCTGTAAGAGTAGTGCCTATTGACAAGTTCATTAATCACATTGAAGGCTATACTCGCATGGCAAGCGCATTTAATCAGCCTGACTTGATGAATGCCGTTAACCAATACACTGGACGACCAGGTTCTGAAATATCAAGTCAAGAGGTAACGCGCCGCCAATACCTGCGAGAAACAGGCGATATTGACAAGTGGGAGCTTGAACAAACAAACAAGATTGATCCCGACGGTTTTATGGATGCCGAAGCAAAGCAAAAAAAAATTGACGACGTTAAGGATCAAGCAAGTAAGCTTAGACAGAAAACAGATCAGCGATATGGCATTCAGGGTCAATCAAGTGTTGGCAAAGGTGATGCCGCGGTCCCAGTACCAGCAGGCAAGGGTGAATCTAGAATTGATGCATCTGCATGGGCTTCTCAAGATGCCAACAAGAAAGCATTCATTCAAGAAGGTGCTGATTACGCAGCAGAGGCCGGGATAGAAAATCCGTTTAATGCTTATTCGCCTGATCAGTTAGAGGTGATGTATAAAGAGTGGTCCAATCAAAGGGACGCCGATAACGTAGCCTCGTCACTCAGGGCAAAATAACAAGCCTTATTAAGCCCCTAAATAGGGGCTTTTTATTTCGATTAATTCTCTAGTCAATGTATCATTGGTAAATCTATATAACAGAGGCGTTTAGTCATGGCCGGGAAAATATTCTGGGAAAATCAGTTTAGCCAAATGCGAGAAGGCAAAGAGCCTGCATTAACCATTGATCAAGAGCAAGAACGAGATAAACCGCAACTGCAATTGCAAGAAGCATCTACGCCAGCGAAGCAAGACTTATCTTCACTAGATAAACAATCCGATTCACCTGGGATCACTGACTATGTAAAAGCTTCTGCTGCCGGCGTCATTGAAAACATTCAATCAAAAGCGGAGATTTTAAGGCTCGACAACTTATTTTTAACTGAGCACCCAACATTGGGTACTTTAGATCTTGTCCCAGAGGTTAGGAAGTTTGTAAGCGAAAAGCAATTAGGAGCAAAGGAATCAATAGCAGATTTTAAAACGTCAATTGAAAAAAGCATGAGCGAATCAGCTCAAGCTAAATTGGAAAAAGAGTTTATAAATGAAAATCTTGAATTTACTGACAATGCAAAACAGTTGTCATCATGGACTATAAAAGCAACAAAAATAATTTCTCAAATGATACCAGATTTAGTGCTTGGTGGTATGACAGGAAAAAGGCTATATGCACCTGTATATGAAACAGCTTACAAAGCTGGGGTAGCAAAAGGTCTTACAGATGCAGGTGCGAAAGTTGCTGCAAATAAAATAGCTAACGCAGCAGTATCAATACCAACTGCCGCATTAGCAACATCAACAGCAACCGGTGGCGCGGGAGTTCAGGCTCGAGAAGCTATTGAATCATTGCCATGGGCAGACCTTCAAAAGTCAGAGGTCTTTGTAAATAACTTTAAAGCCGTCGACGCTGATCCAGCTAATGAATCAATGAGTGATCAGCAAAAACTAAATCTAGCTAGAACACTTACCGCTGAACATGCTTCATCGAAGATTATGCAAGATCCCAAGTTGCTGACTGTTAACGCTTTGGCTTCTTTTATTGGTGACGCCACACTTGGCCGCATGATCGCCGGGAAGATGGGTGGCGGGATTATTAATAAAGCTGTAACTGGCTTTGCGGCAGAGGCCCCGACAGAGGCGGCGCAGAGTGCGGCGGAACAATACGCACAGAATTTAATTCTTATCGATGTTGCTGGGCAAGATATTGACCCGATGAAAGGCGTTGTGCGTGCTGCGGCAGAGGGCTGGTTATTAGGTGGAGCACTAGGAGGCACAGTTGGCGGCACAGTTGGAACCGTTGAAAAAGTATCCGGAAAAGAGCAGGCACCATTAGCGACTGAGCCAGCGCCTACAGTGGCAGAGCGCCGTGCAGCGCTTGAGGAAAAGCTAGCGGCACAGCAAGAACAAGCTCGACAAGAAAAGGTTTTGGCTGGCACTGGCGAAGTACAGGAGGCATTAGCTAAAGGAGAAACTGCACCGACGCCAATAGAGTTAATCGCACAGGCAAAGGAACAGGCCAAGATCCAGAAAGATGAATTTGCAGAAGGCCGCGCCGCGCCGACAGTAGCAGAGCGCCGCGCAAATCTTGAGCGCCGACTTGCACAGCAAAGCGCCGAGTATGCAAAACAACAAACTGAGGCTGGCAAAGGTCCAGTACAAGAACGGCTATCAATGCCAACCTCGCCAACTGTTGACGAGCTTTTAATTAAGGCGCCAACAGAAGCTGGCCCGTCGCCGTTTGAACTTGAATACAGAAAACAGGCTGAACGCGATTATATCGAAAAGGTTAAGGATGCCGCGATCCCTGCTGGGCTAAAAGGCAAGCCAAATGCCATCAAGCTTTTAAACAAAGGCTATCGCAATGCGATTACAGACTTTGGCGGTTTATCAGAACAGTTATCTAAATCGACAGCGCCAGAACCAAAAACGGATACCATGGCCGAAGTTATCGGGAAGATGGGTGGCATAGGCCGAACCACTGCCGAAGCAGAGGGATTTGATCCAGCGATGTTTAAAGGTAGTAAAACATTCTCTACACCTGGGAAGATGACCTTTGATGATGCAGCGGAAAAGCTAAACGAGTTGGGCTACCGAAACCGCCAAGGCGACACGCTAGATAGTAATGATGTCGTTGATATGCTTTACGGCGAAGTAAATAACACTGAAAGCCATTACTCAACACAAGTTGATCCTAAGATGCTAACCGCTGACGCGCAAATGGTTAGGTCATGGGCAAAAGCGCTAGGCGGAGCTGATAAGCTTAACTCAACTATTAAGCGATCATTGGCAGGCGAGCGACTAGGCAAACGACAAGCTGAAGTTATGGAAGATATGCTTGATGCAGTCGCGGCAATGCGAAGCGAAGGAGCAGGACAAGCAAAACAAGTGCTTGATGCGCGACGGGCAGAGCGAGAAGCCAAGCGCATTGAATCGTTCAATACACTAATGGCTGACGCTACAGGCAACAAGTCACATATTGCCGACATTGAAAGCTATAACAAAATGCTTTCTGAAAAGCCTGAGCATTACAGCGAAGAGCAAGTAATCCTTGACGAGCTCGTAGCTACTGCCGGCGACATAGATTTTAATGCCACCTCAGAAGCCATCGATCTTTATGAGAGCGGTAAAACATCACTGCCAAATCTTCTAACCAAACTTTCAGATATTTCAAACAAAAGAGAGCGTACCTATGCAGAAGCAAAGCCAGCTATTCAAGCAGTTAGTAAGCCAACCGCGCAGCCAGTTGAAAGAGTCGCTACAGAGCGGACTACAACGAGCGAAGGAGCGCCAGCAGCAGAAGCAGCAGCAGAGCTAGAAGTAAAAACGGAAAAGCCAGCAGAAGCGGAATCGGAAGCTGAAGCGGTTACAGCTCCAATGCCTGAAGCTGAGGCGAAGTCATCACAAGAATATAGTTTTGATGATATATCTCGAATTAGAGAAGGAATGGGAAGCTTAGCATTGCAAGAGCTTGGCGGAAGTATGGCCGCAAAAAAGGCTCGCGATATTGCAGGAAGAATATGGGCAGGAATGGCAGGGGGGAAAACATATTCAGAGCTGGCAGACAAAGAGCGGTCTGATAATTTCATTGGCATGAAAATGTTTGAGGATGCGGCCAAAAAAGTAAGCTTAGAAATTGATGCAGCAAAAGCCTCAGATAAAAAAACAGCAGAAGAAACAAAGCCTGAAGCTGTTAAGGAATTGCCAGCAGCAGAAGTCGAGCCAATTGAATTTAAAAACAAGTCCCATGCTGATTGGGATAGCTTAAGTAAAAAAGCTATCGAAGGGGATCTTACCCCTAGTGAATATGTTGCTGGCGCGGAACAACTTTCAGCAGACAAAGAACGTTTAATGTCTGAAATATCAAAGGCATACACCAAGCCTAAGCTACTGGAAAAACTTGGGCCAATGGCAGCAGCAAGAGCAAAATCTGAAAAGAAAGATGTTGCTGTAAGTTATTATTATCAACAACTTTTATCACGTTTCCACATTGCTGAAACGCTATCTTATGGCATGGGCAAAAATGCTTATGAAAATGCTGTTATAGAATCGGCTAAAAAAATCACACCAGAATCGATAGAAGCATACAAAGAAGATCTAGCTAAAAAACGTGGTGAATATAAAACCAAGTTTGAAGGCATGGTTAAGTCTGTTAAAAACCCTGAAACACTTGATGAGTTCAAGCAATTTGTAAACCTAAGAGGTGAGGACAAACTTACAACTGAGCAAAAAGTTAGATATGAAGCACTTTTAACTGAGGCGGGATTATCTAAGCGAGTAGAAAGCAAAATGGCTAAGGCCGTAAAAAAAGGGCTAGGCGCTGATGTTGAAGTTGTTGAAACATCGACTGGAACACATGGGAAAACAGGTGAGCCAATAATCAATGTCAAGCTTGGACGATTAGGCGCTGATCAATTTAAGCAAGCAGCAGCACAAGCGCGATCCATGGGCGGAGGTTATTGGCGTGGCAATA
>Ga0210043_1000238_pt1 | contig 59737 bp, 64 predicted proteins | sample CryGeymet201501t_FD_183990 | JGI IMG/M metagenome (GOLD analysis project Ga0210043, IMG submission 183990) | Groundwater microbial communities from Crystal Geyser aquifers in Utah, USA - Crystal Geyser metaG 2015-01t (SPAdes) (version 2) | ecosystem: Environmental > Aquatic > Deep subsurface >... | reverse complement strand
TTATTTTGGTCTTCGGGGCATATGAATCTTAGTAGCTCTAAAATTCTTAGTATTACTCAGTTGCTTAAATTGTCCTAGCTGTCTTAAAAAATTATCAGGTACCTTATTAGTCTTGGCTGGTGTTTTTTTTACTTTTTTCTTTTGTTTCATAGTAATTTATTTATTCAATTAGTTTTTATATTATAGCCCGATATGAAATATTTTGTATTATCCATTAATAAAATTACTAAAATTGACTTAGAATATTGAAAAAATTAAACCTATTGCTAATTGCAAATGATTCGCATATAATATCTAAATGGATTTTAAAGAAATATTAAAAGAAAAAGGAATTAAGGCAACTAAAACTCGCTTAGCAGTTTTAAATTTGTTAGATAAAAGTGATCAACCCTTAGCTGCAACAACAATTTTTCATGATTTAAAGAACCAGAAAATTAAAATTGATTTAGCCACGATCTATAGAATTATTGAGAAGTTCATTGGTCTAAAGATTGTTAAACAAGTTGACTTCCGTGAGGGTATGTTACGTTACGAGTTAGCTGGAGATCATCATCATCACTTAATTTGTCAAAGTTGTGGAGATGTAAGTAGCTATCACGGAGAATGTTTATCAGAAGTAGAAAAAGTAATTAAGGAAAAATATAAATTTAATGTCGCAGAACATGTCCTAGAATTTTTTGGAACATGTGATAATTGTCAGAAAGAACTAATATGAACAGTGATTTAATTAATATTATTTTGTTATCATTATTTGGAGGAGTAATTGGTTTAAGTGGAGGGATAGTCTTTCTCTCTTTTCAAAAGTTTAGTAAGCTTTTAGCAAAATATTCAATTCCTTTTGCTTCTGGAGTTCTAATTACTGTCTCATTTTTAGGGTTAATTCCTGAGTCTGTTCACTTAGTTGGAGAAACGGCCTTTATTGTTATGTTACTCTCTTTCTTAGGTTCATACTTCTTTGAGATGTTTGCCTTTGATTTGCATCATCATGATCATGACGATGGTGGTCATCATCACTCTCATGGATCAGCTCCTTTAGTGATTATTGGTGATACTATTCATAATTTTGTAGATGGAGTGGCAATCGCAGCCGCTTATTTAGTTAATCCGGGACTAGGATTAATAACTGCAGTTTCTTCTTTTTTACATGAGGTTCCTCATGAGATTGGTGATTTTGGAATATTATTAAAAAAGGGCTATTCAAAAAAAAGTATCATTTTAATTAATTTATTCTCTGCTTTATTTACTGTTCTGGGTGCATTAGTTATTTATTATTTTGGAGCAGACACTCCTTTACCAGGATATCTACTTGCGATAGCAGCTGGGATGTTTATCTATCTTGGAGCAAGTGATTTCCTGCCAAAGGCAACAGACGATGTTGACAAGAAGAAGGCAGTCGGAATGCTTTTACTTGGTGCAGCAATTATGTATCTGTCAATGTCTGCCGTTCCTCATGAGCATGTTGACGAAAATCATGATGACGTTAGCGAAGTTGAATTACATAACGATTAATTATATTAATTATTTCTAGCTTAATAATCTGATTTATTTACAATTACTCTAGAAGTCTGTCTAATTAACTCTTTGTATTCTATTTTTAAAGTAAAGTATTTCCATAATACAATCAAAAAGCCAGAAGATAAAACAATGAGTAGGATTATATGCAGAGCAAATAGTGAAACCTCATGTTGAGCCAATGGCTTCTTCTTATTTGATATTTTTCTATTTATCTTAGTCTCTTTTTTCTTCATAGTAATAGTTTAAATGTTTTTTTACTTAATTTGAATACCATATTGTTTTTCTCCTCATAATATTGACATCTTATTGTTATGGGACTATAATCCCTTTTCTAAAATGTTAAGCAAAGAAAAACCAACTCTAGTTTTATCTGATCATCCTCCTTTACAGAGGATGTTGCCAGTTTTACGAGAGTTTTTTTTGGGAGGAGATGGCTTTGTAGTTTCAGATCACTCAATGACACTGTTTGCAAATATTTTTAGGATAGGATTAATTCCTGTATATCGTGATCCTAGCAAAGCTGAAACTCTTACTAATGGAGAAGAGTATAAACAAAAAATATTAGCTGTAATGGGCAAGATAACAAACTCAAAACCTAAATATGAACATCAAGGAAAAGCTGTTACAGATCAAGTTTTAGATGCCCTTCAAGGTCAAGGTAATAAGGTTTTTATCGCTCCGGCGGGTGTTACAAATAAAGTTTCACCTTGGAAGCCAGGGGTATCTCACATCCTTACTGAAGCTGGCATTAAACAACAAGACTTTGCTCTTTCATTTGTTTATATCCCAGATTCTTTTAGAGAAAAATTTTCCTATATTTTGTTTGAATCTTGGACACAAGTTTTAGATAGTCTGCCTGTTGAATGGGGTGATAACCATCGTCAAAATGCACAATCTCTACAAGTTTTCTATGAGTCGCTAAGAGAAACTAAATAGTTTGTTTTAAGAATTTAAGCACTTGCTCGGTATGCTCTTTTGGTTTGACCGTTTTATAATGTTTAATAACTTCTCCTTGAGGATCTAAGATCACTGTAGATCTTTTTATACCTAGAAATGACTTCCCGAACATCTTTTTTTCACCAAACGCATCAAAAGCTTCTATAAATTGACCATTTTCATCAGACCATAGCTCAAAATTTAGATGATGTTTTTCAATAAATTTCTGGTGAGATTCTGGACTGTCTTTACTAACGCCAATAACTTTAACTCCCATTTCACTAATTTCATCATTTGCATCACGGAAACTACAAGCTTCTGTTGTACAACCAGGAGTATTATCTTTTGGATAGAAATAAAGAACTATATATGATCCTAAATGATCATGTAAAGAGACTTCATCACCTTTGGTATTTTTTATTTTAATTTTGAGATATTCTGATTTATTCTTCATAGTATTTTGCGACTTGATTCCAGTTAATGATGTCCCAAATTGAAGAAAGATAATCTGGTCTTCTGTTTTGATAATTTAGATAATAGGCATGCTCCCAAACATCTACACCTAAGATAGGTGTTTGATTATCCATTAATGGTGAATCTTGATTTGGTGTTGTAACAATCTTTAAATCACCACTTTCTGTTTTGACCAACCATCCCCATCCTGAGCCGAATTGTCCTGCGGTAGCTTCTTCGAATTGTTTTTTAAATTCTTCTAGTGAACCAAAGGTATCGTTAATTGCTTGGAGAAGATCTCCGCTTGGTTCAGTCCCCTTTGGAGAAAGGATAGACCAGAATAGAGTGTGATTAGAATGACCGCCACCATTATTTCTGACAGCTTTCTTTATATCATCAGGCAGATTTTTAAAATTGACTAAAACTTCATTGATGTCTTTTTTAAGTAATTCAGGATGTTCTTCCAATGCTGCGTTTAATTTATTTATGTAGCCTTGATGGTGTTTAGTATGATGAATCTCCATTGTTTTTGTATCAATGGTTGGTTCTAGATCAGAATATTCATAATTTAATTTTGGGAGGGTAAACATATTGTCCTTTTTTCTAATTTTGTAAGCAAATCTATCCTACTTAATTATAGGAAGAAGGTAAAGGTGTGAATTAGAAGTTATTTAAGAAAATTCTTTATTTCAGATATTACTTTACTCAATGAGTTTGATGACTTAAAAATATATTTTTTTGCTTGAAGATCTTTGATTTTTTTTACATCAATCTCTGATTCTAATGCTGAAAGAACAAAGACTGGAATGTTCTTTGTACTATCATTGGCTTTTAATTCTCTGAGTGTATCAAAACCATCTTGAACAGGCATCACAATATCAAGCATTATCAAATCAGGCATGAATTCATTGGCAGTTTTTATAGCACTTGAACCATTCTCTAGAAATTTCACATCATAGCCTGTTTTTATCAGTTGATTACGATATATTCTGACAAAGAGCTTGTCGTCTTCAATAAGAAGTATTTTTTTCATATTATTAATTTATACTGAGTTCTGTAAACTCTCCTTTGTCACCCCTAATTGACTCATTAGAAAGATTCAGAGCTCTGAGCCATGTAGGTTTTATTTTAAAGACTACATACTCGCCTTTTTCTTTTTGTTGAATCACAGGTGGCCAAAAGTCTCCAATTCTTTCTACCGAATCAGCTAACATTTCTACAACCTTATTAACCGTTTCTAAGTTATCGATCTTTGTAGCTATCCCGTCAGCCTGAATTAACATTTTTTTAAATTCCCATATTGATAAGCTTACCTTAGGATTTATAGCTAATGCTTTTGCTTTATATGTTTCACTTCTAGTGGCAAAATAAAAATTTAAATCGTCATCAACGGCATATAAAAGGATAGTTGATAGTGGTTTTTCTTTATGACAAGCAGCTAGGGACATAATATTTACACTGCGAAGAAACTTAATTACTTCTGGTTTGGAAATTTTTTCACTCATTGTTTCTTAAATATATTAGTTTTTTGACATAAAGTAAATAAGACCAATGTTCAGGTTTTTATTTGTCTAATTATTGTTACAATACTTTAATTATGATTAAAACATTCCTTACTCAACTAAATTGGCGTTTTGCAACAAAAATTTTTGACACTGATAGAAAAGTCGAGAAAAAAGAGCTAGATCAAATTATAGAAGCAATTAGGATGACCCCAACCTCAATGGGTTTACAGACTTTCCATACTTATGTAATTTCTGACCAAAAGACTAAGGATTTAATTGAGGAGGAGTCTTATGGTCAAAAACAAGTTTCTTCTGCCTCTCACTTGATAGTTTTTTGTTATCGTACTGATATAGATCAAGCATTGGATGATTATGCTAAGTTATTAAAAACAGAGAAGCTGATGGAAAAGACAAAGATTAGTACAGTTGTGAGTTCAAGGAAAGAATATTTTTCTAGTAAAACTGCAGAGCAGATAAGTGAATGGTCAGCTAGACAAATGTATATTGCACTTGGATTTGCGATGGCAGCTTGTGCTGAGCTTGAGGTGGATTCATGTCCAATGGAAGGATTTAACCCTAAAGAAGTAGATAAGATATTAGATCTCCCAAAAGGAATGCATTCAGTCCTATTGTTGCCGATTGGCTATAGGATTGAAGATCCAACTAGGAAAAAAATTAGATTTAATAAAGAAGACTTATTTACTTTTATAAAATAAGTCTTCTTATTTATAATCTTAAATTACTTAAGAAATTGCCTTAAGTAAATCCCAGATAAGATCAAATATCTTATCCTCAATTGTTTGATTTGTCGTTGCTCCTTTAACTGATCCTCGTCTTGAATCTCTTGGCTCATTTATGCTTCCATTTTCTCTTTCTTGATCCTCTTCTTTATTTTCATTACCATCACTTCTTTTTTCTTGAATTCTGTTCTCTTCTCTTTCTCTACTTTCAGTTTTTGTTTCTTCTAATCTAGGAGAAGGAGAAGGAGATGCTAATGGTGTAGGGGATGGTTGAATTATATTTCTATTAAAGTCATTTGATACTCTGTTTTGAATAACATCAGAGACTGCTTTAAAGATTGTTCTAAAAGTATTTCTTACTTCATCATTTGATGAAGTTATACCTTGATCAGATCTATTATCGCTTTTCATGAATGAGTAGCTAGAACGGTTCTCCTCATCTTTTCCTTGGTTATTTTCTTGGTCGTATACACCTTTATCTTCTACTAAATCAGCTTCAGCACTCTTAGTACTTTCTCTATCCTTTTCAAAAATTCTCTGATACCAATTTTTATCTGTTTCTGTTCTTCTATTTATAACTGGTCTACTAGTTCTAGTCGCTTCTATATCTTTATTAATAGTTGGAGATGCAGAAGGGCTCGCACTGACTTGAGGAGTTGACGATGGAGAAGCCACTGGTGATGGGCTTGGTGATGGTTCTACAGTAGGATTTGGAGATGGTAGAGTTGGATAAACACTTTCTCCAGCTTGGACAAGTCCATAACCAAATATCCCATCTGGACCTTCACTACCAAGATCGACTGTAGAATTATATAAAGTTTGTCTGACTGAGGTGTTGCCATTAGCAATTAATAAAGCTGAAGTTGCAGTAACATGCGGTGCAGCCATAGAAGTTCCAGAAAGAGTTGTGTATCCTCCACCGATAGCCGTTGATAGGATATTTACACCAGGAGCACTTATCTCAGCACCAAGGCTTGAAAAGCTGGCAAATTGGTCATTATTATCAGTAGCAGCAACGGAAATGACACTATCATATGCTGCAGGATACATGACTGCCCCGCCTCCTGTGTTACCTGCAGCGGCAATAATTACCATCCCTTGATTTACAGCTTGGTTAAGTTTACTCTCTAGGGCAACACTAGACTGATCAGTTCCGATTGAAATATTAACTGTTTGAATGTTATCTCTGATGGCATAATCTAAAGCTTCAATTAAATCTGAAGTATAACCAATTCCTGAGTCAGCAATCGCTTTATAGGCATAAAGGCTTACTTCTGGTGAAACCCCAGCCACTCCGGTGTTGTTTAAACTACTAGCGATAATACCTGCAACATGAGTCCCATGCCCATGTCCATCCATTGGGTCATTATCCTCATTAACGTTATCATATCCTCCAGCAAATCTCCCACTTAGCTCTGGGTGAGTGTAGTCTACTCCTGTATCAATAATACCAACTCTAATGCCATTCCCTCTTGTCTTCTCCCATGCCCTTGGAGCATCTACTTTAGCAAGATTCCAAAGGTCGGTTTCTGCTAAAACATAGATAGGATGGTCAACTTCAATATCTTCTGTAATGTTTTCTTCTTCAAGAGCTTTACTGATTTGTTCAGCTTGTTCTTCGGGAATGTTTACTACAATTGTAGATTGATTTGTAGAAATAACTGTTCCACCTTGGGCTTCAATAATTTCTGTTACTCTTTGAGTATCTGCTTGGTTTTTGGGTGTAATTATTTTTCTATTCTCATCTTTGGAGTCTTCAATAAGCTGAGGTTTAACAGTAGTTATTTCTGAGAGTGAGTAAGTGGCAACATTATCTTCTAGTTCTTCTCTAGTAACAGGCCTTGCAATAGCGGGGTGTAGTTTCTCAATTGATCCTGAGGGAAGAGAAATCCTTTGTTCTTGTCTAGAATACAAAAAAGCTCCCCAAACAAAAATACTTGAAAATACAACTGCCAATGTCGGAAATAAATAATTAGATTGATAATTTGGAAGTTTCTCTAGAATTTTCATTATTATACCTAATATAGCTTATTATCTAGCTATCTAGCAATAACTTTTTATGTAATAGACTTTAGTTTTGAATCATAAGCCTACTTTTTGAGCAGGCTTATGATTTACTTCTCCAAATGGTTTAAACTTATTGAACGTCTTCTCTGAGGCCTAAGAATCCCAATCCTTGCCAGAGTAAAAGTGCTTCATGAAGATATTTTGTCTCTTCAGGGTTTGCTGTAGCAAAAGACATATAGTTTTCTGGTCCAGTCCCAGGAAGTAATATGATAGATTGTCCTGGCATTGCTCCAGGACCAGCATTTCCTTTACCCATGGTATTTACTGTATTTGCCCACCAGCCTGGCTGGATAAAGTAAGGGTTATCTGTTTCTGGGTTTGATCTGTCAAATCTAGTACTATATCCAGAGTTTGCTAGATGTCCACCTACTACAACTCCTGGTTTTCTTTGAGTATAAAGATCATATATTCTAGAGTGTCCAAAAGTTGGTCTATTTGCTGAGCCATGTTGACCTAGTTTGTCTAAAGTTAAGATTGAGTATTTTGTTTTTCCTTTAGAGCTTGTTCCTGGACCAACTGCAAGATCTATCACAGACTGATGACGAATAAGTTGAGCATCCATTCCCTGGGCAAGGTATGTTCCAGCAGGGATTGGACCTGAGTTTGGATCATCACCAACAGCACTTTTCCATCCTGCTGATCTTAAATTCCCATCATGCATGACTACTAAAACCTGTTCTGGATATTTTGCTCCAAGGCGAATTAATTTTTCTAATATTTGTTTTCTTTGAGGATCTTTAGCGGTATCAGTATCAACAATATTTCTTAAAAATGCCATAAATGCATGAGGATTATCTAGAAATCTAGATTTCATATATGACTCAAGAGCTTTTGATCCTTCTGAGTTTGAGCCCATTCTAATATTTTGAATAAAATCAATTGCGATGGGAAGTCTAGTATCAACGTTATACCTAACCCTTGCATATTGAGGAACTAGGCCTTCTTTATCCCATCTATTATAAGTGTCTTCATCATGCTCTGCTGGATTTTCTTCATAAGGTTGAGATACTCTTTTTGATGCTCTTTCCATGAAGGTAACTTCTGGTTTTTCTTCTACTTCCTTGTGAATCCTTTCCATCATTTCGTCAGTCATATTTTGTTGCTCAAGTCGATTGAGTATCTGTAATGCTGCAAAGGCTGTTACTCCATGTTGTGTTGTAATAAATGGAATGTTAGATTCTAATTTTCTGCCAGAATTTCTAGTTCTAGTATTTAAAATAAAGCCTTGTCCTAGCTGATCAGCGAGGGGAAATCCTAATTTTACTCCAAATCTATCTGGTGGAGTAGCCTCACTAGAGCCTTTTACAGTTCCAGTATTAATAACAACTTGAGCCTGGGGTTGTGCATTTGATTTAGGTATATCAGGTTGGTACTCTTTTGCGACGCCAGCTCTATGAGTATGAGCTGCTAGAGCCATGTTTGGACGGCTAGGTAGAGATTCTCCTTGCAAGACTTGTCTTAAACCATAGACTGGGTCGAGCTTACTTTTTCCAGGTGGGTTATGGAAAATTCTCATTGATTGTTCATGTCCATTTGCATACTGAATCTTAAGGACTCCGCCATTCCTAATAATAGGAATTCCATAATCATCAGCAAGCATCATCCAAGTATTGATTGTTGCTGAATCTTGAGCCCAGCCATTATGTCCCCAATATCCAGAGACCATTCCTAAGATACGTCCTTCTTCGGCTAATGGGCCAATAAAAATATTTTTAACTAAATCAATTTGCTGATGAACATCAGGTATAGTACGAGCAGTATTTGTGTCCAAGTATGGAGTTTTTAAGCCTTCTAATTCATCTCCGAGGAGGATTACCCCTACATCTGGATTTGCTAAGATCATTTCTCTTAGTTCATCTATCTTGTCATAATCAGTAGCAATGCTACCCATGTGTAAGTCAGCAATAGTCATGATCATGACCGGTCTATCATGGGCTATTCTAATTGTTACTTCATCCTTACCTATATAATCTCTTTCTACAGCTTGCATAGATTTGATAGAGTCGATAATTCTTCTAGATCTCTCCTCTTGAGTAATACTTTCTGGAGATTGATCTTTGACTCTAAAAGGTTGTTTTTTTCTTTTACCCTCTTCTTCTTTGTTTCTTCTAGCCATTTTTACTTTCTAGTTATAATTTTTTAAAAAAAAGACAGCCATAGCTGTCTTAACAAATTAATTTTATTATTGATAATTGATGAAATTTGCCATGAATTTTTATTTTCAACATCTAGTGTTATTTTGATATTCAAAATACCATATCTTACATCTTATGTATCTGTCAATTAACATATTTGATATTTTTTGATTATACATTTCCTTTTGTTAATTTGATAAATAAAAACCTCCTATCGTAAATAGGAGGTTTAATTTCTAATTTAAGTTTAGTTAGCGACTAACTTCAACTACTTCTCCATTCTCAGCGCTACACGCAGAGACTGTTATTAAGTTATTTGAGTCAACTGCGACCATATAACCAGTTGTTGCAGCACTGCCAGTATCAGAGTCTTGTGGGAGTTGTTTTAAGTATCTAGCTAAAGGAGCATTTAAGTTAACACAGGCAGCTTGAGCCCCAGTACAAAGGGTGTCTCCTCCAGTTGTACAAGTTCCTACTTGAGCACTCATACTAGCTGATAAACCAGTTGGGAGAGCTCCTCCATTGTCAACTATAGATTGGTGAATAGCAGTTAGATAACTATTTACGTCAGTCCATCTTCTGGAGTTTCTAGCATCAGCAAATCTTGTTACAGGGTCAAGTGCAACAAAGACACTTACAGCTAAAATTGCAATAATGGCAATTACCACTAATAACTCAATAAGTGTAAAACCCTTTTGATTTTTTCTGGAAATAATTTTCATAATTTTTCTAATTAATATTATTTTTTAATACCTAAGATAATAGTAGCATCAAAATCATTTGATAATCTACCCCTAGTTGGATTAGTATCTATCTCATATGATTTATCAATTATTTCTATAATCTGCTCAGTTAATTGGGGATCATTATCAGTGTGAATCTCAGTAAGCACATAATCCCTTTCTTCAGCATTACCTACTGAGACATTTTTAAACCCAGATTCTTCTAAAATTTCTTTTGTTTCTGTTGCAACACCACCTTGTCTTGTTCCATTAAGAACTTCAATAGAATATAAGGCAGGATAGAAAGTTGGTTCTGGAGCGGCAGAGGGTGATGAATTAGTAATAGGGACTGTAACTATCTCATTGACTGCTTGCTCAATTTCTGGAGGTTTTGTTGATCTTGGTTTTTTTTCACCAAATAGCTTTGGACCAACAGTTAGTCCCATTAATCCAATACTAAGTCCTAGTAAAATTAATAATTTGGGAAGATTGCTTTTTACTACTTCTACAGTCTCATTTTCTCTCTTTTCAAATGGCTTAAAAGTTTCTTCTTTGTGAGGTGAAGTAATCTTAGTTGTTGTATCAATTTTATAATCTTCGATTAATTCTTGGAATTTTAGGTCCTTGATTTTAAATTTTTGTAGATCAATCTTAAGCTGAAGCTTTGAAAGATCTCTATCTGATATAGCAACTATCTTATTTGCATTCACATTGTTCTTTTCTTTACCAAATTCTATAAGTGAAGCAATATCTTCTCTAAAGTTAGATAAATCCCCTAAATCATAGGTAAATATTTTTTCTCCTTCAATTAAAGCTAGAAATTTAATTTTTTTTTGGATAAAGATTAGTAGCAGAGGTGTTTTACTTTTGATAATTTGTTTATTTATTAACCATGCTAATGAAGAAACCCCACCAATAGAAACTTTATTAGCTATTAGTGCTTTAATAAAAGGTTTAAGTAAATTATCTTCTGTAACAAAAGTCCAAAATTTTTCAGATTTATTATTTGATTTATTTAGCTGATCATATCTCCAAGTAGTAGTATTTAAGTCAGTAGGGACAAGTTTCTGTAATTCATTTTTGATTTTCGTTTTAGTTATTTTTTCTTTATTTAAGAACTCAATAATATTAAAATGTGATAGATCAGGGGCAGTGATTAGATTAATTCTGCCATTGGGGGCATGTTTTTTTAGATCTTGAACATTCTTAAGCTCGGATAAACCCTTATCATTAACAAGGTAAACATAATCTTTACCGACTATGATGGTAGAGTTATTAATATTAATCATTATTTATCATGATACTCTAGATTTTTGTAGCTTGTGAAGAGTCTCTATCCTTCCTGCCAATTTGTAATATTTATACTTTGGCCTGTCCTTTTGACAGATACTAGTAATGAATAGACATAAGAAGGTGGCCCAGTAATTGTTGAGATACTGCTGATATCTCTATTACTACCAGTCCCAGAAATAACTATGACACAGCTACCATCAGTAAAAACTAAACTTCCTCCAGTATAATTAGCATCATCTCGTAATCTATATAATGCTTCTTCTACACAACTTTTTGCCATAGTATTTGCTTCTAGGCTTTTTGTAGTAGAGAGAGAATTCTGGGCATGATCGATGCCCATCAGTGCCACAGAAGTAGCTATTGCTAGAACAACAACTGAGATAACAATCATACTTGTTATGGCAGCAAAGCCATGATCGTTTCTTTTCTGCTGGTAGTTTCTAATTTCATTAATAAACATTTATTTTTAAATTATTTTTATGGGGTACAACAGCAAGTATCAGCATTTACTCCTCCGGTACAATATACATCTCCTCCTGCCTGATGTGTTTGCCCTGCTTTAGTACAAGCTTGAGGATTTTTATCACATGTTCCAGTACTGTAGTTCAGACTGATACATAATTCAGGACAGCTAGTAATTGGAGGTGGAGTAGGTGTTGGAGTAGGTGTAGGTGTAGGGGTTGGAGAGACTGTTGGAGTCGGTGTTGGTGTTGGTGGAGTAACTATTTCTGGAGGAATCGTAAATTCAGTTTTATGAATTGATCCATCAATCATAATATAGTTGATTCTCATTAATCCATCATAAATAGGGGCATCAAACGAAAAGTTATCAAGAGAGATTATTCCATCAGCTGGGGTAAGAGTGTAGTCAGTAATATCGACTGTTGAATCTGGGCCAGATGTCCCGTTAAATTCTTTTGGTCCACCATTAATCTGTACTTCTGTTAAATTTTCTGTTCCGAGAAGGTTAAACCAGTTGATATAAATATCAGTGATTGTCAGGTCTATTGTTCCTGAGTTTTCGATAGTAATCCCATTTATATCGTAGCCTTGAGGACCTGGATTAATTGTTATATTTGTTAAATCAACAATAAGTTGACGGGCTTGATTAAATTGCTGGTTAAGCTCTACGGATATTTGTTCAGAACTAGCTGCGGTAAATGGCCCTCCAGTACCTGTGCTAGCTTGTTCTATAGTGATATCTACATTTACTCCATTAGTGTTTGTCTGAGCATCTTTAGTTTCTGTAAAGTTTAAATTTGTTACTCTGACTTCGTTACTAGTCAATGCAAGTGCACCGGCTCCGTTGGGGTTAATTTCGAGTGTTGTGCCATTTAAGTTAAACTCGGTAGTTACGCCATTATTATCAAGTATAAGTTGAGTTGCACTAATTGATTGAATTGTTTTGGCGTTTTTTACTTCATGGGAGATTCTCATTAATGAAGTATTGACTGACTGACTGACAGTTCGATATGAGTATGCTTTTTCTCTACTATAAATAACATCCCAGGCAAATCTAACGGCTCCACTTAAGAAAATAGATAGTAAGGCAACATAGAGTATTAGCTCTATTAGGGTAAAGCCTTTTTGACTCTTTTTAGCTAGAATTTTTTTTAGTTTGTAATACATTTACTTATTTTTTCTTATGGAGTACAACAGCAAGTATCAGCATTAATCCCTTCAGTACAGTAAACATTCCCTCCTGATTCATGGGTTGCCCCGGCACTAGTACATGCAGCAGGATTTTTTAGACAAGAACCACTGCTATAAGTAGTTAAGCTGACACAATATTGAGGACATGTTGTAATTGGAGTTGGGGTCGGTGTTGGAGTAGGTGTAACAGTTGGAGTTGGGGTAGGTGTTGGAGACGGTGGAGTATATCCCCCACTGGGATTTACACTCAGTTGCCAGTTAGTTAAATATGCTTCAGCTACAACGCTGTTATTTCTGGTTGGAGTAAAGTCCCAGCTTACTGTACTGACAACTTTTTTTGTATTAGGATCAACAGTTCCACCACTAGTAACAATATCTCCATTAAGATCTCTACTGATATCACTGATAGTTATGACTCTTGTAAATTTACCACTTCCATCAATGTCAGAAGCTCCGCTGAAAATCCAAGTTGAGCCAGAAAGTGTAAGTCCGTGAGAACCATTAGTAAGATTAAACCAGTCTTGGTTACGGATACTTTCTACTGCCTCAATACCTTCTGCAGCAATAGCATTTGCAAGATTTTGTTCATCACCTAAACGACTGGTTGAAAAAGATCCAAGAACGGCTCCTACTGAACTAGCTGAAATAATAACAAAGAGAGCTATGGCAATGATAATCTCAATGATGGAAAGGCCTGCTTGTGATTTTATCTTATTAATTAACATCAATGTTCCCAACTTGATTTACACTTACAGTTAATGACTCATTCTGACTATTACTTATAGAATAAGTTGTTGGAGCTGTGTCTCCTGTATACTGAGTAAAAATTATCTCTGTATTTGTCATACTGATACTACCTGGATGTTTAAAGGACTGGTCAAAGGCACTATCACGAGTTGCAAAGCTTGAGCCTTTAAAAACAATAATCTCATTCCCTGTTGTATTCACTCCCCAAGTACTATTCTCTTTATTCTTCCGTTGCAGAAAACCCCAGCTTTTTAAAGCTGGGGATGAATGGCGGCTTTTTGTGTAAGCAAAAAACGCATATCTAGTATACTTGTGGCATGAGTTTGAAATATTGGACAGGTAGCCATACAAAACATAGATTGAGATATCATTTGGTATGGATACCAAAGTATCGGAAGAGAGTCTTGAGAGGCGAAATATCAAAGAGGTTGAAGGCATTGTTTTATGAGGCTTGCCAGGTAAATAGATGGTGGATAGATGAAATAAAGATCTTGGAAGATCACGTTCATATGTTGATACAGATAAAGCCGAATGAGAGTGTAGCTGAGGTAGTACAAAGACTAAAAGGTGGAAGTAGCAGAATCATGAGGAAAGAATATCCAGAATTGGAAGACTTTTTGTGGGGAGATAGCTTTTGGGCAGATGGATATTTTGCCGAGACAGTAGGACAAGTAAATGAAGAAGTAATTAAGAACTATATTAAGAATCAACATGCAACAAGTATTGATGGCTCTTAGCCATCATGCATGAAGCTCCGGCTTTTAAGCCGGAGAGATTGTTCACTTGTCATGCTATTTATTTTGGCTTTGTACAACTGGGAGACTAATTTGTCTTTGCTATCTCTAAGATTGCTTCTAATAAAAAAACTAGAAGCAATGGGTACACTAGCCGCACTCAAAATTGCTCCAAGTGAAATTACTAGGAGTAGCTCAATCAGGGTGATACCTTCATTTCTCAGGCTTCTTTTCATTTTAATTTCTAATTGATCCTGTTAGTTCATAAATAGGACTAATAATGGCAAAAGCAACAAAAGCGACTATTAAACCGATAGTTAAAAGCATAATAGGTTCTAAAACAGTTGTTAAATTTTTACTTAGGCCATCAATTTCTTCTTCATAAAAGTCTCCAAGATATATCAGAGTTTCATCAATCTTACCGGTCTTTTCTCCAACGCCAATCATTTTTGTGACCAGACTAGGAAATTCAGGATACTTCTTATCTTCTAAAATATCATTGATGTTAGTTCCCTTTTGTAGGATATTAGCCATTTCTTTAACATGTTCTTTAAACTGGACATTATTTAAGGTAATAGCCGTAACTTCTAAACTACGATTAATCGGTAATCCAGCTTGGATTAATACGCCAAAGTTTCTGGCAAATCTCGCAAGCTGTCCATATTGGAGCATTGGCCCGATTAAAGGGATTCTTAATATGAGCTTATGCCAAGCAGGCTTGAATGCTGGTAGTTGCACCATAAAGTTAAATAGGAAGAATGAACTAATTATTCCGCCAATAATTAAGATTCCATAGCTTTCCATTAAACTCGCAATACCTAATAATATTCTAGTAGCTAAAGGTAGCTCAAAAGCAAAGGCATCGAAGAAACTGACCAGCTGAGGGAGAACAAATAGCGCAATAAAACCACCCATTACTGAGGTTGCAAATAGAACTAACCCTGGATACATCATTGCCCCTTGGATTTTCTGTTTTAAGGCATAATCTTTTGCAAGCTGTTTTGCTAAAAATGTTAAACTTTCTTCAAGTGTGCCAGATTCTTCTCCAACTTGGACAAGACTGACGTAAAATTCATCAAACGTTTTTGGGTACTGTCCTAAAGCGTTTGCTAAGGAGTCTCCATTTTTTACCTTTTCATAGACAGAGTTAAGGATGCTTCTCATTGCCCCATCTTTACTTTGTTCAGCCAAAGTATCTAGGGACTCTCCGATGGGAATTCCAGCTTTAATCATAATACTGAGATGCTTGGTAAAGAAGAGTTTGTCTTTAAAGCTAATACTGGGTTGGAATACTTTGGGCAGATTAATTTTCATATTTTAGTCAAAATCTTGGGTAACTCTAATAACTTCATCTATAGTAGTGATACCTTGTTTTACTTTTTCTAAACCATCTTGAGCCATGGAGATCATTCCCTCACTAATAGCAATCTTTCTGAGGGTCGAAGCGTCTTTTTTCTCAATAATCGCTTTCCTGATAGCGTCATCAACTTGTAAAACTTCATAAATGCCAACACGACCTTCATACCCGCTATGATGACAGATATCACATCCAGCACCTTCGTAGGTTCTGATAGTCTTCTTATCAGCGAATGATTTCTCAATAAATTCTTTATCAAAGGCTTTCTCTAAGGTTGAGACATCAATTTCAACACTCCTGCGGCATTTAAAGTGAATTTTTCTGACTAATCTTTGGGCAATAATGACGTTAATAGTACTAGAGATAATAAATGGTTCTATCTCCATATCCATCAAACGGGGAATAGTAGTTGTCGTATCATTGGTGTGCAAAGTGGATAAGACTAAGTGACCTGTCATAGCAGCATTGGTCGCAATATGTGCAGTTTCGCTGTCACGAATTTCTCCGACGAGAATAATATCGGGGTCTTGTCTAACTAAACTTCTCAGCCCTTTGGCAAATGTTAGATCAGTCTTTTTATTTACTTGAATCTGAGTGATACCTTCAATGTCATATTCAACTGGGTCTTCGATTGTTGAAATATTTACCTCACGACTATTTAAAATCTTGAGAATGGTATACATAGTAGTTGTTTTACCTGAACCAGTCGGACCAGTGGAGAGGATCATGCCATGAGGTTTCTTATATGCTTCTTTAACCAGATTAAGATCATTTGGGGAAAATCCAAGGTCCTCTAGAGATAAATGTCTACTACTCTCTGAGAGTAGACGCATTACAATTTTTTCTCCATCAGTAGTTGGCACAACAGAAACTCTTAAGTCCAATTTATCAGCAGTAAATTTATCTTCTGCTGGGCTTTCCCACTGAATTTTTCCATCCTGAGCGGCTTGGTGTTCATCTGTCCTTAGTTTTGACATCACCTTGATTCTGGTAACTATCCTATCGTGAATTTCATCAGGGAGCCTAACTATATCAGTCATCATCCCATCAATTCTAAAACGAATCAAAGAAATATCATCTAGTGGCTCAATGTGAATATCAGAGGCTTTTTTCTGTTCTGCATAACCGATAATGGTATCTACTATTTTAATAATCGGTGGCTCTACTTTGTCATTACTTTTTGCACTAGCAACATTCTCATCAATGATATTTTTAAAAATTGTAGTGGCATCTTTTTGGTATAAAAGTAAAGCGTCTTGGATATTTTTTGGAGTGGAGTAGTTAAGAATTATTTTTTTATTGGTCTTTCTCCTGATTGATTCTATCGCCATGATATTGGAGGGAGAGGAAGTGGCGATACTTAAAGACTCATTATTTTCGGCAAAGGATATTATTTGATTAGTTCTGGCAAAGTCTTCATGGATTATTTGTAGAGTATTATCATCAATATTAATCTCAGTCAGATCAATTAAAGGAATTCCGATTAAGTTAGAGATGATTTATCCTAAATTTTTATCAGGCACTAAGCCTTCTTTCAAAATTAGGGTGTAGAGATCACTTATTCCTTTTTTTGAAATCTCATAAAGGCTATCAAGTACTTTTTGGGATAACAGTCCCAAATCAGATAACTCCTGGTAGAGGTACTTATCACTATAAGAATACATAAACTAATAGTAGCATAATTTTCTATCGTAAATCAGGATATTGTAAGTTTTCATCTTTATCAGATATACTTAAATTCAATGATAACTTTACTTTTCTTCAGTGTGACTAAAAATGATCAGACATATTAAAGAAAGACTTACTTCTAGTAGTTTCCTTATCATACTCGTGAAATCTTTAGGAGTCTTCTTGGCTTTTAGCATTATTATTTCTTCATCAGTTTTTTATATTAGGCAATATGATTCCGAGACATCAAAGTATCAGCTGGTTGAGAGTCAAAGGGTATTTTCTTTGAGAGAGAAGATCAGAAATCTTACTAACTTAGTCGTTAGCGACCTCATGATAGCAAAAGGCTATCGGGAGCTTTATCTATATCTTGAAGCAGAAGATAATAAAGTAAGTTTAGATGAAATTGAAAATAAGAAAAGAGATCTAGAGGTTGAGTTGAGTACTTTATCTAAAAGTAGAAGGATTTATGATCAGATTAGATTTATTGATCTTGAGGGTAACGAGGTAATCAGAGTTAACTACCGTGGTGGGTTAACCTATCTTACAGATCAGGACAAGTTACAGAATAAGGCTGATAGATATTATTTTAATGAATCTATCAAACTTTCTGAGGATGAAATTTATATTTCTCGTTTAGATTTGAATGTTGAAAATGGACAAGTTGAAGAACCTTTTAAGCCAATAATAAGGATTGCTACCCCAATTTTTATTAATGGAGAGAAAAGAGGGGTTCTAATCTTTAACTATTTGGCCGAAATTTTATTAGATTCTCTTGATGACAATATCGGCTTAGAGGGGGAGAAGGTGTTTTTAATAAATAAAGATGGCTATTGGTTGAAAGGTCCAGATCTGAATGATGAATGGGGATTTGTGTTTGGCGATTCATCAAAAACTATTTACAATTGGAACGAAGATTTTATAAGTGGGAAAATAGATCTATCAAGTCATCAGTCAATGGGAGAGTTTGGTCTGTACACCATTATTAGTGTCAATTCATTTGATTTATTTAACAGACAAGATGATAGAGTCATTTCTAATAATATAGAAGTCATAATAAAACCACATCAATTGACCGAGAAGCTGCAAATAATCACATTTATTCCAAAGGAAACTATCCATAGTGAGACAAATAGATTAATTTTTTATCTATTTACATTAGATGCTATTACTCTATTTCTATTATTTTTAGCCAGCTATATTTTAATCTATTCAATAAAAAATAAGGATATATTTGAGCAAAGAATTTTTAAATTAAATGAAGTGCTGAAAACTATTACAAAAGTATTGCGACATGACTTATCAAATGCTTTTACCCATATTAATTTTTCAATTGAATTATTTAAAGAATCAAAAGATGAAAATTTTTTAGGAGAAATTAGTAAATCTACAAAGCAGGGCATTTCTGTAATTGAAGAAATGAAGGAGTTAGAGACAATGGTCGATCAAGATGATTCTTTAGTTAGGATTTCTTTAAGAGATGTGTTTGAGAAAGTTAAAAGTAATCACTCTATTACTATAAATGTTGATGGATTAGACAATGATGTTTATGTCAAGGCTGACCAAGGTATCTATTCTGTTTTTGAAAATATAATCTCAAACGCCATCAGGCATGCAAAAGCCAAAAAGGTAGATATAAAGATATTGAATCAGAAAGACAATGTTTTATTGAAGTTTATAGATTATGGTAAGGGAATTCCAGACTCAGTTAAAGACAGAGTCTTTGATGAAGGGTTTAAATATGGTGATACTGGAAATAGTGGGTTAGGTTTATATATCGTTCGCCAAACCATTAGTAGGTACGGAGGTAAAATTAGCGTCGTGGATAACAATCCTAAGGGTACAATCTTTGTTATTGAGTTAAATAAATAGTTAGTTATTATGGCAAAAAAAACAACTGACAACAAAAATAAAAGAAATTTTTTATCTCATAATTTTTTTTATTTTTCATTATTTTTCATTATCTTTTCGATAATTGGAGTTGTTTTTATCTTTTTACAGAAGAATAGGACAAAAAAATTAGATAATGTTAAAGTTAGTCTATCTTGGTTACATCAGGCTCAATTTGCTGGGATATATACTGCTATTGAAAAAGAATATTATAAAGAGGTTGGTTTAGAAGTCCAACTAGAGGATTTTGAGTTTGATAAAGAATTAGAACAGGATTTAGCTGATGGTAAAACTGACTTCTCTATTACGCATGCTGATCGATTATTAGAATCAATCTCTAAGGGACTAGATATTAAAGCTGTCGCTGCAATATATCAGATTTCGCCGCATTCTATTCTTTTGCCAAAAGATCTGTTTTTATCCCCACAAGATTTAGTTGGTAAAATTCTAGGTGTTAAGGGAGGAAATACTTCTGGTAAATTACTATATTCAGTTATTTTAGCCAATTTCGGGATAGATGCAGAAGACGTTACGTTTAAGTCATTGGATTTTACCACTAGTGAATTTGAAGATATTGAGAGAGGTAGTATTGATATGGTAGATCTGTATAGGACTGATCAGGTTTACGAGTTTGTTAAGAATGACTATGATTTTCAATTGTTTGTCCCTGAAAATTTTAGATTTAAAACATATGGAGATGTTATTGCAACCTCAGACCAGATGATAAAAAATAAACCTGCTATAGTTAAGAGTTTTGTAGAAGCAACCCTAAAAGGATGGGAATATGCACTGGATAACCCTGAAGAGGCATTATCATTTACTGAGAAATATATTAATAACAAGCAATATCAGGATAAATCTTATAATCGGTTTATTTTAGAAAATAGTGCACCTATGATTAGGCTTGAAGAGTATCAATCAATTGGTGAGATGAATACTAATACCTGGGCAAGACTTTATAACGCGATGAAGTTAAATAATTTAGTTGACCAAGATTTTCAGATAGAAGATGCTTTTACTTTGCAATTTATTCAGTAGTTTAGAGAGTATTGAGGGCTGTTAACTCTTGTGATAAAGTTTTATTAGTTATATTCTAGATGAATTATGCAAAATCAAACACAAATTTCAAATACCGATAAAGCAGACAAAAAGTTTATCCTAGTTGCAGAGGACGATGCTTTTTATGGTAATGTTTTTAAGACAAAATTAGCAAAAGAAGGTTTTGATGTAATTGTTACAGAGAATGGTAAGAAAGCCTTAGAGGTTGCTAAAGAGAGAATCCCTAATTTAATGTTGCTTGACCTAGTTATGCCAGAAATGGATGGTTTTGAAACACTACAGACACTTAAAGCAGATGAGAAACTGAAGGGGATCCCAGTAATTGTCTTATCAAATCTTGGTCAGGATAGTGATGTAGATAAGGCTAAAAAACTTGGAGCAAAAGACTACTTCGTTAAATCAAACGTCTCTATTCAAAAGGTGATTGAGATTGTAAAAAATAATTTATCTTAAATAACTAGATCTTGGTTATCTGGCTCATCGGAAAGAGTAATAGGCATAGTAATTGTAACTGAAGTCCCAATATTTTCTTGACTATTTAAAGATATCTTTCCTCCCCATGACTCTATATATTTTTTAGCAACATACAGACCTAAGCCTGACCCTGAAGTTTCATTTAGTACAGCATTATTTGCTCTGAAAAATTTAGTAAATAATCTTATGAGATCTTTTTCTGGTATACCGATACCTGTATCTGCAATTGTTATAACCATGGTCTTATCATTTTGAGCTACAGTTATACTTATTGAGCCATTTGGTTTGTTGTATTTAATAGCATTAGCAATTAAGTTATCAATAACTTGTCTTATTTTCATTTTATCAATTATTATCGAAGGAAAAGTTTCTTCTGCTGGGAGATTAACTTTGTATTTAACTGACTTTAGATCTGCTTCACTTTGATAGTCTGATAATACTTTTTTAATTATCCTGATAATATTGGTTGGCTCTGGATTATCTAAAGCTTGTTTGCCATCAATCTTGGAGACGTTAAGTAGATCATTAACAATACTTAGCGACATTAAATTTGTCTGATAGACTTGGTTTAGTAAAGAGCTTATTTCTGGGCTAACCTTATCCTTAAGTTCTTCCATAATCATTTCTAAATTCCAGCGCATTCCTCCCAAGGGGGTACGAAGCTGATGGGCTGCGACGGTTAGAAATTGTGCTTTGACTTCTTCAAATTTTTTAATATAAGTAATGTCATGGAGAAGAATAGCCCCACCCATAATTACATTTTGACTGTTAATTAATGGGATAAGAAAAAATTCATAGAAATAATCTCCAGTTTTTACTTCTGAAATTTGATAGGTAGTTTTCTGTGCAAATACTTTTTCAAAAATGTTTTTAAAATCAACCTCTGGGAATAATTTGTATATCTCTGATATGTTATAGCCACTGCTAGGTAGTTTTGTAAATCTGATTGCAGCCGCATTTGAGTAAGTAATGGTATTATCAGTATTAAAGAGAATGATCCCATTACTGGAAGCATCCATAATTGCATTACTGGTGGTTAGAGTGAGTTGTTCTGTCATTGTTTATGTCTTAAAGACAAAATAAGTTTAACTCGAGATATATATATAGGTCAATTATACCTTTCTAATAATGGCTTTAATTTTGATCTAGTTATTATCATTGACTTTACTTTTTGCCTTTATGATAATGAAATATAATGTTATCTGATCTATTTAAAAAAAGTAATTCACAAGAAGATTTCTTATTTGATGCTTCACCAGAGGTTGTTATTTATATTGATCTGAGAGGTAGGATTGCCAAAATTAACAGGCGGATATATGAGTGGCTAGGCTATAAGCAAGCAGATCTAGTTGGAAAGAGTGTTTTTGATTTAGCTTTCCTTACTCCAGAAAGTATTAGTTTAATTAAAAAGAATTTCACAAAAAGAGTCAGGGGTGAAAAAATTGACCCATATGACATAAAATGTTTTTCTAAAAATGGAGATATTGAGGCTGGTCGAATTACAGCTAAGCTAGTTAAAAAAGCTAAAATTCCAGTAGGAGTTTTGGTGATGATTGCTAACGTTACCCATCTTGAGCTTGAATTGAAATCCCATCTAAATGAAATTAGATAAAAGGAGATAAGGTATCAAGGCTTGTTTGATCATATTAATTTAGCTGCTGTAATTTGCGATTTTAGTGATGATAAAAAGAGCTACAAAATTAAAGAAGTAAATAAGTATCTCAGAAAGCTGGAAAAAATAAACAAAAAAGACATAATTGGAAAAGAGCTTAAGACATTATTTCCTGGTGTTGCTAGAAATAAGCTGTGCAGTTTATTTACTAAGGCTTGGAATGATAAATCAAATGACTCCACTGAATTTGAGTTAGAAATAAATAAAGATGGTAGTAAACAGATCAGAGAATGTGAGGCATATCGTTTACCTACCGATGAGCTAGTCGTTCTCTATAACGATATTACTAAAGAGTCCCAGCTAGACCAGAAATTAGCTGATAGTGAGGAAAAGTTTAGGACTATTTTTGAAAATTCAAATGATGGTATCTTCTTAATTGAAGGTAATATGATTACTGAATGTAATGAAAAGACTGTTAAAATTTTTGGCTGCAAAAAGAAGTCAGATATAATTGGTCTCTCTCCAGTTGATTTTTCACCTCCTAAACAACCAGATGATCAAACTTCTCTGAGGAAAGCGTGGAAATTACTTCGGGCTACAATCAATAAGGGTCCACAACGGTTTACTTGGCTTCACAATAAAAAAAATGGTGAGTTGTTTGATGCCGAGGTATCTTTAAAAAAGGTCAGGTTGGGTGATAAGAATTTTGTTCAGGCTACAGTTCAGGATGTTACTGAAAAGTTAAATGATCGCCATAAGCTTGAGACAAGTGAAAATAAATTCAGGTCATTTTTTGATAATAGCCAGGATGCAATTTTTATAGCAGAGCTAAAGTCTAGAAAACTTGTTGATGCTAATAATCAGGCACTTAAGCTTACAGGGTACTCAAAAAAAGAATTATTTTCAATGAAGGTTGATGATCTTCATCCTTCAAAACTTTCAAAGGAGACAATTGAAGATGGGTTTTTGAAACAAGCCAAGGGAGAAATAGATCAATTTGAAACTCTGCTCCTGACCAAGGAAAAGTTAGAAATCCCAGTTAGTATTACTACTTCTATCTATCAGGATGAAAATGGAGTGGAATATATCCAAGGTTCATTTAGAGACATCTCTGCTCAAAAAGAGGTCTTAGATGATTTGGCAGAGAGTGAGAGTAAATTCAGGAGTATTATTCAGAATGCTGAAGCAATTATCTTTTTAATTGACAAAAAAGGACAGTTTTTACTATCAGAAGGCAGAAAGCTAGAAGTAATAGGACTTAAACCTGGTCAGGCAGTTGGTGAGAATATTTATAAAATGTATAAAGATTATCCAAGTGTCATTAAAGGTTTTAATGAATGTTTAACAGGTAAGATAGTCAAGGATATCGTCAAGATTGGTGACTTATATTTTGATGTTTTCTTCTCTCCTCAAAAAGATACTGACGGAAGTATTCAAGGTGTTATTGGTATGTCAATTGATATCACTGAGAATAAGCTAGCAATGTTGAAATTAATGGAGATAAATCAAAAGAAAAATGAGTTTATCAGTATGGCTTCTCATCAGCTAAGGACACCACTGGGGAATATGCGCTGGGGGCTGGAATTAATTCTTAACTCTGATGAGTATGACAAAAATAAAAAGTTGATTACAAGGATAAAGAAGATTCACGCAACTAATGTGAGATTAGTTAATTTAGTTGGTAACTTATTAAATATTTCTAGGATTGAAAGCGATCGAGTCTTAGATAAGCCAGTTAAACTTGATCTAATACAGCTACTCAGAGAGATTATCATTGAGGATCATGAAAAGATTGAAAAAAGTAACTTAAAGATACTTCTAAATACTCCTAATAGTTTGACTATCTACTATGATGAGAAATTACTTAGGGAAGTTCTTGCAAATCTTGTGTCCAACGCTATAAAGTTTAATAAACAAGATGGAGTTGTTTTGATAGAAGTTAAAAGAGATGGACAGGGTTTCTCATTTGCGATAGCTAATACAGGGATGAAAATTCTAAAAAGTGATCATGAAGGTATTTTCCAGAAATTCTATAGAGGTACAAATACTTCAGAACAGATATCTGGAAGTGGGTTGGGCTTACATATTTCCAGAGAATATATCTTAAAATGGAATGGTAATATATCTTTTGAAAGTCCTGTTAACTTTGGTGAAAGATCAATCAACGGCTCAAAATACTCTGGGACTGTCTTCACAGTCAATTTACCAGTATCCTATTCTAAAGTGAAATAATTTCATAAAATATTTTGTATTAATGATTATGGTTCAAGTTTCCGATCTGTCAGATGAAACACTAGTAGAGAAGATTATCAATGATGATCAAGAGCTTTTTGGTGAAGTGGTAAAAAGGTATCAAGATAAGTTAGAAAGATATATCTCTCGTTTGGGCTCATCTAAAGAGCAGTCTCAAGATATTGTCCAAGATTCTTTAATTAAAACATTTAAAAACTTAAAAAGTTTTAATCCTAAATATAAATTTTCTAGCTGGATCTACCGGATTGCTCACAATGAGGCAATTAATCTTTTTAAAAAAGAGTCAAAGTATCAGAAATTTAGTTTTTCTGATTGGCTTGGTGAAGTTCTTCCTAGTAATGTAAATGTTGAGGAGGAGGTGAGTGATAAGATTGATTTAGAGCAACTTAAGAAGAAGATAGATAAGCTTGATTTGAAATATAAAGATGTCTTAATCTTGTATTACTTAGAAGAAAAGAAATATAAAGAGATCAGCAGGATCTTAAAAATTCCTACCAGTACAGTTGGAATTAGATTAAAAAGAGCTAAAAAACAGTTCAAAGAAATATGTCAAGCAAATATGTAAAAGAAAAAATCACTAGTCAAATAAGAGATGGAAAATTAAAAATGAGGCCGAAGTGGTACTTTTGGTTAGGTTCTGCCTTACTTTTTCAAGGGACATTAGCCGTATTGTTAATTGGCTCATACGTCTCTAATTTATGCTTCTATGCCTTGAGGGTTCATGGCCCATTTGGCTACCTATCGTTAGGTAGAGCTGGGTTTAGTCCATTTGTGGCAACCTTCCCCTGGAAATTATTGTTAATTGCTGGGGTATCTCTTTTAATCGGCCTTAAATTATTACAAAAGTATGAATTCTCTTATACAAGACATTCTATTTATATCCTCTTTGCCCTAATGGCAACGATACTATTATCAGGCCTGTTAACTGATATGGCTGGTTTTAATGAGAAATTTAGATTACATAGGTACTTACAGCCAGTATATTCTGAAACATACATGGGTCATGATTGGATGATTGGGGAGATTAGACAAAAAACAGAGGATGGCTTTATTTTAGAAACTCCACGGGGAGATCTGATCAGAGTAAAAGTAGGTGATGAGGCCATTACCCCATTTGGCAGAAATTATGATTTAGATAAAAGGGTTCGAGTAATTGGTGAGATGCATGACAGTGCATCCAGAAGTGCTATTTTCTTTGAAGCAAAAGGGGTTGGGATGGATAAGGGAATGAGATGGCAGAAGTCTCAGGTTAAGGGTGTAATGCATTCTCGAAGAGGTTTAGATTTAGTGAAATAATTTTCCATAAATAGTTGTATTAAGATTAGAGAACAAAACAAGTTCTCACTGGCCAGTTATTAATTAGCAGAAGAAAAAAAATATGAAAAAAAGACTATTAACTTTAGGACTTGCTAGCGCAGTCTTACTTGGAGCAGGATACCTTGCTTCAGGACAAGCAAGTGCCCATTTTGGGAATAACCCAGAAGGAACAGGCAAAAACTATGATCCTGATAGACATGCTCAAATGCAAGAAATCATTGATAACAAAGATTATCAAGCTTGGCTAGAAATAGTTGGTGATAAACCAGTTACAGAGTACATTAACCAAGATAACTTCTCAAGATTCCTAGAAATGAAGGAAGCAAGACATAGTGGTGACTTCGATACAGCAGATGCCATTAGAGAAGAGTTGGGAATGCCTGAAAGAGGTACTCACCGTGAAGAAGGACCTAGAAGAGGAGATGGTAATGGTCAAGGTCAAGGAAGAGGAATGGGCTTACACCGTGGATATTAAATAAGTTAATTTCTTCTCACAAAGAGCTTTTCTTGAAACTTAAAAGCAGCGGTTAACACCGCTGCTTTTTTTGTTAGTCATCAAGAAGGATTCTATGGGTTTCTAATTGTATGTATTGATCCGTTCTGATACAATCCGACACAATTAATAATGATGTTTGTGATCTGGTAACAGCATTACAAAAGGATTGATATGAACAAAAATTATATGAATTTTACAAAGTTTTTAACTTTGTTAGCAATGTTTGGTTTAACACTAAATTACTTTGCTGTCAGAGCAGGGAACTTTGAAGCTCAAGCAACTCCTGGTAATGGAGATAATGTTATTATCTGCCATAGAACCTCATCTCATACAAATCCATACACTGTAAACACGGTAGACCCAGATTCTATCGATAATGATGGAGATAATGATCATGGGAATGGTGATCATTATTTAAATCATACAGGACCAATTTGGTATCAAGGTATAACAGGAGATTGGGGAGATATTATCCCTCCTGTAGGCAGACATAATGGTTTAAACTGGACAACTCAAGGTCAAGATATCTTAAATAATGGTTGTAATATTCCATCAAATGAAGACCCAACCCCAACACCAAGTGCTACTCCTGAGGTAACTCCTAGTCCAACCCCAAGTGAAGAGCCAAACTGTGAAGAATTAGAAAACTGTGAAGAAGATCCTTCACCTACCCCTACTTCAACTCCTGAGGTAACCCCTACTCCAACTCCAAACTCCTGTGATCCAGAACAATTTTGTTCTACTTCATGTGGTAGAGTTGCAGTAGATTTACCTAATGGTTCATGTGGCATTAAACACTGTGATCCAACAGCTCCCTGCGTTGATCCAAACCCAACTTCTACTCCAACCCCAGAAGATAGACCAATCGGTGGAACTTCACAGGGTCAAGTATTAGGTGCTACAACAGATAGCTATGCTGCTACTGGTGTCAGCGAAGATATTGCCTTCTCTATAATCGGTTTAACTGGTACTGGATTATCCAGTCTTGGTATACTGATGAGAAGAAATGAAAAGAAATAAGAATAGAATAATTATTAAGAGTAAGATCCCTGAAGTATTAATTGCTTTGGGGATTTTTTTGATGATTATCTCTGGAGTGTATTGGTCTTTAAGGTTTAGAGCATTATCATTAGATAAAGAACTAATAGCTCAATATGAGCAAGTAGAAGATCAAAGGCCAAGTAAACCAACTAATATTTATATTGAATGGTTTCTAGATACCCCAATTGAAACACAAATTTTACAAGATAATCATTGGACAATTTCAGAAAAAGAAGCTTCATACTTAGACCAGTCAGCAAGACCTGGAGAAAATGGCAATATTATTATCTATGGACATAATACTAGGAAAATTCTAGGCAATATTAGAGCATTAAAAGGTAACGAAGAAATTAAACTCACTATGGAAGATGGCAGCGAAAAATTATATCTGATAGAAAAAATTGTTGAGGTAAGTCCAGACCAAACAGAATTTCTCAAACCAACCTCTGAAGAAACACTGACTATCTATACCTGTTCTGGTTTTATGGATCAGCAACGCTTCATCGTTCAAGCAAAACCACAAAAAATATGATAGGCTGATGTTATGAAAAAACAATCATTTCCACTTTTTATGTTAGTAACTATTCTACTTCTTTTGGCTGGTGTAACGCAGGCGAGTGCTAGGGCTGAAGTGCCCGGTGGAATGATGGAATTAAGAAAAGATCAGGCTGTTACCTCAATGTTGAGAGAAGATGAAAACCGCGATGATGTTAAATATGAAGAAGGTTCAGAGGAAATTGAAGTAGAGTATGAAGGAGATGAGGATAGAAATAGGGTTAGACCAGCTTTATATAATATTCCAGAAGGAGAAGAAGGTGAAATGATGAGGAAGGGAGCTCCTGCACAGATTGAGCAGATGTTACCACTTCAGGTTCAAGAGAAGAGAATGGAAAGAAGTCAAGAAAGATTGCAAAGAGAAGAAGAACTTCGTTATATGGGTCGATCTGAAAGAGCAAAAGAACGAATGAGTGATGTCGCAACAAGGGTTCAGGAACTATTAGCTAACCCAGATAGAGAGGGTGGAATTGGTCAAGATATTAGAGATATCGCCCGAGAACAACAAGATGGGCAAGGTAATTTAGAAGCGAACCTTGAAGATGTTTATTCTAGAAATAGATTTCTAAAGTTTATCATAGGTACAAACAGAAGTGCATTAAACGAAGTAAAAAAAGAGGCTAATGAGATCGATGGCAGAATTGCAAAACTTAAGGCATTGGAAGGCACTGTTGAAGGAGAAGAGCAAGATCAACTCTTAGGTTTAATTGATGACTTAGAAGGTCAAAGAAATGACTTACTCGAAACTATTGAAGCAGAAGATGCTAGTTATAGCATGTTTGGTTGGATGAGAAGATTGTTTTCTCAGAACTAAAAGAATTGATCATAGCTATTTTTTGAATTAGTAATCTATTTTATATACAATAGATATTATGAATAAAAAAATAGCTATTTTTGTAGTTTCTCTCATTTTAATAATTACCTTAGGATATTTAAATAAGGATAGAATCGCTGTAATATTTTTTGGTCCCAGTGTTTCCACAATTCCTGCAGGTTTAGAAGTTGAACAGTTATCTAATGAAGATATTAATTTACCTGATATTGAGATTGTTGCCCAAGATTTAGAAATTCCATGGGAGGTGGCTTTCTTACCATCAGGAGAAATCTTAGTTACAGAGAGACCCGGGAGGTTGGTAATTATTGGAGAAGATAAAAAGGTTATTCCAATCTCTGGTGTAGAGCATGTCGGAGAGGGTGGATTATTAGGATTAGCCCTTCATCCAGATTTTGAAAATAATAATTGGCTATATTTGTATTTAACTACGCTACAAGGAGAAAGTTTAATAAATAGAGTAGAAAGATATCGTTTAATTGGAACAGAGTTATCTGATAGACAGATAATTGTAGAAAATATCCCTGGGGCTAAATATCATGATGGTGGAAGGATTGAATTTGGTCCTGATGGCTATCTATATATATCAACAGGTGATGCAGGAGACACTCAACAAGCTCAGAATATTGATTCTATAAATGGCACAATCCTTCGAGTTATGGAAGATGGCTCAATTCCAGCCGGGAATCTCTCTGGCTCAGCAGTTTACTCTTATGGTCATCGTAATGTTCAAGGTTTAGCTTGGGATGTTCAAGGTAACCTATGGGCTACTGAGCATGGTAGGAGTGGATTAAGTTCTGGCTTTGATGAGATTAATTTGATTGAGAATCAAGGTAACTATGGCTGGCCGATAAATGAGGGCGATAGAAATAGTGAAGGAATGATTTTACCAGCACTACATTCTGGTCCAGATGAAACCTGGGCTCCAGGAGATATTGCTTATGATCAAGGTAGATTATTTTTCACTGGTTTGAGAGGAGCCTCTCTTTATCAATCAGATATTGAAGGGAAAGAAATCACTTCAATTAAAAGACACTTTACTGGTGAGTTTGGCCGTTTGAGAGCAGTTAGAGTTCATGAAGATTATCTTTACATAACCACTAGTAATCGTGATGGTAGAGGAGAGCAAAATGAGGGAGATGATAAGCTAATTAGAATTAAGTTAAGTATCTTTGACGAGAATTAGTACTTCTAATTTTATAAACTATCTTTCACATGCTGATGTACCGCTGACCAATTGTTCATCCCTGCTTTGGGGACAAGAATAAATTGCCCTGAGTCTGATCGTGAATTTGTAAAGACATTTTCTGTACTGAGAACAACGCTATCAATCTTATAATCTTTGCTACCTCTGAGTGCTGGAGAAAGATATTTAGCTGTCTCCCAGTCTATGTCAGAGTTAGTGTGTTTAGTAATATCTTTATAAAAAGCAGGTAGCTTGTCAAAAACTTCTAGACTAAATAATTTATTTTTAATTCCTTCAAGTACTGCCACTTGTCTTTTGCTTCGATCAAAGTCTCCTCCGGTTGAACCATGTCTTGACCTGACATAGTTAAGGGCATCCTGTCCTTCCATAGAATTTTTTCCTTTTGGGAAATAAATTTCTTCGTAGCGACAAGGGAATTGTTTTTCTAGCTCAAATCCAGAATACTTATTAGTTACTTCTGCGATTTCTTCTTGGGTTAGGCCACAGGGCTCTTGTTGTTTTCCTTCTATCGGATACCAGCTATCATGAAGAGTATCTGGAACATCAACTTCAATCCCATCTAGAGAATAGCCAATCGCTCTTTTGTAACCATTAAAATCTATTGCAATATAGTGATCAATTTTAAGGCCAGTAATTGTTTGAGCCATTTGTTTAGCTACTTCAGCCCCACTGCCAATTTTATCTTGAGGATCATCACCAAGTGTAAAAGCAGTATTTACCTTGGCAGATTTATTATTAGGTAATCCAACCCATAGGTCTCTTGGGATTGATATAAACTTGAGTGTCCCTTTAGAGAAGTTAAAATGAGCAACTTGAATAGCATCTGTCAAGAATCCACCCTGATGTCCAGCTCCACCATATCCAAGTAAGAGGACGTTAAGGGTATTAAGATCTTTTGGGTGATCAACTGGGATAAATTCAGCTCTGTTTGTTGATTTTCCTAAAATTTGGTCTTGATGAGAAAATTTTGCATCATTTTTAAAAACAAGATAGGTGGCTAGAGAAGATCCAGAAAGTGTAATTAGTAGTAGTAAGCTAATAATTAGTCTTTTTTTACTATTGAAGAAACTCTTAAACATAAGAGTATTGTACATCAACAACTATAAAGAGGTAGAATGTAGTATCATACGTTTTTGCTTAATAAAAGAAGTAGTAAAATTATTCTAATGAAGAAAACAAATATTTTTAAAACGAAGTTTAATCAATTTTTAGAAAAATTGAATTTAAAAGAAAGTCCACGTAAAAAAATGGCAAGGAGAGTTAGCTTTTTTCTTGTGTTTCTGACTATTATTATTGCTATATTCTCCTATTTTACAAATCCATTTGTGCGTTTCTCTTTAGTTAAAGATCCTTATGCAAGAGTGATAATGGAAGACAATAAGATTAGTGTAACTAATGGCGAGGATATTTTACTTAAGGAAGGTAGATATATAGATAGTGTTGCTCAGCTTAAATCTGGCTGGCATATCCTCAGTAGCCGTTTTTCTGGGGGTAAGAAAGCTAGTAGCAATACAGTTGATGAGATTATTAATGAAATTCATTTAATCAGATTTGATCCTGATGAACCTTACTTAATCTCTGGTGATCATTTTAGTGTCCTTTATCCTCGTTCACTCGGTATTTTCTATCATTCTTTACTTGACGACAGAACTGCTCTGTCTGAGACTGACTGGCAAAATCGTCAGATTATTTATTTAAAGACATTAGCTTATGCTTCCAGTGTTTATTCTCAATCAGAACAACTCTCAACTACCATTGTCCCAGTTGGCCCTGGGAGTGTTGCATTGATGAATATTTATGCAGTCCCTTCAGATACTCTGTATAGTTTGTTATTTGCATATCAACAGTTAATGGATAACTCATATCAAAGAGAAAATTACCCTTATGAAAATGACATCAGTTATACGCTCCAAACAGTTACGGCTGCTGAAGATCTTTTGTCTTTATATAAAGATGATTTGAGAAGACATTATTATGGCTTTAAAGATTATTCATACAATGAACAAACTGGCCTAATTAAGAAAGATATTTTACTCTCAGGTACAAAAGATATTATGAAAAAATATGGCGCATTTTATGATAATGTTGTCTTTTGGAAAACTACTCAGCTTGCCCAAGAGTTGGGAGTAATTGATCAAGATCAAGAATGGTTAGATCAATATAAACAGAGAATTATTGACACTTATTGGTTAGAGGATCAAGGTCATTTCTTAGAGGATTTAAGCGATGTCTCATTGACTGATAAATGGTATTCATCAGATTGGCTGATTGCCTTTCAAACTGGTTTTTTAAGTCCAGATTCAGCAACAGATCGTCAATATCTGATCAGGACTGTTGATTATATTCAACGAAATGCAATAGATAAGCCATTTGCTCTACAGTATAGTCCTGACAATCGAAGAGATAGGATGTATAGAGTGGTTAAGTGGTTTAGCCCTGATTATGGATCAACAGCTATATGGAGTAATTGGGGAATGGAGTATACAAAATTATTAATCAGATTAGCCGAAGTTGAGCAAAAAGCTGAGTATTTAGAGCAGGCTAAATCTCATCTGGATGCATATACATTTAATATAAAAAGATATCAAGGTTATCCTGAAGTTTATGACCAGGAAGGTGATTTTTATAAGACTGCTTTATACAAGAGTATTAGAAGAACTGGTTGGGTAGTAACATTTGAACAAGCCAGAGAAATGTACAAGGATCTAAGTAAAGACTTTTCAGAAATCTAAATGCTAATATATTTAAGCTATGTCAAATCATACTTTAGTCAAGAAAAATTCGATTAGTCGTTTTTTACCTTTACAGTCATTTATTGCTGTAATTATTGTCATATTTCTTTTTTATGCATTCTTTTCTGGTTTAAGTTATCAGTTCTATGCAAGTGCTCTTTTCCTTTTTTATTCTCTGACAAATAAAATGTGGGTCTCTGTTGTTTTGCTAGGAGTATTCCAGACTTTATTGATGATTCCATTCCGAATGATCAGGATAATTAAGCAGAATAATATCAAAGAATTTCAGAATAAAATTGGTGATTTGGGTAATGATAGAAGGATGCAAACTACCATAAAAGAAAATGTCTCGAAAGGTAACTTTACATTTTTATTTTATTTAGTTGATTTTGTAGTCCAGTTAGTCTCTTTTATTACTATCGGTAGATTATTCTTAACTGATTTCTACTCTTTTATGATTGACCCAGCTAAATTATATTCATTTATCCCTTATCCTAATTATCCTATTCAAGATACTTTTTTTAAGATCCCTTATCCGTTGATTCAAGAGACAATAGATTTGGGTTGGCATGTAGTCTTGTTAGTCTGGCTAGCTTTAGTCATTATTCAAGTGGTTATTTTTCTTTTTAAATCTTTTTATATTAGGTCAGTTAAAAATGGTGATACTCAGTCCGGTAGTAAGAGAATAAGCAGATACACAAGTGGTTACTTAATTATCGCGATGATCATCTCTGCGATTGTGATTAGAAACTTCCCTACTTCGGTTGAACTAGGGATATTTTCTGGAGATGTTTCAATCCCAAACCCTCGTTTAAATTCCATTACTGCCTTTGTAACTTTTTTAACAATTTTATGGTTTGGAGTTCAAAAAAATCTTAGGACAGCAAAAATGGCTGAGGGGGCTGATATTCCTACTGATATTATTGAGAAAACCCAAAAAGAAATGTTTAAAGATAGTCTAAAGAATGCCTCTTTATTAGGGATCGGAGCATATCTGATTACAAATCAAATCCCATCAGCTTTTGAACTGTCTATCTTTACCCTTGAGATTATCTCCTTATCTTCACCTTTAACACTAGACAAGATTATTCTCTCTGCTACAACTAAAAAAGAAGTCTCTAGTGAAGAGGAGAAGAAAGATGACGAGAGCTAAACTTACTGGTACACTAGAACTAATTAAAATTAATTAAATAAATTATGATTAACCAAAGTGTTCCCTCAAAAGAGATTAAACAGATTATTTTAGTTATTGAGGATGATCCCAATGTCCAGAGTATTTATCAAGAATTACTTTCTAAAGAGGGGTATAAGATTACTCTCACAGATACAGTTGATAAAGCCTGTGATTCATTATCAAAAAGCAGTACTGATCTAATCTTATTAGACATCATGCTTCCTGGTGGTAAAAATGGTTATGATTTCTTAGAAATTATCCAAAAGAATGATAAATATAAAAATATCCCAGTGATAGTTCTGAGTAATTTAGATCAAGACAGAAGTGTTTCAAATAGTATGGGCGTAGTTGCTTGGCTGGTTAAAGCTAATGTTTCTTCACAAGATGTAGTTGCTAAAGTTAATCAAGTAATAAATAAATCAAGCAAGTAAAGCTTAATCTGATATGAGAATTCCCAATACGCTTAATTGGAAAGTTGGTGGCCCTGCTGGCGAGGGGATAATGACTACTGGATTAATTTTTAGTAAAGCGTTATCTAGATCTGGTTTGAAGGTATTTGACTATACTGAATATCCTTCTTTAATTACTGGTGGACACAATACTTATCAAGTTTATGCCAGTGAGCATTTTGCGACATCACAATATCAAGAACTTGATGTTTTAATCGCTCTTGATAAAGCTACCCTAGATTTACACTTAGATGAGATAACTGAAAATACCTTAGTAATTTTTGATAAAGAAGATGACAAGATAAATATTGAGGAGCATGGTCTTAACGCAAGGACTTTTAATTTACCGATGGTTAAATTAGCTCAAGAGTCAGGTGGAAGCAAGTTAATGGCAAATAATGTGGCTCTTGGAGCAACGATGTTTGTCTTTGGTTTAGACTTACAGATTTTATTTGGAGTGATTGAAAGTGTTTTTGGCAGAAAAGGTGCCGAAGTAGTTACAAAAAATCAAAATGCTGCCCAATTTGGTTATAACTTTATGCAAGAGCATCTGGGACAATCACTGATGACATTTGTAAAAGTTGAAGGAAAAAATTATTTAACCATGACAGGTAATGAAGCAATTAGTCTTGGTGCTATAGCGGGTGGATTACAGCTCTACACTGCTTACCCGATGACGCCTTCAAGTTCTATATTACATGTTTTAGCAGAAAAAGCCAAACAAGCAGATATCGTTGTCAAACATGCAGAAGATGAGATTGGGGTGATAAATATGGCTTTAGGGGCATCATTTGCTGGTGTTCGATCTATGGTCGGATCTTCTGGAGGTGGTTTCTGTTATATGAGTGAAGCTTTGGGTTTGAGTGGGATTGCGGAGATACCTTTGGTTGTCATTGAGAGCATGAGACCTGGGCCTGCTTTAGGTATGCCTACTTGGACAGCTCAAGGAGATTTGCAGTTTATTATTACTGCTAGCCAAGACGAGTTCCCTAGATTTGTTTTATCACCTTCAGATTCTCAAGAGGCATTTGAGTTGACCAGATTAGCGATGGATTTAAGTGAAAAGTATCAGACCTTAGTAATTGTGGTATCAGATAAGCTTCTTTCAGAGAGTCGCTTTACTATGGAGTTGGACAATACCCAATTTAATAATGAAAGGCATGGGATTGATAAAGATCCACAATTAGCAGAAGTTGGTTTCTATCCTCGCTACCAGGATACTGACAATGGAATCAGTCAAAGAACCATCCCAGGACAGCCAAATGGCTATTATATGTCTAACAGTTATACTCATGATGATTATGGCTTTGCTACAGAAGATGGTGAGATAAGAGTCGAGCAAGTTGATAAACGAGCAAAGAAATTTGAACTCATGAAGTCAGAAATCTTGCCACAATATTTTGAAAATAATAATGGAGAAATGACCCTGATTAGTTTTGGCTCAACTAAGGGAGCCGTAGTTGCTGCAAGAGAATTACTTGAGAATAATCATAATATTAAGGTTAACGTCTTAAATCTTTCCTGGATCTGGCCTTTCCCAGAAAAGCAGGTCATGGAAGTATTAGATATGAATGTCCCATTTGCAGTTATCGAAGGTAATTCTACTGGACAGTTGGCAAAGATTATCAGAATGGAAACTGGAGTTAAAGTAGAAAATCAGTTACTTAAATATGATGGCCGACCATTTTATCCACATGAAATTGTTAAATTTGTAAGAAATACCCTCAAAAAATGACCAAAACACTTCCTCAAAAATATCCATTTTTACCAACTTGGTGTCCAGGATGTGGTAACTTCGGAATTATGAATGCTATCAAGATGGCGATAGCAAAATCAGGACATCCTAAAGAAAAATTTGTTATAGTTTATGACATTGGCTGTTCTGGTAATATGTCTGATTTTTTAGATCTCTATGGATTCCATGGTCTACATGGTAGAGCACTCCCACCAGCAGCAGGGATTAAATTGGCAAACCATGACTTAAAAGTTATCGTTGTAATTGGTGATGGTGGTTGTTATGGAGAAGGAGCTACTCACTTTATTAACTTAATGAGAGGTAATCATGACATTACTGTTTTAGTTCATGATAATCATCGTTATTCTTTAACAACTGGCCAAATGAGTCCAACTACTGATCAAGGAACAGCAACAAAATCTACTCCAGAAGGATCTATCGAAGTGCCGATGAAACCACTAGCACTGGCAGTTAGTAATCATGCTACTTTTATCGCTAGAGAATTCTCAGGAGCTATCCCACAATTAAGTGCCAGAATTGGTGAAGCTATTAATCATGAGGGGTTTGCCTTGATAGATATATTACAGATTTGCTCTGTTTATAATCCTACTCAAGATCTAAGATGGTATCGAGAACATACAATTGGTTTAGATGAGAATCATAATCCTTCAGACAAAGCAGCAGCTTGGACACAAGCAATGAGAGAAGACAAACTTCCAGTAGGATTATTCTATAAAGAAGAGAGACCTGCATATCACTCACTAGTTTCAGAACTAAAAGATTCTACTCTAGTTAATCACAATAAAAATGTGGTTGAGATAAGTGGTCTGCTAGAAGAATATCGTTAAGCAACCCAATACCCTTGGATAAACAGAACAGTGTTTATTACTAAAAAAAGAGTTGAAATGATAAAATAAAGATATCTTATTTTTTTGTTTTTTAACCAATCACTTATCACAAAAAAGATTGGCCAGCAGACTAGAATATATCTCCCCATACTTGAGAATGTCCCAGTTAAAGTAGGCACAAAGAATGCTCCCAAAACAAATATTAGATGACTAAGTTTGATTTTTTTGCTTGAATATAAGATAAGAATCAGGCCTATTGTTCCACTAATAAATTCTTGAATATATGCAAGGTATTTAAAATCAAATGGTCTTGCTGTTATTAGGATTTTTAGATAACGATAGACTACTTGTGGGTATAAGATTAAGTTTTCTTGTCTACCTCCTCCGAATTCTGATTGTACATGGAAAAAGTATAAGGGATCATCAAATTTTTGCCAAAGGTAGAACATGTATGATAATAGTCCAAATGAGCCAACTATGATCAGGGAGAGTGGTCTAACACTCTTAAGATTGAGTTTGTTTGTCAGGCTACTAATCAATTTTTTTCTGGTATTTTTATTTTTTATATCATTTATTAATTCACCTAGTTTTTTTTCACCAAAGAAGTAACCAATGATGAGAGAGGGGATTAATAATATTCCGACAACTTTTGTGCCACTAGCTAGAGCGGCTAATAATCCTGCTCTAAACCAGTTTCGATGATGTGATTGAATGAAAGTATTCAGGACTAATATTAAAAAGAGACTTTCTGTATAAAATGCTCCTAAAAAGAAGCTAGTAGGAAAGAGGATAAAGACAAGTAAATTTTGCCAATGATTATTTTTGAAGAAAGTTTTGCTGAAAGAATAAAAAGAAATAAATAGAAGGAAAGCTAGTATATTTGAAACAATTAAGCCAGTTACTAAAGGATTTTCAAAAATGTTTAAAAACCTAATACTTAAAGGAAAAAGGGGAAAGAATGCTTGAATTAAACCTGTTCCAAAATAGCCTTTTTTGATAATAGTTAGGTAATGAACACCATCAAAGTTAGCCCAAGAATATAACCATTGTGGAAGGTTATATAAAGCTAACTGATCATAATATGGAAAACTAGGCTTATATTTGAGAATAAATTGAGCAAGATAACCTATTATAAATAAAAAGGTTCTCCATATAATAAAAATACCAGTTAGTTTTTTAAATTCACTTTTTGATAACATTGCTTAATTTGAAGATTTTTTCCAAATATGATTTTGAAGATAACATAATCAGTGAAAGTGTTCCCAAAGTACTGAGGATATTTCCCAGTAATCTTGGCCAAGTATTTTGAGTAAATTGGCTGTTAATCTGATATTCTCCGGCAGGGAGTTGATAGGCAATTCTTCCTGAAATAACTTCATCATTAATGTAGCTAATCTCTTCTCCATTTGCAGTAGTTTTCCAGCCTAGGAAATTGGCTGTTGGCTCAATGATTGTCGCTAGAGAATTTAGTTTTAGTTGGTAACTTCTTTTTGTGCCACTCCAATAGTTTACAATTACTGATCCATCTCCTTCTAGGATAGTTGCAGTAGGTTGCCAATCAGCGAAGCCTTTGTAAGTGAAATCTTTAGGTAGGTTTTCATTAGCTGTACTAGTAGTTTGACTAAAAGCATCATAATCAATATTTTTTTTATGAAAATAATCAGCAGGTTTGACTCTAGTTATTAATATTAATTGGATTAATATTAAGCTAATTAAAAATATCTTAATTATTTTATTAACTTTAGAAAATACTAGTGCTGATAATGGAATAATCAATATCCCTAAAAACATGCTTAGTCTCCACGGGAATTGAATGTAATGAGCAAGAGGAATTACTTCCCACAATGGCCTTGTCCATTTCAGTTGAAGAATAAATAAGGGTATCAATAATACTAATAAAAATTTTGCATAATTGGTGAGTTGGTTTTTTACCATCAATACTAAGGCAATTAACAGTATAAATATTTGGACAATTCCAATCTGAAATGATAAGGAATCTATTGATCCAATTTTGGAAAAGCCAAATTCAAATTGAGAAAAAAGTAGCTGATTGAGAGTCGGGAAGTGATCACTAAAACCTTTACTCAGATTTGCGTTATCAAGCACTACTAATTTTTTTTCAAAGAAAGCTGGTAGCCAGAACCATAATGTTGAAATAATTCCCAAGATAAAGCTGAAAAGTAGTGAGACTTGTTTAAAAATTGTTTTTTTATACTTATATAACGAATAGATAATTAATAAAGGAGTGCCAAATAGTACTGCAATATTATGTGATAAGAAGAACATTATCCAAGTTATAGTTTGAAAAAAGAACCTCATTCCATTCTTTGTAAAAGATCTATCAGTAGGTTTTTCAATAAAATAGAATAACCAAGGCATTAAACAAAAGGCCATGATTTCACCAATATTGCCTCGGTATGATAAAGCGTTAATTAAGTATGGAGTTAGTGAAAAAATAGTGATAGCAAAAATCCTTGTTTTTTTATCAAATTTTAGACTCTTTAACCATTGATTGACTCCAATTATCCCAGCTAGGACGAAGGAAAAGACGATTATTTTAAAGGTTAATTCATAATTAATTTTTAAAAAACTAAACGGCAAAGAAATGATATTCGCTAGGGGATAATTATAGTTAAAGACAGGATAACCATAGTGGTTAAGTAGGTTAGGAGCAAAGCGGGGTGGGAACTGGCCTTCCCGAATTGCTATCTTATAGTTGGCAAATCTTGCCAGATGATTTTCTCCATCATGGGTATAAGGGAAACTGTTACTTAAATAAGGTTTAATTGAGATTAGCGCTAAGATAATGAAGAACAATATCATATTAACTTAGTCCATAAATAATTAGCATGACTACCCCAAGGAAAGAAAATCCGGTAATTAACAGTGGTTTATCATTTATCAAGACTTTCTCAGGAGATTCACCTTGATTAGACTCATAAACTAGTTGTAGATACCTCATTACTCCAAAAATAACAAAGGGAACAGTCAACATTAGTAATTTGGTAGACTGGAATGATCTAGGTAACCAACCATAGAGACCAAGTAAGCTTTCTGGTGGTCTGATGTATTCATTCTGGAAAGTAAAGAGTGCGTATGTCAGCCAAGTGGCATTGGCAAACATACCTGTATATTGGTCTAAAAGACGTTCAGAATATCTCTTAAGCGTTTTTCTAGTAGATCCTAGGTTGTTGTATCCTTGAAGTAGAGTTCTTTCAGATTGTCTTTTACCTACAGCAAGAAAGAGTGATGCTGAGATAACTGTTAATAAGAACCAGACGCTCATATGTAAATTAACTACAACAGCTCCTGCATAAATTCTAATCAGAAAGCCTGTCGCAATTGAGACAACATCAAGAATTGGAATATTCTTTGTGTACTTTGCGTAAAGGATTTGTAAAAGAAGGTAGGCAAAGATTAGTAGCTTAAAAAAGTTAGACAGCCAAAAAGAAGTAAAGAAGACAGTTACCAATAAAACAGCAGCAGCAAAAGCAGCTATCGGGACAGGTAGTTTACCAGATGCAATCGGTCTTTTTTTCTTAAATGGATGTTGTCGGTCTGAATCAGCATCAATAATATCGTTAATTATATAAATACTTGAAGCGAGCATGGAAAAAATCACAAAAGCAGTTGTTACAGTCTGAAAGTAAGAAGGTCCTTCTTGAGGGACATAGAAGAAAAACCCAGAAAAAATTAGGGATGCATATAGAGCCAAATTCTTCATCCACTGTCGAGGACGAGCTGTGCGAAGAATTAGGATTGGGATCGTGTTTTTAATTTTGTCCATATTAAAAATCCAAATACGATGGATATTACTACCACCATTGTAATAATCTTTAGAGTAGTATTCAAATACAAAGATAGTATTCCTAGTCCTAGGCTTGTTAGCCAATAGAAAACGGCAATTCTTCTTCTTCCCCAGCCATAAACATCAAGTAGTTTATGATGAAGATGGCCTCTGTCTCCCCAGATAGGGGATTTGCCGGCAATAATCCTTCTAGAGATGGTGAAAAGTGCATCAGCTGTTGGGATAGCAAGTACCATCAGTGTAGTAGCTAGTTTTGCTCCTGATAATATTGCTAAAACAGACAGAAAGTATCCTGCCAAGGAACCAGCCCCATACCCAGGAAGGATTTTCTGTGGGTAAAAGTTCCAGAAAAGTAGCCCAGCAAAAGATCCTGAGACGATAAAACTAAGATAAGCAGTGTTAAATTGTGTTGGGTCATCAATGAAGCGATAAGATAGGATACCAATAAAGACTAAGGCAATACTAACAAATCCAGGCATTTGCCCATCAACACCTTTAGACCAGTTTACGATATTCATATTCCATAAAATGAAGAATAGAGCAAATAGATCAGATAATATCCAAATTGTCCTAGTTTTACCAAATAGCTCAAAGGCTAATTGTGGCTGATTAAGATGGATAACTTCTCCGCCAAATGGATTACTCACATAAGCAATCCCAATTCCTGATCCAACTACAATAAGACCTGCGAGGATACCTGCTAATAAACGCCACTTTGGGTGGATGTCATAAACATCATCCAAAAAACCAACTATAGTTAAAACTAGAGCTCCACTTAGGATTCCTATTAAATATTTATCAAAATTAAGAAAGAGTAGTGCGGAGATAATAACAGAGAAGAAGATAACTAAGCCTCCGCCACGAGGGACGGGCTTTTTGTGAGTCTTCTTGGCATGTTTTGATTTCTTTGGATCATCAAGCCATTTATTTTTTCGGTAAAATCTAATTACTGCAGGAGTAATTAAAAATGCTAAAAAAGTAGTTGCCAAAAAAACAAACATATAATTGTTCTTAGTATAACATCTTTAGTGTCTTATTAATCTTTGATGATGCGATCTTTAGTGGCTTTTTTTAGATAACCTCCGTATTCATGTAAGATATTACCGACAACATTGCTAACATCAGTTAATGAAAACAATGGCAAGGCTGAAACTCCAGTATTGTAAAGACCATTATTAGGATCATCGCTCAACTTCTGTAGTTTAGCTAAGTTTGGATGCTGTTTATCTGCATAGATACAGAGGAATTGGGTAAAGATTGGAGTATCCTTCATCTCCTCCAGAGCTTTCTTAGTTTCTGATAAGTCATCGCCACTCCCCGTTGTGATAAAGAGAACTAAAACCGGATCATGTTGCTCTGTGAGGTGTCCATGATAGTGGTTATAGATTTTTCTCAGCACTGGAGCATATTTTACTTTACCATTTGTATCTCTTCCGACTACCTTTTCAATAAAAGTATCAGCACTAGATTTTGTCAGGAGTCTCTTAGGGTTTTCTATCTGATCATTCTTGGTTATATATACCGGAATATGGGCATCATCATCTAAGATAAATCCCAGAGCAACAGTTTGTTTGAAAATCAGATCAATCCATTTGTGAGCAAAGAATTTATTTTTCTTATCCATATTCTCTGATTGATCGATGACAATTACAACTTGCTGATCTTCCCTAATCACATGCTCATTGATTTGTGATTTTAATTTTTGGGTTACTTCATCAGTAGTTTGGTCTTCTTTACCAAGGATTGAGCCAATCTTCTCATGAATGCCAGACCACCAGAATGCTAGTGCGCTTAAACCAAAGATATTCAAGACGAGAGTAATCTGTTGAGCTGGGCTATTGGCTAGACTGTCAGCAATCCAGTTAAGAGTTCTAAAGACAGGACTATTGATGGCATATTCTGCTCCATAACCAAGCGCTTGAGCACTAAACCATGCTCCACCGAAGTAATAGACAATTGAGAAGCCTAAGCCAGCAATAGTAACGAGGCTTAATAAGTTTTTTCGATTAGTTTTAACAATATTGTGAGCATACAGAGATAGTGTAGCCCAAACAATCATCCCTTGTGTCCATGATAAGAAGGTTAATAATCTAATGGCAGGGTGAAGAGGAATAAAAGTTATTTCTCCATGGCTAGCAATCTCTGCATAGCTTAATAGAATAATTTGGCCAATTGCAGACATCCAACCGTCAATAATATTTGAGCCAACTAGGAGGAGGGCATTAATATATGGTCCTACTGTAAAAGCCACAAATGCTTCTGGGGCAGAAGTTAAGCCAGCAGTACCAAATAAAGCAGCCTCAGCATCACTCATCATGATTTGAGTAGCAAGAAACTGCATAGATGAAACTAGAGCAAACATTGCTACAGTCATAGCGATAGTAATTTGAACAGCATTTAGAACTACATAATTTCGGTTTACTTTGCCAAAACCACCCCTACGTTCTTTGATCTTTTTATCAACATTATCGATATTCTTATTCCAGGGATTAAAGGTAAGGATTTTAAAACAAGCTACTGCAGTCCAATGTAAAAATTTTGAGTATGGGTTGGGTTTGCTTTCTTTTTCTTCTATTTCACTATTTTCTTTATTTGCCTTAGCTTCAGCTTTCTCAGCATTTTTGAACATAGGAATCAAGAAGCTAAGCATTCCCCATACAAAGATAGTCCCAGTAATAAACATGAGAATGATTTCTAGTAAAGTGTATTTAAGGTCTAAACCAAAGAAGAATTGTTGTCCGTATAAGAACCACTGCATTAACATTGGGATATGGAGTTGTTTAGTTTCCATGTTTGCGTACTTCCTCTTTAAGAACCAGACAATCAGAATGATCATTGGGAAGATGCTAGAGTTCCAAGGTCCTGAGGCATCAGAGGTTAACATACCGACCAGACCATACTGTTCTAGATGACCAGTTTGGGAAAAATGTGTAATTTGCTGGACAATTTCAACAATGACGGTTGCTCCTTCAGCAGAGGAGGTGGCGATTGCACCAATAAATTGGACAGCAGCAAACCCAAGGGCAGTCATGCCGGCACTAATAGCTGCCAGACGTTTAAATCTTTCTAAACCAAATTCACCAGTTACTACGTCCATGATTTTCAGTGAAACAGGAATTATTAAAAAGAGTAACAAAATGTCAAATAGATAAACTCCATTACGGCCAATTAAATTAGTAACAAATTGAAAATTTTCCTGGGCATCATTATAAAAAAGAGATAAGTAGGTAACCAAAATCATGAAAAATATCAAAATTGGGTAAAGTAAAACTTTAAGAATCGGGTTTTTTGATTTCGAATTGTCCATTACTATATTCTACCTTGAAGTTTGTCTTGAAGGAAGTCAATTATTATCATTTTATCTTATAGCAATAGTATATTTAAAAAGTGTTAAAATATCCCTATCTGTACGGTTCTTTAGAAGGGATTAAAAATGATTATCTTATCGATTGTCTTTCTCGCCCTATTCCTTCATCAATTTGAGTTTTTCTTTGAAGATCTTAAACTTCCACTGGAGATTAAAGATATTCTAAGAAAAAGACTTATTTTGGTAATTGTATTTGGAATCGGACTACTGATATCTGGTTTACAGTCATTTCATCTACTTTGGTGACTGTGAACAGCAACAAAAAAAGCCGGTTATTCATTGCCGGCTTTTTTACACTTATTTACTTTGATTTATTAAACTCTACCTCTCAACATCATTGCATCAATGACACTCTTTACCGCATTCATATAGGTAGCCATTCTGCCAGTGGTTTTATGTTTTTTTAACATCTCCCACATCGCTTCAAAGGCTGAATCCATTAATGGTTTTAGCTTAGCTACTACTTCATCTCTGTCCCAATAATAACCTTGAAGATTTTGTGCCCATTCAAAATATGAGACAGTTACTCCTCCAGCATTAGCGAGGACGTCTGGAATTACTAAGACTTTATTTTCTGCTAAGATTTCGTCAGCTTCAGGAGTAATTGGACCGTTAGCCATTTCAATAATCGCTTTAGCTTTGATCTTATGGGCATTGTCTTTATTTATGACATTTTCTAAAGCTGAGGGAACAAGAATATCAACATCTAGTTCAAGTAGTTCTTCGTTGGTAATTTTCTTACCATTGTTGATATGACATTCACCGTCGACACATAAACAATTATCTAGACCACCTTCTCTATTTTTACACTCTAAAGTTTTTGCCGGATCTAGGCCATCTTCAACATAGATACCTCCCTTACTTCCAGAGACAGCTACAACTTTGTAGCCAAGCTGATCAGCATGGTAGGCGAACCAATAACCAACATTACCGAATCCTTGGATAGCAATTGTTACATCTCTTTTTCGATCATGGCCTAATTTTTCAGCCAGTTTTTCAAGAATAAAGACTCCACCAAGTCCGGTTGCTTCATCTCTTCCTTGTGAGCCACCAAGCATAATTGGTTTTCCAGTAAAAGTTGCACTAATGTTTTCACTAGCTCTTCTCTCTAAAGAAACAGACTTTTCTAGCTCATCAACCATCCAAGCCATAATTTGACCATTCGTGTTTACATCTGGGGCTGGAATATCTACCCATGGTCCAATTTTATCCGATAAAAATTTAGCATATGCTCTTGAGAGTTTTTGCAGTTCATTTTCTGAAAGTTCTTTAGGGTTAACAATGATGCCACCTTTCCCTCCACCATAAGGAATACCTGTTACAGCACACTTCCAGGTCATCCAAGTGGAGAGGGCTTTAACTTCTTCGGCGGAAACATCTTGATGGAATCTGATGCCTCCTTTATATGGTCCTCGGGCATTATCATGTTGTGAACGGAAAGCAGTAAATTTTCTGACTGTGCCATTATCCATTTTCACCTCAAGCTCTGTCTCAAAGAAGTTTTGGGGAGTCTTTAGCTTCTTGATTGCATCATCAAATCTATCTTTATCTTGATATGAATCACGAAGAAGCTTAGAAACTTTTTCTAATTGTTTAATTGCATTTTGATGTGGATTGGACATATTTTGCTTTCTTATTACTTTAACTAGTTATTGTAAAAGTGTTTTTTTGCAACTCTATTGAGTTCCAAAAAGCTAACTACTATTAATAGTTTCAAATCTAATTTTAGGTAGGTATTAACCTTTTTTATACGGGTTTTACTACGGTTTTATTTCTCTTGATGGTTACTCTCGTACCACCTTTCTGCATCAATAGATGCCATTGCTCCAGCTCCAGCAGCAACAATTGCTTGTTTATAGCGGGTATCAACTTGATCCCCAGCAGCAAAGACTCCTTCGACACTAGTCATAGTAGGGTAGGAGACTAAACCATTTTCATCAAGGTTATCACTTGCCATTTCTACTCCTGGTTTTGTTGGACTTTGTCTTGTCACAATATAGCCATGATCATCTAGTTGAATCTGATCTTTAAACATTTTAGTAACTGGCTTATGACCAATCGCCATAAAGACTCCATCAGTTGGTAGGTCGGTTGTCTCATTTGTTTGGCTGTTAAAAATCTTAGCAGCAGAAACTTTGTCATCACCGATGACTTCTTTTAACTCTGAGTTCCAGAGTACTTTGATCTTTTTATGATTAAGGACTCTTTCTTGCATGACTTTACTGGCTTTGAATGAATTACGGCGATGGACAATTGTTACAGACTTAGCAAACTTAGCTAAGGCCATTGAGTCTTCCATAGCTGAGTCCCCTCCACCGACAACCACAGTATCTTTATCTTTAAAGAATGCTGCATCACAGACTGCACAGACACTGACTCCACGGCCAAAGAATTTATCTTCACCAGGAACACCAAGTCTGATCGCTTCAGAACCTGTCGTAATGACCACTGCATCAGCAGTGTAATCAGGTTCTTCAGCTTTTATCTTATCTAGATGAGCTTTATAGTCTTTTTCATCTAGTTTATTCATTTCATCAAAAGGGAGACCAGCATCATTTGTCCAAAGCTTAAATGGTCTTTGGCTAAAGTCGACTGCAGTTACATACTTATACTCAATCTTTGTCCCAAACTTTTGGGCTTGAGTATGAGAGTTAATCATCAAATCAGGTCCTTTGACACCATCTGGAAATCCAGCATAATTCTCAACATCACTAGTGAACATTAATTGTCCACCTGACTTTAATCCTGCAAACATCACAGGTTCTAGCATTGCTCTAGACACGTAGATAGCACAGCTAGCTCCAGCTGGTCCTGCACCAATAATTGCGACTTTTGTATGATTCATAATCTCCCTTTATCTAAATTTTCTTTTCTTAATGATTAATAGCTTATTTTAAAGCTTCTTCAATCATTTCTACGTAACCATCTTCTCCTGGGAAGCCGATCTTACGATCAATTTCTTCTCCGTCTTTAATCATAACTACAGTAGGAATGCTCATCACGCCATAGTCTTTTGCGACTTTATTTTCATCGACGTTGACTTTAGCAATCACAGCTTTTCCTTCATAGTCACCAGCAAGCTTGTCTACAATTGGAGCAGCCATCTTACATGGTCCACACCATTCAGCATAAAAGTCGACGAAGACTGGTTGTCCATCGGCTTTTGCCTTATCAATAATTTCTTGAAAGTTGTCATCGTTTAAGTGTAATGCTGACATAATTTCCTTTCTTAATTTTTATATACCTTAATAGGTGCTAATTAATATTTGAAGATTTCTTTTAAAATATTTTCTAGATCTTCGGTTCTACGTTCTTTTGAGCAAGCACTAGCTTCATCAGTTAATAGATCACGGGCAATGCTTGAAAGTGAGTTTCTTGCAGCAATGATTTGTCTGACTACATCAACGCACTGTCTATCATCCTCATACATTCTAGTGATGCCGTCAAGCTGTCCTTTAACTCTGTTTAATTTATTTACAATTGGGTCATTTGCCATAAAAACAATATACCCCTAGGGGGTATGAGTGTCAACACTTAGTTTGTTCTGCTATGATGAGGATATGGCAAAAGTTTACATCAAAAACATAGTAAAAAATATAGCAATTTCACAGAAAGAAGAGGCAATTAAAGAAGTCTTACTTAAGACTAGTAACAATCTTGAGTGGTTAAAAGTAGGCGATACAGTTCTGCTCAAACCAGCCCTTAATTCACCAGGTAAATATCCAGCTACTACTAGTCCACTGGTAGTAAAAGTTGTTACAGATATTCTAGAAGATAAAGGAGCTAAAGTTATCATTGGAGATCAATCTGGGATAGGGCATGTTACTCATGATAAGAGAGGAGTGAGAAAAGGAAATAGCCAGGATCATTTTGTTAATTCAGGGATGGCCGGAGAATATAAAGATAAGTTTGTTGCCTTTGAGCAACAAGGTTGGGATGAAGGATTTTTCAAATATAAATCAGATAAGTTAAAGCATTGGGACAATGGCTTCTATGTCTCTAATATAGTTAAACAAGTAGATCATATCATTGGCTTGCCTAGAGTAAGTACCCATGCTCAAGCGGGTGTAACATTGGGATATAAAAATTGGGTGGGGATTCTGAGAGAAGATTCTAGACTAGAGTTTCATGCCGATGGACCATTCAATAGTTCTATTGTCGCTATGGCAAAAGATTTAGAGATAGATAAAAAGTATCAAAATCAAAGTGCTTTTTGGGAGAAGATAATAGAGGTTAGTCATGCTCTAGATAATAAATTAAGGATGAATTTATTTTTTGCAGACAAAGTCCAAGCAACCATTGGTCCAGATGAACAAACTGTCCCAGGCCTTAAATCAAAAGTAGTTGAACCAGCAGCAGGCTTAGTCTTTGCTAGTACTAATCAATTAGCCAGTGAATATGTGGCCATAGAATTACTGATAGATATATATAAGGGCTTAGGAATAAAAGATAAGTTATTACAAAAACTATTAGTTATGTTAAATGGACAGATAAAAGAGTTGGGAACGTATAATATTTGGGAGAATAATTTTCTTAAAGCAGGGATTAAATTAGAGATGGGGGATAAAGATGTGGAGAAGGTTTATTTATAGAATGTAAAAAGGCACGTCTGTGAGGACGTGCCCTTCTTTGTTAGGAGATGGATCTAGATGATCCCTTCCAGCCATTCCTTAAAATCCCAGATCAGGCTTTCACCTTTTTGGTTTTCAAGTCTTGAAATCACAGGATTTGCCAACACCTGCTGCACTGCTCTCTCTATTTCTTCACTGCTCTGCTTCTTGAGTTCTACACCAAGATCAGATGCAAATTTCTCTTTCCCGTGATTCCACAGGTCGAATACTACTGTGAGAGCTTCTGTGAGCGATCGGTCCATCAGAAGAAGCCTTGCGACTGCGGCTGGTTTAAGCAGCAGTGCTCCTTCCGCAACCTCACCTTTGATAAAGAACCAAGTCTTCATCTTAATCTGAGTTTTTCTATCACTCATCACATTTTCCTTTAATCAGTTAAAATCCACAGATATAATATCATACTATTGGACACATGTACATACCCATTACATACCTGAATTTAATTATTACAAATCTATATTTTAGATAAAACTAAATAACATTAATTTAAATGATCTAAAGTTAGAAAAAGAAAAGATAATTAATTACTATTATATTAGTAAGAGATTTAGACATCTAAGATACCATTGTTTTAATCATCAGTTGATAAATTACGCTTTATATATAGCTAATTGGAATTTACTTGCCTATTTTTAACTCATAACTATTGACATATCGAATATGTAGTAATAAGATATGGCTTGATGACCACTGATTTGAAAAGGAAAAATGATGAAAAAGTATACATATTACAGTTTTACACTTGGTCGTTGGGTTAGGGTTTATGCAACCATTGGTGAAACAATGGTAGCCCTAATGGATGAAAACTTTAAAGACTTTGGCCTTATTCAAGCCCACAAGTGGGCTCAGAAGATGGACCAAGGATACATCAAGGAAGGTTGGGAGCAATAGTTCCCAACCTTCAACAACTAACGGAGAGTACACACACTCTCCGTTTTTTTTATTGTATAATCCTATTCGAGAATACGTTAGTGTATCCTTGTAAATAACATTTGATGAATACTGAAAAAATTAAATACAGTGAGTTAAGATCATATTTATCCTTAATGATAATGATCAGTATTTTTTTATTGTATCTTTCTACAGATGTTAATCAAACATATGCAGGGGATGATTTTCAATATGATCAGGTATCTTTATCTCAAGAGACTAGGATAGCAAATTATTTTAATCTTTCTGAGATAGATCCTGATGGAGATGGTTTTATTGACTCAGATATTCTTCCACAATCAGGAGACATAATTTACCGAGAGAGTGATAATCTGACTCAGATTGAGCCTGGTCAATATATTGTTCCTAACAATGGTTTTTATGCCGACTATGATGGAGATAATGTTCTTGATGGTAGTCAAAGATATGCCAAGTTGGTTGTAGTTACTAGAGATAATTTAACCTATCTTTTTGAAGAAGGGACTAGTAATCTTAGGGCTGTTTTCCCCAATGGGACTGGTAGAGGAGGAGTTAATACTGTTGCTAGTGTTAGGCAGGTTGATGCATTTTTAGGTGAGCAGTGGGGAGTCTCAATGTCTGAACAGCTAGGATATCCAATGAATGCCTATGGTGTAATTACTATCGGCACAAGTTTCTATATCTCTGATACAGAAAAGATCCCAACAGCTCAAGAAGTCCATGGAACACCAGAATCATGGAAGTTTCTCTTAGGCACTGAAATTTCAGGAGGATGCACAAGACATAAGAATGAAGATATTAGAAGAATTGCTCAAGCACTGAACTTTGGTGATTACATTTTAACTGTTGAAACTGCTCAAGATGACCAGTTTGATAATGCTCTCAATATTTATAATTTAACTAGAACTGCGGCAGGACTTCCTCCAGTTGATGTCCCTGATGATATTCTTGGATCAAATTTAGATAATTTGCTTACTCTTCCAGAAAACTTTGATCCAATGAGTACGGTCAATCTAGATTGGGAAAGATGGAATTGGTTAAGTTTTGATCAGCTCGCTGATGGTGGACAATCAATCCCTCCAATCTCGCATCCTGCTACCAGAGAAAACTATGATGTTATTCCCTGTGGTTCAGAAACAGCTTATTTATCTGCGGGTTTCACTGGTATGGAATTACTTACTAAAGTAGAGGGTGGTTATATTGCAAACTTTGCTGAGAATATAACATTGACTGATGGATCAACTCTGGAAACAAGTGCATTTTATACTCCAGATATTATTGATCCTGAGCTAATAGATCATGAATTATTTAAATATTCAGGTGGGGAAGAGATTCAATACTTCCAGTTTGCTGTTTCTAAGTTTGCCTGGCAGTACGCAGTTTATCTTTCTGCGAGAGATAATGATAATTGGGATTTATTAAATGCATCAGAAGAAGAAAAGGGAGTTGCTGTAAATAATCTATCAAACTTACAACTCAGAGAGGTCCAGCTTGTTACAGGTTTGATCCCTGGAGATTATCATTGGGGTAGAGGTCAGATTACTAGTAGCCCTGGTGATTATTTGACGACACTTAATAACAGGACTTATATGCCCGGTATGATGAATATAATCTATGGTAAACCTGGGATTACCTATGAGCTTGAGTTTAGGGATAATTCTGCTTATCAAGTCTCTGATATTGAAATGCATATGCCTAGCCCTGATCATGATTTTGTCAGAAACTCAGGAACTGAGGCTGAAGATATCTATTCTTTATTAGATAGTGCTATCAAAGATGGTAAATCAGTAGTATTTAGAGTTACTGCATATGCATTATTAACTGAGCCAGTTAGGTATGAAACAGGAATTTCTAGTGCGCACTATTTTTCTCTTGTCCCACAATATACTTCTTTAGATGAAGGCAAGGTAGCTATCTATGACACTATGCATCCCTCTGAAGTATTGTTTGTAAATTTAGAGGATTTAGATGGGGTATTCTCAACTATGACAATTTCTAATTAGTAATTGAATGGTGATTAGAGGGTTTTTTATTAATTCAAGATTATATTTTAAAAATAGTCTAATTTATCTGATTAAAAAGAGCTATTTACAAGTCTTTAATTATACTTGCGACACCGACAGGTACTTACACGAACTAGGGAGTGGGTGTAGTGGTTTTTGTTTAGTTAGAGGATGAAAATAGACTGAATCTGATCTATAATATAGGCTATGCAGAACTCTTTACCTAAATACTTACACAAATACTTTTGGGGAGATAATTTGGATGAATTGAATTGGCAAGATCATCAAAAATATATTGTTCAAACAATATTAGAAAAAGGAGATAAAGAGGCTGCTAATTGGCTTTTGAGTACAACAGGTAAGTCTCAATTGTTAATGCAACTTCCAGAGCTAAGGTTGAGTCCTAAATCTTTAAATTTTTGGAATTTATATCTTTCTTAATGAAAATTTATTCACAAACTTTACCAGGTCAAACAAAAAAACTAGTTGAAATTTTACAAAAAGATAAGCCTAGTTTTCTACAGGGTTTTTATTTATCTGGAGGGACAGCTTTGTCTTTACAGATAGGACATAGAGAGTCAGAGGATCTTGACTTCTTTAGTCAAGAAACTTTTGATCCAAGTAAATTACAAGCTAATCTTGAAGAATATGGTAAATTAGGTGATTTGGAGTTAGCAAAAGGAACTTTAAATACCTATCTGGATGGAGTTAAACTTCAATTTTTAGAATATCCATACTCTTTACTTGAAAATACATTTGATTGGGTAGGTATTAAACTTAGTTCTGTAGAAGATATTGCTTGCACCAAATTACAAACCATTGGTATGCGAGGGAGTAAGAAAGATTTTATTGATTTATATTTCATTTTACAAGATTACTCTTTAGAAGAGCTATTTGATAAATTGCAACAGAAGTACAGAGACTCTGATTTTAGTCAAACTCATATCTTAAAATCATTAGTATATTTTGAAGATGCTGACCATCAACCAATGCCTAGAATGCATAAACAGGTAGAATGGGAAGAAATTAAGAGAGAAATAATTAAGAGAGTGAAAGATTTGCCTTTATAGTCTTTATTTAATTTATTAAGAGTAATTGTTACTCAAAGGTTTTTGTAAAAAAACTAAAAATTAAATATTTTTCAAATATTTTCATATTTTTATACTAATCCAAAACTAATGGCGACCCCGACAGGTGCTTACACGAACTAGGGAGTGGGTGGAGTGGTTTTTGTTTGTTAATAGAAATATAACTAGTTTTTCTCCAGTTATTGTTTAAGTATTACTTAGAGGTTTGTGAAAAACTACAATGATTGACAGTTATTACTAATATGGTATAGACTAATTTTAGGTATAAACCATATTAAGCTATGTCAAATTTATCTCCACTTATTAGCAACCGTATTGATCAAAAACTAAAAAAATTAGAGTCTTTACGGCCCTTACCTAGTTCTGCGGTCAAAAAATTAAGAGAGCAATTTGAGATTGAAATGACATATAACTCAAATGCTATTGAGGGAAATAGTTTGACTCTTAAAGAAACTTATCTTGTCATTAATGAAGGCCTTACTATAAAAGGAAAGCCCCTCAAAGATCATCTTGAAGCAAAAGATCATCATGATGCTTTAGAGTTTTTATATAATTTAATAAATAATCAATCTCAATCAACTATTTCTGAACATTTAATTAGAGAAATTCATTCTTTAATAGTTAAAAAAACTGAAGAGGAGTTTGCGGGGAAGTATAGAACTAGTAATGTATTTATTGGTGGATCTGATCATACTCCACCGGATGCTATGCAAGTGCCAATTGATATGAGTAAATTAATGGTATGGTTTGTTAAAGAGAGAAAGAAGATACATCCAGTTGAATTATGCGCACTATTACATCATAAATTAGTTTATATTCATCCTTTCTTTGATGGTAATGGAAGAACAGCTAGATTAATAATGAATATTATTTTAATGAAAGCTGGTTATCCTTTAACAGTTATTTTGAAAAATGATAGAAAGAAGTATTACCGTGTATTGGATAAAGCAGATAATGGGGATTACTCACCTCTGGTTAGGTTTATTGCTCAGGCAGTAGAGCGTTCTTTGGATATATATTTGAAGATGCTTACTCCAATGACAGAGAATAAAGAAAAATTCCAATTATTATCAGAAGTAAGTCCAAAGACTCCTTATTCAACAAAGTACCTTAATCTTTTAGTTAGACAAGGAAGGTTAGAGGCTCATAAACAAGGTCGTAATTGGCTAACAAGTATTGATGCAGTAAAAAGATATATTAATAAAAAGGAAAGAGAACGTGATTTGGATAATGAAATTTAGAATAATATACAAATCTAAAGTAATGGCGACTCCGACCGGTGCTTACACGAACTAGGGAGTGGGCGAAGTGGTTTCTTTTTAGTCCTCAATTAGAGGTGGTATTCTTTCCAGTTATTATTTGAGTCTTACTAAGAGGTTGGCGGGACAAACTTTATTTTATTCTCTTCACACCATTTTCTAAATTTATCAGGATCTGAGTAGTAAAGCTCTAGTTTCTTTTTATAATCATTTTCTGTGAAGGCAGCATCAGCCCCAAGGTGCATTAGCCAATCTAGAATGCTGTTATCTTCACCAATTCCTATCCATTCTTTTTTAAAGTAAAGATTTCCGACAATTTGTCCAAACTCTTCATGATCAATTTCCCCATTTATATATAGTGGGATAAGTTGTTTAAATAAACTTATTCTTTTCTCATTCGGAATGTGTTCTTTTTTCGCTTTTTCTAGATATTTTATATAAATTTCATTTTCTTTTCTTGACATGTCCGTTATTTTACTTGACAAAAGTACAAAAGTACAAAAGTACATATAATCCTTATCTTGTAACACCTTTTTGTCAATCAACCAAAGGAGTGTGCTTTAATGGCTCAACCACTGAAAGGTCCGCATGAGATTGAGTGGACTGATGCACAGGGTCTTAGTGAAAGTTATAAGGGGCTTGATAGTAAGGGTCGGAAGGTTACCCATCACACTTACTACAACCCCAAGACCAATCGGCGCATCAGCTACGATACTCATGAAACGGCGTGGGGTGAAGAGTACGTTGAAGGTTCTGGGCACGAGGTTGACCAGAACACAAAGCAAGTCGTCAGACGCTGGTAGCGTAATATGACGGCATAATCAAAATTAAGCGGGGTTTCAAAGCCTCGCTTTTTTGTATTTAAAAGGGGTAAAACACTTTAATTCTGTATAATATAGATTGATGTATAAATCTAAAACAATGATGGCGTCCCCGACAGGTGATTACACGAACTAGGGAGTGGGTGAAGTGGTTTTTGTTTTCTAGTCAAGTGAGTAGGAGCTTATCTTAAAATATTTTCTAACTTATAAGCATGAACCTGCTCATCACAGTTTGGGTCTGTACAATAAGTCCTCATGTTATCTGAAATTCTCAGATAAATAAGAAATGATGGATAAATAAGTAATAATATTGAGATTATTATGCCGATATATTTCTTTTTTTCTAGATTATCTTTAACATTCTTTAAGAAAATTATTGCAAGAATAACTGTAAGTAAGTCTAATAGGTTGTTATAAATGGCAAAAGATTGTTCTTCTGAAAAGATCATATCCCATGCATATGGGAAAAAGGAAAAAGATAGATAGAAGATATACCAAGTAGCTGAAAGTAAGTAAAAATATGCTTTATGAATTTTTTTCATAATGAGATTATTATATCAGTTAATATTAAGCCGTCAGTGTGAATATCTGACGGCTTAAAGATTGAATGGTGAAGAGGTCTAGCAAGAGTATGAGATAAACCAGAGTGAATCATCATCCCAGTTTTTATTTTGCTGGTTGAGATTGTGTATCCAGCGTCTACCAATACCCAAATATGTATTGCCATTTGAAGTTTCGCCAGCAAAACCATTATGACGGACTCCCCAGTTTGAATCCTCAACGACTCTTCCTTCAAAATAGATTGTAAAACTTGAAGGAAGTGGAACTAATGGTATTTCCAAAATCTCCCCACCCCTGGAACTATCGTTGTAAGCTCTTAATGGAACTGAGCAACGGTTAGAACTGTTTGATACCACTTCAATCCAAGCCTCACTATCATCACCTTCGACAGTCCAGCCTCTGATTCCACCATAGTTAATTTCCCACCATTTGTACCCATTGGCACAGGTTGGTCCACCAACTATATTGAAGATAACTCCGGGTTGGGCAGACCCAACTTGAGAATACCCAGTCCCTGCTCCAGAACGAATTCTATTAGCTACACCAGGTGTAACTCTAGCTTGGTCCCCAACCTCTATCCCAGTTCTGTACGATGATGAGCAGACAGTTACTACTGCTGTCACAGTGTTTGAACCTGAGTTCGAACTAGACTGGTTGGATGATGAACTAGAACTGGAGTTAGAGCTAGATTGATTAGAGGAAGAACTAGAACTGTTGTTTTGGTTATTATTCCCACCAGAACCTTCACAATACCAAGAGTATGGATCATTAAAGTCCCTGAAGTTAGCACTGTAACCAGAGCCATATTGCATCTGGCAGGCTTCATTCAGGTTCATATCAAGATAGGTACTACCTGACTGGCATTTCCAATCGTAGGCAGTATCTCCGCCATTGAGTGTGGCACGTCCCCAGCCTTTATCCCGACAATAGTCATTGAGATCAAGACCAGCTTGTGCAAATGCGCTTTGAGCAGGAATAATGATCCCGACTCCCAATAGTAAGAGAATTAAAACACTTACTAACTTTTTCATGCGGTTTGAAACTCCTTTGTCATATAGACATTAACCACCATGACCAATTCACAGTGGGAATTTATTTAACAAACTTTTTTTGAAAAATAAATACCCACTGCGAAAATCTCTCTTCACTTATTAAAGAACGACTTAATATTATAAGATATTATTTTGTTAAGTAAAGTTATATTGTTTATACAAGGCTCTTTTTATCTTTTGAAAGACAGAGGTTTTTAAGTAAATAATCAAGATGAGAAAGAGTAATTATTTCGTATTTAAAACAAAAAAAGACCTATAAATAGATCTTTTTATAATGGCGACCCCAACAGGTGCTTACACGAACTAGGGAGTGGGTGGAGTGGTTTTTGTTTGGTACTTACGTAGGTCTTTCTTTAGTTTATGGTTAAGTATTGTCTAGTGTTTTGCATTCAAATATTTTTTGAAAACCTATAATTTGATTCCCATTTTTATTTGTAGTTCCTACACTTGATACTATCATTTGCCCAGTCTCTTTATTTAAAAATAAAGTACTCTTTATTTCTTCTATATCATTATTATCATCATAGTTTATTGATAATATATTTTCACTATTTTCAATTTGTCCTTCATGTTTTTTATCATGATATTCTATTTTAGCAATATTATCACTAATCGTTATTTTTAATTGATTTTTTTGTATTGTTTTTTGAATTTCAGTAATAATTTTATTATTACCTTTTTTTAAATTATATTCTCTTATTACTGAAGATAGTTTTTCTTCACAAATTATATTATTAGAAGATATTTTATTAATATTTCTATTTTGTGACAGAGAAAATATAGTTAGATTCTTATTTACGTAATAATTAAATAAAAAACCAAGAACAAAAAAAAGAATAATTATTGGTATAAGAAATATTTTTTTCATATTAGTTTTGATTATACAAGATGGAGGGAGTTTGTGTTAACTCCCCCCACATTATTGAAAGTGAAGATCTTTGTTATTATGGCAGTCTACATATACCATCACTACGGTAGTAATCTACTCTCCAGCTATCACTATTGAGCACTTCCTCTTCACCAAGAGTGATGGAATTTCTCCACCAGTACCAAGTTGTGTCAATTCCTACTGTCCAGGCATCTTCTGAACCATCCCAGCCTTGAAATTGAGCTACATCAGAGCCGACCCAATCATCGTTATAATAGATATAGTATGGTTGGACAATGGTACCACTCCCGTCATTGAAGTTTGTAGATGATGAGAATCGTAGTTCTAATCTAGGGTTAGGAAGTAAGTGGCCACTTCTGTCCCATCCAAAGTTAGCAACACTTCTCGGATTTTCTGAGCACCATTCCCCATTATTTCCAACTCTCTCAATCCATGCCTCAGAATCATCCCCCTCAGCAGTCCAGCCTCTGGTGCCACCATAGTTAATTTCCCACCATTTGTAACCATCTGCACATGTGGGGCCACCAACTACATCAAATACTACCTCAGGTTGAGCAGTCCCAACACGAGAATATCCAGTACCAGCACCGGAACGAATCCGATTAGCAACACCTGGTGTTACCCTGGCTTGTCCACCTACCTGCACACCTGTATTATAGCTATTTCCACAAGTAGATATGTTTTCTGTGGAAGAAGGAGGTGGTGGATCATTTGGACGACTCACCGGGTTTGGACCTGGTTCAGGATTTTGCGGGTTACCACTCCCACCATTTGCAGGTGCCTGACAATACCACGAGTTAGGATCGTTAAAATCCCGATATTCAGCTGTATAGCCAGAGCCATATTGCATCTGGCAGGCTTCATTCAGATTCATATCATGGAATGTACTGCCAGAAACACATTTCCAATCATAGGCAGTACTTCCGCCATTGAGAGTTGCACGTCCCCAACCTTTGTCACTGCAACAGCGATTAAGGTCGAGACCACCTTGAGCAAATGAGCTTTGAGCAGGAACAAATACGCCTACTTCCAGTAGTAAGAGAATTAAAACACCTACTAACCTTTTCATGCGGTTTGAAACTCCTTGTCTTATGGACAATTAACCACCATGACCAATTCACAGTGGGAATTTGTTCAACAAATTTTATGTTTTTGTAAAATAAATACCCACCATGAAGATTTCTTCACTTATTAAAGAACGACTTAATATTATAAGATATTATTTTGTTAAGTAAAGGTATATTGTTTATACAAGGCTCTTTTTATCTTTTGAAAGACAGAGGTTTTTAAGTAAATAATCAAGATGAGAAAGAGTAATTGTGAGTGATTTTTTCGTATTTAAAACAAAAAAAGACCTATAAATAGATCTTTTTATAATGGCGACCCCGACCGGACTCGAACCGGCGATCTATTGCGTGACAGGCAATTATGTTAACCAACTACACCACAGGGCCATATGATTAGATATGTATTATACAAACCTTATTAGTTTTTGCCAAGCTGAATATCTGCTATCTCTCCTAGAGACCAATTTTTCAACTTATTCTCTTGTTTATTCTTCTGATATTGCTTATACCATATATATCCATATCCAAAGAAAAGGTCTGATATTAGAGTATTTCTATAGAATGGTAGAGCAGCAATATAACAAGTCAGTAAACCAGTTAATGTATGTGGATACCAGAAGTACCAAGAGCCAAAATTAGATAAAATAAAGAAGGCTAGGGAAGCAATCGGTAAATAGATGGCTTGTTTAGTTGGATTGTTCTTGGCTAGTTTGCCCATTAAGTAGTATGAGAAGAAGCCTAAGTAGGTAAAGAGATTCCCTTTATAAAAACCTCCGACTAATAAGTCAAAGAGAATAATTGAGCCAAAGTAGACTTTGAAGTTATTACTAAAAAATCCAAATGCACCTAGTGGACTAAAGTTAGCTGGGAGAAAACCCTGTCTAGAAATGAAGACACCAAGCCCTCCGAGATATGTTTTAAAATTTAATTTCTTCATAGATAAATTTAACTTGGTCACCCTCTTCTAGAACAGTTACATCTGCCCCAGCTTGAGCCTTTTCATCATTGAGATAAAAAGCCCAAAAACTACTATTATCTCCAGCAATACCACCAATGCTTTCAATAAAGGTGCCAAAGTCATACTCG
>Ga0210043_1000237_pt1 | contig 59896 bp, 49 predicted proteins | sample CryGeymet201501t_FD_183990 | JGI IMG/M metagenome (GOLD analysis project Ga0210043, IMG submission 183990) | Groundwater microbial communities from Crystal Geyser aquifers in Utah, USA - Crystal Geyser metaG 2015-01t (SPAdes) (version 2) | ecosystem: Environmental > Aquatic > Deep subsurface >... | reverse complement strand
CGAAACATGATTTCCAGCTGCTCGGGTTTAATTCGGGTAAATACCCTTCGAAGAGTATCGTGGGATGGAATGCCGTTGGGGAGTTCCAGAAACCTTTTCAGCCGTGGTTCCTTCCACTTGCCGAATTCCTCAATCTCATCCCAAGATTCGTTTCCCGCTATCACACCACATACTGATAGGAGTACAATATCTTTGAGGGTGTGTCGAATATTCTTTCCGGTTCGTGGATCATCGATTACTTCGAGGTGCTCGGTCATTCCTCGGGTCTTTCTGGTTGGAGTCATAGGTCGCTTCCTTTCACCCCAAGCAGACTAGTATTTCTCCTAAATGTCTAGTCCCTGACCCCTTCTACTTCATATACGTTTGCCCTGATTTTTGCCTAGTTAAAGCAACCCGAGGACGTCATTTTTAGTACCCCGTTATATGAGAATATTCGATTCCCACAAGCTTTGGTGCACAATACACGGTTCTCTCGGGTAGGTTGAAAGACCCTCACTTAGGGTCTACACTTTTAGCATGGAAGAACACTTTTTAGAGTTTGCCCTCGATTATGCCCACGTCTCGGTAGCCTTTGTAGATCCTCGGCGGACTCTGGTTTCGCTCCACCATGGCCAGCATACCCAATTCGAATCTCTTAAAGTAGGAGCCCCACTTTCGGGATTTTGTGGGAAAACCGACCGTACTCTGCTTGCGACCGCCCTCGACCTTGCCTTTAAGGGCCAGGAAGACCAGGTCCTGGACGGCACTATTTTTGATCAGAAAACCGGTGGCGGGGTTATTAAGTGTGTCCCATTCTACGGGGATTCGACGGATAAAAGAAAGGTAACCCACGTCGCCCTCATTGCCGAGGCCCAAGACGATGCGGGGCTACGAGCCCGAATCGAACAAGATCCGGTTACCGGGCTCTTAAACCGTCGAATGTTACCCCTCATTACAAAACGCGAAATTAGCCGGGGTCTTCGAACTCGCCCGACTATTGCCATGCTTTTTATTATGCTTCGGGAATTCAAACAAATTAACCAAATGTACGGCCACCAAATTGGTGACCTACTTTTGGAGAATACAGGAATTCGAGTGCGAGAAAAGGTTCGAACCAGTGACTACGTTTTTCGGTGGGAGGGTACAAACCTGGTCGTGCTTCTCCCCGAATTAGCTACCCGCTTGGATGCGGCGGTAGTAGCGGAAAAAATTCATAGCGCGGTTACCGTGCCCTATCGCTTTCGTAACCACGACCTGGCGCCAGGGTGCCATATAGGAATTGCCATTTTCCCCGATGATGCCGAAGACGCAGACAGTCTCTTTAATGCGGCCAACTCGGCGGTTATCGAGGCCGAACGGCGAAAAGAACCCTTTCGCTATTTCGATGCCGATACCCATCTACAGGCCAGCGATAGACTGGTCCTTAAGACTGGGTTGCAGCGGGCTTTCGAACGCTCGGAGCTGGAGCTCTACTACCAACCGATAGTGTCTCCCGACGGTACTCTCTGTGGAGCCGAGGCCCTCATGCGCTGGAATCATCCAACCCGGGGCCTACTCGGGCCGGGGAACTTTATCGAGGTGGCCGAGGACACCCGGCTCATAGTGCCAATTGATACCTTTGCGTTATATCAAGCTTGCCGGCTCCTGGTCGATACCCACGATTTGCCCTGGTTTTTTGTGTCCCTGAACATAAGCGCCATCAACCTGTCCGATGATACCCTTCCTTCGGTCGTACGGCAGGCGATTTCGGACACAGGGCTACAGGATTCCTCGCGGCTGAAGTTAGAGCTCACCGAGAGTAGAACAATCGAGAATGCTTCTCGGTCCCAGTTATCGATGGAAGAAATTGGGGCTATGGGGGTTGATATTTGGATAGATGACTTTGGAACCGGTCAATCATCTCTAAGCTATTTGAAACATCTGCCCGCTTCAACGGTCAAAATCGACAAAGATTTTGTCACAGACCTTACCACCCACGCTCCCGACCGCGAATACCTGGAAGGAATTGTGAACACCGTTCGCTCCCGGGGTAAACGAATTGTAATAGAGGGGGTTAGTTCTGTCGACCACTACGCCCTGGTCCGGGACCTGCAGGTAGACTACCTTCAGGGGTACTACTTCGGTCGACCGATGCCCCGCCGGGAGTTAGAGGCTTTGTTGAAGGAGTAGTGTTTTCGGATTCCTCCTACCATTTGAAAAAGTTTGCCTCGAAGCTTAGACTTATCTGAACGAGGCAGAAATGTGACAAAAGTAAAAAAAACCCCGGTTTTGATCCTTTTGTTAGCTTTCTTGACCGGACCAGTCTACGGAGCTAACCCGATCCTCTTTCGAATTTCGGTGGAAAATTCCATTTCCCACGTCCAAACCCAGTATGTGCAACGTTTTGCCCAGGCTCTCGAGTCAGAAATGCCCGGTGTTTTTGATGTGCGTTTTTACCACTCGGCCCAACTCTACGGCGATCGAGAAGTAGTTGCCGCCATGGCCCGGGGAAACTTGGAAATGGCAGTACCGGGCACCTGGCAGTTAGACCGATATGTGCCCGAAATAAGTGTTTTTCTGCTTCCCCAGTTTTTTGGAGGTGACGGTTCGGCCAACGATCGATACCTCGAGAGTAGCCAAGGTCAACTTCTGATTCGGACCTTAGAAAATCACCTGGCAGTCCATATTCCAGGACTTTGGATGGACTTAGGTCCTGCCCATGTATTCACTAGTAGTCAAAAAATCGAGAGCTATGAAGACTTTCGGAGACTCAGAATCCGCGTCGCCGGTGGGGAAGCAAACAGGCTTCGAATCGAAACCTTCGGTGGTACCGGGGTTATAGTAGCCTGGACCGATCTACCAGAGTGGCTCGAAAATCATTCGATAGACGGAGTCCTGACTTCGTTTGAGACTATCCGAAGTGCTTCGTTATGGGAAAATGGACTTCGATACGTGTATACGGACTACCAGTACTTTCCCCAATATGTGCCCCTAGTAGCTGAGGGAGTTTTCCGGAGGCTAACCGCTGAACAACAAAATCAATTTCGACAAATTTGGAATCGCATCGCCGGCGAAGAACGGATTGCGGCCGCCCAAGCTCAATGGGAAGCTCGGGAAGAGGTCGAGAGCTACGGAATCGTTATAACCGTGCCCAATCCACAGCAGCAGGCCCAAGCGAAGGAACACTTGATGGGCCACCAGGAGGATATGGTGAGTACCCTTGGTATCGATCATGGTTACTTACCTACTACCGATGTTGAATAAAGAGCAAACACGGCAATTTGTCTCGGTCTTCGTGGGCTTTTCACTTGTCCTTGCAATATACTTTATTGCAACCCACCAGGTTGAAAGTCTGGAAGACCAACTCACCCGAGAGAGTCATTATCGGTTAGAGCTCCTTGCAAAAAAAGTAAACGCTAATTTGAACTTGGTCGATGGTCTTGTTCGGTTTGCTGCTACTCTCCTTGATGCCCAGATTACATCCGAATTGGGCATCGGAAATTTAGAGCCCCTCGACCGCTACCTTCGAAGGGAATTCTTGCTCCACGATGAAATTTCGTATCTCCGAATTTTCGAAAGGGATGGGAGGCTTACTTGGGCAAGTCCTTTTTCGCCAGAAGATTCGATAGGAACTGAGCGGCTCTTTGAGGTTCATTCCTATCAAGGGTTAGATTTCGAAATCTCTGAAACTCCTCTGTTGGTTCAGGGCGAGGATATGATACAGGTAAGTCGATCTGTCCGAGATTCGCAAGGTGATTTGTGGTATATCGTCGAGGCAGGGGTTAGCGGAGCTACCCTTTTTCCTCTCTTTGAAGATCCTCGGGATTCAAAAATAGCCCAACTCTCCTTGCGTACCCTCGAACTAGTACCTTTTCTCACTTGGAGTTATTTTTCCCCCTCCGAGTCCGTGGACTACCGGGTCGATGAACCTTTATCCGAACCCTATTGGTACGCAGTGCATCCCCTTGAGTCCTTTCCTTATTTTCTTTCTATGGTTATCGACGTAGGTAATTATATTACAAGCTTTCAGAATCGAACCTCGTCCCGAACTGCTTTGCTCTTTTTGCTGTCCTTGGCGGTACTCTTTGTTTGCATATTGAATCGGCAATACTCCCATGCCCGAATCTTGACTGCAGAAAAGATCGATCTGGAACGCACGAGCAACGAACGAAAGCTCATTATTCAGGAAATACACCATCGGGTCAAAAATAATCTGTCTCTTATTCATAGCGTTATTAACCTCATGATCGCCGAAGGTGGACCTTTTACCGAAGAAGACCTCAACGATTTGTCCGCAAGGATTATCGCTATACAAAAGGTCCATGAGACTCTCTATCATTCCGAAGAGTTTACGGCTGTAGAGGTTGGAGCTTACCTGGAAGAAGTAGCGAAGATGATTGTGACTTCGTCCTGTGCCTTTCCGGTTCGGATAGTGAATAAAGTTCGCCCTTTTTCGTTACCCCCGGTGAAGATAATTCCTCTTGGAATCCTATCGGCGGAGCTGGTCACAAATGCGGTCAAATACGGCTTGCAGCCCGATGGAAAACTATCTTTGGAAGGTTCTATCGATGAAAGAAATCACGTAACCATCGTTATTCGTAATAATGGAAAACCTTTCCGGGAGGGTACGACCGGGTTGGGAACCCAGTTGATCAAGGCTCTTGCAGATCAACTAGGGGGCACGGTTTCTATAAAGAAGGGAAAGACTACCTCGGCGGTGGTGCAGTTTCCTTCGGAATAGTACTCATTCTACAAGCGTAAGCTCCTTAGAGTTTTCAAGGGTGAAAAAATGAATCGAGGTCTGTAGCTGATCTGCTTGATCGGTAAGCTCGACTGCCATGGCTGCCATTTCTTCCGATGCCGAAGCGTTTTGCTGAATGACCTTATCTAGTTGGAGTATTGCCTTGTTAATTTCGTTGGCCCCGGAGGATTGCTCGGTGCTGGCGGCGTTAATATCTTGGACTAGGGCTGCGGTCTTTCGGATTTCCGGAATCATTTTCTGAATAAGCCCGCCGGCCTTTTCGGATACGGCGACACTGGAGAAAGAAAGTTCGGCTATTTCTCCCGCTGCCTTTTGACTTCGTTCGGCGAGTTTGCGAACCTCCGCTGCTACGACCGCAAAGCCCTTTCCTTGCTCACCGGCACGGGCAGCTTCGATAGCCGCATTCAGGGCGAGTAGGTTGGTATTTCGGGCAATTTCTTCGATAATCGAAATTCTTTGGGCAATTTCTTTCATGGCCGCCACGGTCTCGGTAACCGCCTTGCTACCTTCTTCGGCACTCTTTGTTACCGATTCGGCGATAGCGTCGGCTCGTCGGGCGTTTTCGGAGTTCTGTTGAATATTTGCGGCCATTTGCTCCATGGACGAAGAAACCTCCTCCACCGAAGCTGCTTGTTCGGTGGCTCCTTCGGATAACATTTGAGCGGAACTGTTAATTTCGCGACTTTCGTTGGTCACCTTGTCCCCTACCCGCCGGATCTCCGAAACAACCGAGTGCAGGCGCTGGCGCATCGAGTCCATGGTTTTCACCAGTTCAGAAATTTCGTCCCGACCCGAGACCTCGGTGAGGACCGTCAGATTCCCTTGTTCTATGCTTCCAACCACCACCTGGAGTTCGGAAATAGGTTGAAGGATGCTTCGAATAATAAACACCAGCAAGGGCAAAATTACGAGTAAGAAGATTGCAAGAACCGCGGTTAAAGCGACGGTCGATGAGAGAGCAATTCTTTCTTCTATAAGGCTAGCCACCGCTACTCGTTGGGCTTCTACGTTATCGGCGTAAACACCGGTGCCTACCCAGTAATTGGTGCCAGGAATCATTTCGGCGTAGGAAATTTTTGGTTGGAGCCCAGCACCGGGTTTCTCAAATACATACTCTACAAAGGCACCACCCGCGGCAGCGGCCCTGGAGAGTTCACGAACGTAGAAAACCCCGTTTACATCGGCTGTTTCCGACATGTTCCGGCCCTGAAGACTTGTATTGGTAGGAACGGTAACAACCGTGGTTCCTTCGTAGACAAAAAAGTATCCCGAGGCGTCATCCTCGTATCGAATGTCTTTTACTATATCCCGCAGAACGTTCTGCTGTGTCTCGCCATCCTCGATAGTGGCTACCGCCACCGAGAGCGCAACAGCCATGCTGTGGGTCGCAACCTGTACCTTCTCTTCAATTCCCGCAAATACTGCATTCCCGGTTTGTTCGGTGGCTACCACCCCTATTTGGTTCATTTGCAGGGTATAGAACCCTAGGATACCTGCGGTAAACACCAACAGTAGCACTATAATTCCCGACAACCGAGTTGATAGTTTTACCCGACGTAGTACCATAGGAGCCTCCTTAGGCAATAATCCTACCCCGGTTCTCCCCAGAACGCAATAGAATTGGACAATTTAGAGCCTTAGAGCGCGGTAGCTCTGTCGAGGGAGTCAAGATTGAGTATTTGAATGTGATCGTTCAGAGGGTAGGGATTTGGAGTAGAACAGATGAGGTAGTGGTTTCCGGGCTTGTAGGTGGTAGATGAGGTCTTAAGTTCACTATCGAGGTTTATGATTGTTTTTATGTCATCTTTCCCCGGATTCTCGGTCCACTTGCATTCTAAAAATGACAGGGTTCCTGCCTTTTCTAAAACAAAATCGATTTCCCGGGCTTGCTGGTCCCGGTAAAACCAAAGCTGAGCTGGGTTTTCAAAAGTGGCAAGGGTCTTGCGGAGTTCGGAAAACACGAAGGTCTCCCAAACCTGTCCTTTAAAAGGTGATTTTGAGAGATTTTGTAGTGAAATACCTAATAGGAAACAAAGAAGACCACTATCGCAGAAATAGAACTTGGGGGTCTTTACGATTCGCTTTGTTATATTTCGAAACCACGGTTCCAAAAGGACAATTTGATTCGAGGCCTGGAGGACACCAATCCAGTCGTTAATGGCCTTCACCGACACCCCTACATCCTTTGCCAGTTCGCTTTTATTGAGAAGTTGACCACTCCGGGGGGCGAGAACCCGAATAAAACGTTCAAAATCACGAAGGCTCGTGACGTTCAAAATCTGTCGTACATCCCGCTCCAAGTAGGTCGCTAAATAGGAGTGATAGAAGGACTGGGCCGGTAGGTCTCTTACCCTCCACAGTTCGGGGAACTGTCCTCGGACCATGAGTTCTTGAATAATTCCTCGATTGGCCTTTTCTTGTATGACATTACGAATTTCCTTCCAGCTAAGGGTTTCAAGATCTAAGATAACCGACCGTCCCGCAAGACTATCAGATACCTCCTTCATGAGACTGAACTTTTGACTACCCGTAAGGATGAATTGTCCCATGGTATGCCGCTGACTATCGACAACAGACTTGAGGTGCCGAAAAAGACCCGGAGCGTACTGGATTTCATCGACGATTAGTGGGGTGGGGTAGGTGGCGAAGAACTCGGACGGATTTTGCTCAGCCAGGGCCGCAATGCTCGGTAGGTCGAGGGACACATAGGTATATTCTGGAAAGACCTTTTTTAGAAGGGTCGTTTTCCCCGATTGCCGCCCTCCGCAGAGGGTAATAACCGGATAGAAGCGAGCAAGATCCCGTAGTGTATCCTCCCAAGTTCTTTTATAATACATAATTATAAATTCTAACTTTGCAGGTTATAATTGTCAACTTACAAAGATGAGATTGGTACGCCCCATAGTCGGTCTCCAAAAGTTACCGTCGAATCACCATCGTAGACTACGACGCCTGCTACGAATGTGTCGCTTATGGTATCTCTTAGCTTTTTGAGTCCCTTAAAATCTTCAATTCTGAGGGTAGACGATGCCTTTACTTCGACACCCGCGGTCTTTCCCCCTGATTCTAGTACGAGGTCGACTTCTACCATGTCCTTGTCTCGAAAGTGACTGAAGACTATGGGAGAATCATACCAGGACGCTTGCCTTCGTAGCTCCTGATAGATGTAGGTTTCGACAAGTTGCCCAAAAAGGGCCCGGTCTGCCCATAAACCATCTTCATTTATGCCCAGAAGGGCGCAGACTAGACCGGTGTCGCCTATATGGAGTTTTGGAGTTTTAACTAGCCGACTAAGTCTATTCGTGAACCAAGGTTGTAATTCATCTACCAAAAAGATACCCGAAAGGAGGGTAAGGTATTCGCGAATAGTCGGACGGGAAACCTGAAAAGGCGACGAAAGTTCGGACACATTTAACAGATGCGCGGTCTGTCCTGCTACCGCAGCCAGAAGTCGAGGTAGAATGTCCAGTCGTTGTACTCGGGCTAAGTCTTGGTACCAGGCATTTTTCCGCTTTATCGATGTTCGACTAAGGGCCGGTGGAAACCCTCCGCTTATAATTCGATCGGCCAAATCTTTGCCGAGCCTCTTTGTTTCGGAACGAGAGGATAGATCTCCTTTAAACAAGGCTTCTAAAAACCACGGCTTGGTTCCCGCCACTTCTGCCTGGGAAAGTGGATGAAGACGTAGAATTTCTATTCTACCAGCTAGGGAGTCGGACAATCGTGGGACCAAAAGTACATTTGCAGACCCAGCCAAAATAAACCGACCAGGAGCCCTATCATCATCGATTGCCATCTTTAGGGATGTGAATATCCCCGGCACCCTTTGAACCTCATCGATAATCGACTTGGGTGGCAAATCTGCGACAAACCCAACTGGATCTGCTTGGGCTGCGGCCCGAAGAACGTCGTTATCAAAGCTAAAGTAATGGGTGCCTCTAAAATCTATTTTTCTGGCAAAGTTGGTCGTTGCACCGCAACGACTTAAGAATGTGGGGGCGATTAAGAATAAAGGTTTTTAGAGGCGCCCGTAATGAAATCCTTTTGTATCGCCGACCATTTTTGCTAAGGTTGTTTTTCCACTTTGCCTTGGCCCATGAATGAGCACGAAAGGTGTATTGGAGGGAGCCTCAAGTACTTGGGGATAAATATAACGATTAAACATATTCCGTGTCTCTTCGTCTAATTGCAACCTTAATTCCTCACGCCCCCATCTCTCGCTCGTAGGTCTTTTCATCAATAGGATAAAAGTTCACCAAAACCATTGCCCCCACCAGCACCACAGCGGGAATAGGCCCTACCAAGAGCCGAATGGCAAAAATGGTCGACGGACCCTGGGTTACCTCGGGCACGTACCCCGATGCAGCCAGAACAAAACCCAGCAGGGCCGAGGCCCCGGACTGTCCCAGCTTAGACATAAAGGTCCAGATTCCATAGTATGAACCCTCGCGCCGAATACCGGTCTTCCGGGCTTCCAGCTCAATAGCGTCGGGAACCATTGCGAAGGGGGGCACGTAGGCGAATCCAATACCAATACCAGCGATGGCCATCATTATCAGGGTAAAAGTTGGGGGCAGAATATGACCAAAGAAGAAAATGGCCGTGACGGCCACAATGAGGAAGGCAAAGGCGGTTTGGTAGGTTCGTTTTTTTCCAATCCGTTTGGAGACCTGAACCGAAATAGGAATATTCACCATTGCAACTCCCAGGAGCATAACCATGGCCAGGGTTGTAAGGCCTTCGTTGTTATGAATGTACTTCATGTAGTAGACCAAAATCCCCGAGAGGAAACCGATTGCCGACAAGTGGAGCATGTAGGTGAGAGCCACTAGTAAATAGGGCTTATTCTTGAATACCACCGCGTAGGTCTGGAAGAACCCCTGCTTTTCTTCTTCCTTGTGGGGCTTTTCCCGCACCACAAACCCCGTTGTCAAAAAGGTTGCGGCCATTATGCCACCAAAAATTAATCCCACAAGAGCAAAACCCGCCCTGCGATCGGCGGCAGAGTTGACGATGGGAAGCACCACCGCGGCACCGAGCATGGTTCCAATGACCGCAAAGCCAAAGCGGTAGCCATTCAGGCTGGTCCGCTCGTGAAAGTCGGTGGTCAATTCTGGGGTTAAGGAGCCGTAAGGAATATTCACGACCGTGTAGGCGGTGTTCAACAGGGCCAAGGAAAGAGTTGCCCAAATAGTCAGTTGGACCGGGTCGGTGAAGGAGGGGGCGGTAAAGAAGAACCACGAGGTCAACATCAGGGGAATAGCGCCAAAAATCAAATAAGGCCGACGGCGTCCCCAGCGGGTTCGGGTCCGGTCGGAGATGAATCCCATAATTGGGTCGGTTACACCGTCCCAGATTTTACCAATCATAATGGCCAAGCCGGCCAGGGCTGCGGGTACCCCTACGGTGTCGGTGAGGTAGATGAGGGCCCAAAATCCCATGGCGGTAAAAAAGAGGTTTCCCCCCAGGTCGGCAATTCCAAACCCGACCTTCACCTTTACTGGTAACTTGCCGGAACCGGTGTTGCTGGGGTTAGTTGTCATGAAAATCCTCCTGAATAAGGTCTAATAATTCGTGCTCGAGGGCTGTTTGACCAGCCATACTCGTTGTTTCGTTTGTAAGGGTGATTGGTCGACCGATTCGCAGGATGGTCGTGTAGGGGCGAATATTTCGTCGGCCTGCGATAGGTCCACCGGATAAACGGTTGGCCCAGTCCCAGAGGTTCTGAAGGTAGTCAAAAACAAGTTCCCGCCGGGGAACGGTGCCTTGGGAGGTCCACTCGGCCAGCTCCATATGACGCATAGCGTACCACGCTTCTCCGGTTTTGCGGTCGCAAAGAATTCTCTCTAGGGGACTGGTCTTTGGTGCCTCGCTATAAATGCGATCCCAGCCTTTTTGGCGAATTCTGTAGACCCGGTTTATGAGGTGTTCGCTTGGGGCCTTGGATAAACCCAAAATACGTTCTCCCTGTTCGATAGCTTGGACTACTACCCGGGATAGTCGTTCATCGGGGTGCAAATCGGTTGCGGAACCCAGATCGTAGTGAGTTTCGCTTTTCTCCAGGAGGGCAAGGGCAATTTCTTGTAAATCCTGGAGAGAGATGCCGCGACTGGGAGTGGGCTTTAGTTCTATTTCCAGGAATCTACCTAGGTCGTCGAGGATTTTTTGGCGCGAGTAAGGGAGGTTTTTTTCTCGTAACGGCGGTGAAACGAGACCGGTAGAACAATTACCGGCCGTGGACTCGCGCGCTTGGCTGCGTCCAGACCCAGGTGGATTGTTCCTCCCTCGATTCGGGGAAGGGTGTCGGCCGAATAACTCACCTGGCCCTTGGGGGCGAGGGAGAGGAGGTGGGCACCCTCGACAATAGCTTTGCGAATAGCCCGCATGCTGGGGAGGAAGCTGCACCCCGAGGATCCGGGCGTCTTTGCGAATTCCGGTCATGCTGTACCAGCCCAGAATTTGGGGTTCGTCACCTTAGGGGTGGCGAAAGGCCAGAATGAGCCGATTTTTGCCGGAATAAAACTGCTTGAGGGCCGACACAATTCGGTCCCGGTGGACAACCCGTACTCGACTAATCCCTAAGCCCAGACGAAGGTAGGGTCCTGCAATAAACCGAAGTAACCAGTAGAGCCAGGGTCGTAAGCCCGGCCGGGCCTGGTTTGGAGAGGGAATAGTTCGAGAGACCGGCCGGGGAACCTTCATCTAGATAATAAAGGTTTTTACATGGGCCTGGATGCTGTCCAAATAGTCGCGATTCCTCTGCCCTTGGTCGGCCACCATGTGCATAGCCTGGGTAATTTCTCGAATACCCCCGTTAATTTCTTCGGTACTTGAGGCTACATTGGCAGAAATTTGGCGAATGTCAAAAATTCCCTCGATTATGGACTGGATGCCGACCTTCATCTCCTGGCCCCCGCCCTCGGTTTGACTGGCGCTTTGCTCGAGTTTTGTAAGGCTTTGGACGATTGTGCTACTTCGTTGGGTTAATTCTGCCATCGCTTGGGCGACCTGGATAAAGCTACTGGCGAAGGATTCTATACCCGAGAGAATAGCGGAAAAGGATTGGCTACTGACCATGGACGCCTCTTGGGCTTTGACAATTTGGTCTACTACTTCTTTAAGGTTCTGGGAGATTACCTGGGCGTTTTCCTTGGTTGAGTTCGAAAGATTACGAATTTCTCCCGCTACGACCCCAAAGCCCTTCCCGGCGTTTCCAGCGTGGGCAGCCTCGATGGCCGCGTTCATAGCCAGTAGGTTTGTACGGGCCGAAATATCTTCGATGACCTTCGTGGCAGCGGTAATTTTTTCCGCTGCCCCCTGGACCTGACGAATGAGTCGGGTGGTATTTTCAATTGCTTCGGAGCTTTCATGACTTTGAGTCACCAAACTTGCCGCCTGGCCTTGTCTGTCTTTGACCAATTGGTCAACTTCTTCGGTGGTTCGGGATATAAAAGCCACCTCCTCGAGGGTCCGGGTTACCTCCTTCCGCTGGAGCGAGACCTCGTTGGCAAAGCCTTCGGCCACCGCGCGGATTTCGTCGGCGGCGCTGGAGGTTACCTGAATATTCTGGTCAAGATTTTGAATTTGTTGGGTAATTGAGTCCATATTCTGTTGTATTTGGTACGAGGCGGCGGCGGCTTCTTCCGAGGCGCTGGACAAGTTTTGTCCTACCGAGCCTGCTTCCTCGGCTACCTGGCGAATATTTTGGACGATGTTCGCTAAGGATTGGGTAAAGGTGTTGAAGGACTCGGACATTACCTGGAGTTCCTTGACCCGAGACGGTTCCATTCGCCGGGTAAGGTCCCCGTCTCCCTGGGCAATTTCGGTTAGGAGGACCGCTGCCCGAGAAATTGGTACAGATATTCGCTGGCTAACACCCAGAATAATAAGTATGAGGGCGGCTAAGATGACCAGGGTCGAAACCCCAACAATGCGGGTAACGTCCCTCACCGATTGGAAGGCTTCGTCGGTGTCAATTTCGGCAAAGAGGAGCCAGGGCAGGAGATCATAGTCTAATTGGCGGTAGGCCGAAAGCACTGGAACTCCCCGGTAGTCCACGAATTCCTCGATACCCCGCTGACCTCCAGCCGCCAATGTCACCCCCGGGGTTTGGATCTCAAAGTTCAGAATCATTGAACCCCGGGTTTCTATTCTCTTTGCGGCCTCTGCCATTTCTGGCACCCGACCCAGGGCCTCGACCATTCCCTGAAGGTCTTCAAGGAAGAACCGAGAATCGGTAATCATTTGTCCCGACTGGTTTGTCAAGAAGGTCTCCCCCGAAACTCCATACCCTTCGTCTAACCACTGGCCTTCGCTGGTCATAGTTTGATTGAGGGCGTCGATACTGAATTGAAAGATGAGGACTCCCAGGAACTCCGACCCTTCGTAGATTGGTGCGCCAATAAAGGCTGCAGGAGCGAAGTACGAGGGGGGATAGGGGGCAAAGTCATCGAGGACCACCTGTCCCGGACGAGGATTGGTTTTCACTCCCTGGTAAACTCGGGCGAGACCGGTGTTAGCGTAGGGGCCGTTCTCCAAGCTTGTAGCGTAGTCGAGTTCCTTGAATACCGAATAAACGATGTACCCGTTTTCCGGTTCAACCAGGAAAATATCGTAGAACCCGTACCGTTGAAGAAAATTTCGAATAACCGGGTGGTATCGACGGTGATGTTCGTCGTAGGGAGTGTTTCGACCCCCTACAAAGGAGTCTTTTTGACCCACGTGGTTCGGGTTACCGGTAATATAGGTCTCTTGGAGTATTCGGGAGGGGTAACCCTGGGGGATGTAGGCGGTTGCAGGTTCTAGGAGGGAACGATCAAAATCTGCTACCCGCGAGAAGAATTCGGTTTCCACATAATTTTGTATTCTACTGGCTGCTTGGGTCGACCGCTGTTGGTTGGGGGAATCAGATTCGATTGCGGCAAACGCCTCATCGAACTCCTGCAGGGCAGAAATTGTCATAAGGCTTTCTGCTAGGGTAAGGATTTCATTTTCCACGGTTTCCAGGTAAATTTTTACCTGTCGTGCCTTGGTGTCCCGCAAAATGGTCAACCGTTCTTCCGCTTGAGTTTGCGCTGCCTGGGTCACCTGGAGTAAGATGATGCCCGACAATAAAAGGGTAAATACGATTGAGATTACCGCTAAACCCAGTAATCGCTGGCGAACCGACGATACTTTCTGTAGTATTTGAATCATACCGAAAGAATACGTCAGAATTTGATATTTTTGAAATAAAAAATCTGGATTTCCTTCCTTTTCTTCGAGGTAACAACAATGAAAACGAAACTTAGCCCAACTATCGAGGTGGCCGAAAAACTCTTTCTCGAGGGGGCTGCTATTAATCATGGTCCCTGGGTAAATCATTCCCGCTTTGCGGCCCACGTAGCTCGCCTCATCGCTCGGGCCCACCCCGACATGGACGAGGAAACAGCCTACGTCCTGGGTCTTCTGCACGATATTGGTCGACTAGAACGGCACTCGGGAATGGCCCATATAACTGTTGGGTATAGATGGCTTATGGAGCGTGGATATGCCTTATCGGCCCAAATTGCCATGACCCACACCTTTCCCATTGCCGATGTAGAACTGGCCTCCTCGGGGTGGCTGGACCACGAAGAGGATAAGGCGTTTACCCGATCTTTCTTGAAGAAGGTACACTACACACCCTACGACCGGCTCATTCAGTTGGCCGACTCGATTGGCGGAATTTACGGCATTGTGCCCATGGAGGTCCGGTTAGTCGACATCGCCCTACGGCACGGAACAAACGAACTTACGGTTCCAAAATGGAAGGCTCTCTTCTCGATAAAAGAAACCTTTGAGAAAGAAATAGGACAGAATCTCTATGAGGTTCTAGGAATCCCCGGGGACTCTCCTTGGATTCCCAACGAGCTACGCTGTCAACTCGGATAGTGCTCCAAAGCTTGTGGTAAGCGCAAATTCTCGGGTTTCGAGGTCAAAAACGATTGATTTTTGAGGGTCCTTCGATGCAAAAAGAGGGGTCCACAAGCTTTGGAGCACATAACTCAGCGAATAAGAACCTTTTCGAGGCCCTCGTTGTGGGCTATTTCCACCAGCCGATTCAGTTCTCCATCGGTCGGGGGGCGTAGATCTCGCCAGGCCCTCCGGACTCCCTGGGGTCGAAATCGAATAAGTACGTAGGGAGCTGCTTGGGCGCCTACTTCCACCATGCTCCGGGCGGTCGCTTTGACGGTTTCGTGGGAGTTGAATTCATCGGGGACAATTACCGTTCGCACCTCGGTTAAGAGGCCCCGTTCGCCCGCCCAACGCAGGTTTTCTAAAACCGGCGAGTTCGAAAAACCCGTAAGCCGCTGGTGCTCTTGGGTATCCCAGGCCTTTACATCGAGCATTACCCCTTCGATATGGTCAAAAATTTCTGGGAGGTCGGCGAAGGGGCGGTGGCCGCAGGTATCGAGTAGGGTGCCCAGGTTTACGATATCCCGAGTTTTTCGGACCAAGGCGGTCACGAAGTCCGGTTGGAGTAAACACTCGCCACCGGAGATGGTAAGCCCCCTCAAGAAGGGTGTCAGGGGTTTCATCTGGTCGATTATTTCCCCGGCCGTTAGGACTCGGGTCCTGATCCGGGGGTTACCCTGCTGCTGGGTGCCTAGGGCTTCGGGTAAAATAATCGGGCGGGTTTCGGGGTTGTGGCAGTAGTGACAGTTGAGGGCGCAGCCCTGCAGAAACACCGCAAACCGGTTCCCCGGCCCGTCGACGCTGCTGAAGGGGATAATCCGTGACACTACTCCCCGGGTATCGAGCACGGTAGGGTTACTCGGCTGCCCGAACCTTTCGGTCCAATACCCGGAGGTTATTGACCGCGTTCAGACCCAAGACGGTTGTGTCTTGCAGGCTGGGCTTGCCGTCGTTGTACTTTTCAATTTCCGACCGTTTCACCAGGTACCCGGTAATGCGTACTACGTCGCAGTCGGTGCCGTAGGGGCTAAAGTAGCGCATGCCCGAGGCGAAGGCCCCTTTAATTATATCAAGGAGGGCACCGGGGTTCGCTTTCATGGTGGGGTCAAAGGCAAAAACGTCCCCAATTCCCGTAGGAAAGTACTGGTGGAAGGGAGCGGACTGCAGAATATGGGTCGCCAAATCGGGCTCGTTGCCGATGGGAATGCGACATCCCGGGCTGACACCTTTGTCCACATCGATACCCACCTGGGCGTGGAGCAGGTAGGTGCCCTTTCCTAGTCCAACGTGGGGAGCCTTGTGGGCCATGACCAGATCGTGAATTTGGCGAATCAGGTCCAGTCCTAGGTCATTGGCTGCCTTATCGCGGCCAAAAGATCCAACCCCACCCAACTGGTTAACCGCCTCGGCCAAACCGACGATACCAAACATGGCGGTAAAGAGTTCGGGGTGAATAAACCCTTCCTTGTTCAGGAACGAGTTTTCGAAGAAATTCGACTTTTCGACCAGAAAGCGGACCCGTTCGTCCATGTAGGCCAATTGCAGGGCAACGGCCTCGGGAAGGCTCTTCGCGCGAAGGTCCGATAGACTCGCAGTTTGGTCTGCGAGTTTTTTTAGGTTGAGCCGCACCAGGGTGTAGCTCCCTCCCCCTAAGGGCAGGCCATTGTAACAACTGGCAATGACGTAGTTCTCTGCTCCGAGGCTTCGAAAGTCCTGAGAAAATAGTCGATCGTTGGCGAAACTTGGTTTGGCGGTTTCCAAGGCACAGGCAACCGCTTGGAGCGCAAATTCCGGATCGGTCAATTCTTGGTCGTAGCGAATACTCAGGTTTGGTACTGCGGTCTGTTGGGCTCGGGTGCTTTCTAGAATGAATTGGCCTGCCCGGGTTTTTTGGGGTCCAATGTTTGCGTGGCAGAAAGAATCGTTTAAAGTTCGATCGATTTGAAGGAGAAAGAGGTCGATAGCTTTACGGGCTTCCTCTTGGTTGTCGTCGTTAATAAAGGGTTCCAACAGGGTATCCAGGTCGCCTAAATAGACAGGAAAGGTCGTAATAGAGGGTACGTGGCGGTACATAATGTTCAGGTGGGTAATGGCCTGCCAAATATCTTTTGCTGGCTTTAGGCCCAAGAACACCGAACCCTTTTCCAAGAGCTGGGAGTAGTCGGGGGCAATATACCGGGGCCGATAGGGGGCGTGGCCCTCGAAGAGGTCACAAATAACTCCCTGGTCGATGAGTTCGGTGGTCCGGGTAGGCATCGGTAGAACGGTAATCGTCTCTTCTGCCAAGCGAGCAAGGCCAGCTACCTTTTGTTGGTAGGTTAATTGGGGGTCCGTAATGACCGATTGTACTGGATTCATTTGACTATGGTATACCCAATACTCGTTCTTCGCCAGACAGCTACCTTTTCTTCTTTCCTCTTTTCGATTCCTTCGGCGGGCTCAGGTCGACCCGCTCAAAGCCCGGTCGTCGTTTATGGATTCCCCAGAAAACCACCAGGACCACCAGCCCTGATAGAACCATAAGGGAGCTTAAAATTTGGCCCATACTAATGTCCGCCAGGGACTGAAAGACCTGGGTTGGGGAATCGCTACCGGTCAGTCGCCAAATGTATCCGAGCTGTGGATCGGGTTCTCGGGTGTACTCGGCAATGAACCGGGCGATCCCGTACCCAATGAGGTAGATGGCAATTCCAAATCCCCGAAAGGGTTTACGATTTCGTACGAAGAACCACATGACCACCCACAAAAGAATCCCTTCCAGGAAGGCCTCGTAGAGTTGGGATGGATGGCGGGGAAGGTTTACTAAAAGCGAACCTTCGGAAATTGAAAAATTGGCCTCTGATGCTACCTGTTGAACCCAGTCGGCGCTTGCAGGCACCGGGCGAGCGGTAGGAAAAATCATCCCCCAAGGACCCGAGGTAACCCGACCGTAGAGTTCTCCGTTGATGAAATTACCTATTCGACCAAAGGTATAACCAAGGGGTACACTTATGACGACCATGTCGCCCCAGTCCAGGACATCGAGTTTCTTGCTTTTTAGGTAGATGATAGCGGCGACAACGGCCCCTACTAAACCACCGTGGTAACTCATTCCTTGGAGGCCAACAAATCGGCCGTTTTCGAAGGGCCACACAATAAGCCAGGGGGCCCGGAGATATTTACCCGAGGGGTCGTAGATGACCGCCGAAAAGATTCGGGCGCCTATAAGAAGACCCAAAATGGCGTAGAAGTACAGGTTTATGACCGTATCTTGATCGGTAGAAATTTTACGTTCTTTTATTTGGACCGTGAACAGCCAGTACGAAATCCCAAAGGCTACCAAGTACATAAGGCCGTACCAGCGAATTGGTAAACCGGGGATAACCTCGGGAGAAATCCATGAAGGGTAGTTCATGTAGAGGGGCATTGGGGACCTCGCAATGTTATTCTTTTTTTTCGATAGCCTTTTCCAGGATTCGTGCGGTAGAAAAATCGAAAGTATAGACTACGTTCTTCTTTTCCAGCGTTACTTCCAGGGTCCGGCCGTGACTTTCTAAGAGAACTCCGGGAAATATACTACCACGAACCCGCAATTCCGACTCAAAATGCTGCTCAAAACGTTCTTTTAACACAAAAAGTCGAAGGTTACGCTTTTCTAAGAGCTTGAGAAGCTTGGTCTTTTGATTGAACATCTGCTGCAATTCGACTTTATTCGAGATAATGTCGGGCTTTTTCATGGCCAGGTCTATTTGGGCAATTTGTTCCTGGGTTTTTTTGATTTCTTTTTCTTCGACCATTATTTGGTCTTCAACCAGGTAGTCTTGGCCAAAATGAATGCGGGTAGGCACGGTTCGAGGAGACCCCAGGTTACCGACCTCCAGGCCCTTTCGGACCTTGGTTATTCCGCCGATGATTGCACCTTTTTCGGGGATCGAGAGTTTTCCGTTACATTTTATGCTCGAACGTAGGCAGTTTTTTAGGACCTTCATGTTTCCCACTGCTAAAATCGTAGCCTGTTCGATAAAGGCGGCGAGTATATTTCCCTTGGCTCTTAGAACTCCCTTTTGATTCCCCTTTACCCCACCTTTTAGCAGAATATCGCCCCCAGCAGAAACAAGGGACGCATCGACACTTCCACCAATTTTTACATCCCCATCGGAAAGGACAGCAAAGCCACTTTCAACATCTCCCGAGACCTGTACGGTGCCCGGGAACTTGATATTTCCAGTTTTAATATTAACGTTGCCCTGAATCGTGTAGACGCCCTTTACTTCAATGCTATTTTTACCAACTACCAGTTCGCCGTCGGAATCGGCGTAAAGCAGGCGCACCCCCTCTTCCTCGTTTTCTACCCGAATGTTTGCTCCAATTAGGAGGTCTTCGTTTCTTGAGGTTGATGGGGGAATTTCTTTACCGTAGACGTTTTTTCCTGCTTTTGGTTCGTTTAACGGTGGAAGAACTCTGGCTAAAGGGGTGTCTTTTGCAACCCGGGTAATTTGGTCACGATTCTTGTAGTCTGCGGTACCATCGGACCGGATGGTAACCTTTTGGCCCGTTGCCATGTTTACGAGCATCTGCAGTTTGTACGCTCCACCTTCCTCTGCAGGAGTACCGGTAGCAATGAGCAGACGAGGGCAGTCCTGCTCGGCGTCTAGTATTTCGCGAATTTTTTCCAAAGAATCGTGATGTACTCCCTCCACGACACCATAGTCTTCAAGGGCCCGGTGGATCCGATCCATCGTAATCTTTTTACCCGAACCTTGACTCTGGGAAAAACTAATATAAGCAGTAAGGTTGTCACCACTTACTTCGATTGAAATATCCGAGTCTTTGTGGGGTCGTATCCGTAGGTAATACACCCCTTCCTTGTACACACGCTCAAAAATGCCCGCTTCACCGGCGATTAGGACGTTATCCCTTTGGACAAGCCCCTCGTATATCTTGAGTTCGACTGGGCGCCCGGCGAGGCCTTCAACCGGGTTCCCGAAGACGTCTATCCCTGGTTCACCCTTACTCGGTGGGCCAAGGGTGAGTATACGAGAGTCCTTGTCTACGAAAGCCAGGTCCGAAAGATCGTCCAGAGGAAACTCGCCGGCACTTTCGAGATGGGCGAAACTCTCTCGACTATCAAGAATTTGTTGCTTGGTCAGGAGGAAGTCTTTTTCGTCAAAGAATCGAGCCGACCAGTCCACCATTTGATCCGCACCCTTTTTCGGTTTTTTTCCTTCGGCGAGGATATAGCCGATGAGCTCGGTTTCGGGGGCACTATAAAAATTGAGAATGTCTTGGCGGAGGATATCCTGATCGGGTATCCGAACCTTGCTGTCCCGAATAGCCTTTCCAACTTCTTTCAATACTAGGGGTTTTCCTTGACCCTGGCCCTTTTTTATATTGAGCAGAGCTTGCATGCTATCTTCAGAAACCACTACATCGAAGAACGCGTCGTCGTGGCCGGTAAGGGCCAGATGTTCTACTGGAGTCGATGACAGAATGTGCTCCCGAACTAGGTGTTCCATTTCAGACTTGGAAATGAGTTTTTCAATGGGGAACTCAAGCACCGTTGCCTTCTGAATGATTTCTTCATAGGACGGGGGAGGGAGGGTAGGGTCGCCGGGTACTAGGGTGAGTAAGCAGGTTGCCTTGTCTGGGCTCAGTATTAGTTCCCAGGTATGGGGCAGCAGGGGCAGAACGTCTGCCCAGTTCTTTCCTGTCCTCAGTATTCCGGTGGCCTTCGCGATAATATCGTGGCCTTTCTTTTCTAAATTGTCGCCCAGGTAGTATCGCGGGTCTGGTAGCTCTGCGGGGGGAATGGGATCTCCGTGAAGGTTGGTTCCAGGTTTCCCTTTTTGCTGAATATAGAAGATTCCAACTGGTTCGCCCTCTTCTACCCATCCGGTCTTTTCGACCGTCGGGTCTACATAGACCCTCTCCTTCTTGGTCTCGGTTTCTATAACCTCAATCATTTCTTTTTTGGGTGCAACAAAAGGAATGGGGGATTTTTTTTCTACTTCTTTTTGTCTTTTTACTTTGATTTGGATTTCGGAAAAAAGAATTGGCGCTGGTGACCCTTCAAGTTTCTTTTCCACCAGAGGTTGAATTGGTTCGGGAAACTCGTGGAATTTCCAATCCACCGATTCGGGCTTGTTGGGCTCCACCGGTTCACCCTTTGCGGCGGTAAAGGTAACCACCGGGTCGGTTTTTTCAGCGGCGATTTTGAATTGTCGTTGAATTTCGGTGGGCGAGTAACCGTAGGCGATTTTGTTCGTGGTTAAGTAATGAATGAGCGATTCACTGGTCCAGTCCTGACCCTCTCCAGATTTTGTAAAGGTCACCATAGCAGTGAGCATTTCTGGATCGATAGACAGAGTAACGGTTCCCCGTAGGTGGACTTCTTTTTTGGCCATAGTTTATCCCAGGTATCCTCGTTCTATGGCTTCGACCAATTTCTTTTTGAGCAAGGTGTTCTCCTGCTTGAGTTTCTGGACCTCAAACTGCTGGGTTTTCAAAGTTTCCATCACATCACCCAGGGTCAGGGCTCCGGTATGGAGGAGCTCCTCGAGGTATTCGATCTTAGACTCGTAGTCCAGTTGGGCTTCGAGGTCCGCTGCCTCGAAGCTATCGTCTCCGAAATCTGTGTCTTTTACGAGGTTCTCATCCTCTCCTTCATATTCTAACTCAAACTGAATAAATTTATCGGCGATTCGGTAGATTGCCTGGGAAAGAACGGACTTTGGTTTGTAAACTACAATCGGTAAACCCGAGGTCAGGGCGGTATCTTGGAGTTCGTCTCGATACATAATTCCAAAGTGGTCGAGATCTAAACCCAAGTACTGTTGGCAACTGCGTCGGAGCTTGTAGGCCCGGTCGGCGTCCTTGGGATTCTCGAGCATGTTTAGAACGAGGCGGGGTCGAAACCTTTTTGAGAGGGCTTGAAACCGTTCGTAGCTGTCGGGGTCGGCCCGGAGAATTTCTTTCAGTAGGTCGAGAATATACAGCCTCTGGAAGTTTGACGATTCTTTTTCTAGAAGTTTAAGGATCTTTTCGCCCGGGCTTCCCTTTTTGCACGCGGTGTGAAGCAGACGAAAAATCGCCGTTTTAATGAAGACATATCCGTTAACTATCGCCGTCGGGGTTGGAGTTGTTACCAGGGTTCCTGCCCCGCTCATGAGAAAAAAATCGATAGTATGAAAGCTCGTTCCGGCCCCCAAGTCGAGCAGTAGATACTCGGTATCGAGATTCGAAAGGCTCTTCATGAGCCGTCTTTTTTGGGCCGCACTGAGGTTTGCCATTCCGGGAATTTCTGAGTCTCCGGGGATATAGGATACGTTTTTGTACTGGGTGGGTTGGACGTAGTCAACTAACTGGGTACGGCTTTCGTTGAGGAAGTAGCCAATACCCCGGCCGGGGCGGCGTTCGCCTAAGAGCAAGTGAAGATTGCTGGCTCCCAAATCGAGGTCGGCCAGGATGACTTTTTTCCCTGCCTGACCCAGGGCAATACCCAAGTTTGCGGTAAAAAGGGATTTCCCTACACCACCCTTACCGCTGGCAACGGGAAAAATATGCATTATTCCTTCCCCAAAGTTGTCGGCTTCGGCGGCCTAATCAAGAAATGCACCAAACCAAGGATCCAAAGGTCTCCCAGAACCAGGGCGCCGCCCAACCCGTACAGCCGTACAATTTCATACACCGTTGGGATAGCTCCTCGCCCAGCAGCAAAATTGAGTCCCAAAAACACCAGTAAAAACACCGTTGCCCCAAGGGACAAAATTTTTCCGGTCTTCCAGGGTTCATCGGTTTGAGGACCACCTTCATCGATCACCTTGGGAATAGAATTTGACAAAGCCCAGAGTGGAAATACCAGGAAGGGTCCAAGGAGGGAGGTGAGTACCAGGGGTCCATAGGGCTCAAGAATGCCATCGTTGAGGGTATAAAAAAGAAACAGAATCCCTATTCGCAAAAAGTCCCACAATGCTGCGAAGGTCCAAAGAATACGATGGTTTCTCATAACCTCGAGTGTATGGATGAGGTGAATGAAGGTCAAGGATTCGGCCCACGTTCTTCAGTCATTGGGGTGCAATGATCTTCTTGGCCCGAAAATCAGATTTTAAGGTCCTCGGATATTCAAACCAACCGGTGATGGTTATACTTCTCTCATGAAATACTTAACTTCTTCAAGGTTTTTTTCCCTTGGGCTATGGGCCCTTGTGGTTCTTTTGAGCGCTCCACTATTTGCCGGTGGAGCTACCGCCGCACCGGTAGCAACCGAACCAGCAGTAGCCGACTCGGTCGTCACCGAGCAAGTACTCTCCGACTCCAGTCCTTTGGCTATTGGAGCCTTTCGGGGTCCTACGGCAGTTGGTCTAGTGCAGGTTATTTCCGAGGGTCTTACCCTTCCCGGTGGTGGAACCGTCGAATTTGAACTAGTCGGCGCCCCAGATGTAATGATTGCCCGCCTGGTGAATCAGGAGGTCGATTTAGCGGTTCTGCCCGCCAACCTGGCAGCCCGGCTGTATAACGGAGGCCAGTCCCTGGTTTTGGCAGCCATAACCGGCACCGGTATGCTTAGCGTCCTCTCCACCGACTCGTCGATAGCCACCACGACAGACCTGCGGGGTCGGCAAGTCCATGTAACCGGCCAGGGTTCGACCCCCGACTATGTCTTAAAGGCAATTCTACAGTCCGAGGGTCTGGTGCCTGGAGCGGATCTTACCTTAGATTTCTCCATGTCCTACCCCGAAATTACCGCCAGCCTGGCGGCGGGGCGAATAGAAACGGCGGTGCTTCCCGAGCCCTTTAGCACTATGGCTCGGATGCAAAACCCCCAAGTAATGAAGGTACTGGACCTCCAAGAGGCCTGGGCGGAAATTCCCGGAAATGCCCGGGACTATCCGATGACCGCCCTGGTAGTTCGACGGCAGGTGTGGGAATATCGGCCAGAGGATGTTGATGCCTTTTTGACCGCCTACGCGAGGTCTTTGCAATGGGTCCAAGACAACCCCGACGATGCGGGTGCCTTGGTTGGAAGCTTGGACATTGGTATACCCGGTCCTGTGGCCGCCCGGGCAATTCCTACCAGCGGGTATTCCTATTTGTCTGCAGCCCTGCCATCGACCCGCGAACTCGCTGAGGGTCTTTTTGAGGTTCTGTTCGAACTGGAGCCTGCTTCCATCGGGGGCAAATTGCCCGATTCGGGGTTCTACGGGAAATGACCTGGGTAGGCCGCTGGGCAGCCTGGGGGCTGGGTCTTGGGGTCCTATTCCTGACCTGGCTTGGAGCCGCGATGGTTATTGGTTCGGATCTTATAGTGCCTGGTCCTGTCCAGGTTTTTCGGGCCATGGTCGGTCTTGGGTCTAAACCAGAATTCTGGATCGCCATAGCTGCCACGAGCCGAAGGGTGCTGGAAGGATTTTTGCTGGCCCTTGGACTTAGCCTGGTCCTGGGACTAAGCGCGGGCCTTAGTCGGTTTTTTGAGGATTTCCTGCGCCCGGGGATCACCTTTATGCAGGCGGTACCGGTGTTATCGGTCATTCTTATTCTGCTTATTTGGTTCGGGAGCAATGCGGTGCCCCGAATTACCGCGATTCTCTTGACCCTGCCGGTCATGACCGAGGCGGTAATTGCCGGGGTCCGGGGAGTAGATCAGCGGTTGTTAGAAATGGCCCGGGCCTACCGGGTCCCTTTGGGCCGGCAAGTGAGCGGAATTATCGTGCCTTCCATTTTGCCCGGACTCTTTGCTGGGGCATCGGCGAGCCTGGGGCTCACTTGGAAGGTAGCCGTGGCCGCCGAAGTATTGGCCCAGCCGAACCCCGGGTTAGGTACGGCGATGCAGAGGGCAAAGGCTATTTTGGATACCGGCGAGGTGTTCGCCTGGACCCTGGCAGCGGTAGCCCTGAGCGGCCTGACCCAGGGAATTTTTTCCCTTGCCGCCCGACGATGGAGGACCCATGGCCGAGGATAGGAGTCCATTTTTCTTGGATAGGGTCAGTTTCACCTACCCAGGTGCCGAGACGAAAATCCTCGACGACTTTTCGTTTTCCTGTGACCCTGCGGGGATTGTGGTAATCCTTGGCCCTTCGGGGTCTGGAAAGACTACCCTTGTCCATCGTTTGGCCCAGGGGGTTCGGGCGGGGGTTATGTATCAGGAGCCCAGGCTGATTCCTTGGTACACGGTGGAGCAGAACTTGACCTTTGCTTTAGGTACCCAAGAAGGGGTCGATGAGCTCTTGGCCATGGTAGGTTTGCAGGGAACCGGGCGAGCCTTTCCGGACCAGTTGTCCGGGGGACAGAGGCAGAGGGTGAGTATGGCCCGGGCCTTTGGGTTTCCCTGCGATGGGTTGTTACTGGACGAGCCTTTTCAGGGCCTGGATGTGGTACTGCGCTACGAACTTATCTACTTGCTCTTGGACCTACGTCGAAAACGTCCCCTTCCAATAATCGCAATTACCCACGATCCCCGGGAAGCTGCCCTCCTGGGTACGGATATTCGGGTCTACACGGGACCTCCCCTGCAAGAGGTTGGGAGAGTTGCCGGGAATCCCCGGGGCCCAGGTGTTATGGATGAACGAACCCTAAAAATAGAGAGTTCGATTCTCGAGCTCCTAGGGACTACTTCCCCGCCCGGGGAAGATGCCAATCGAACCGAAGAGACAAAATCCGTAGCAAAAATATAACCCCCGCCCCAACACCCGCCGAAACATTCACCGAGACACCCAGGGCCAAAAGCCCACCGTTCAGCCCCGCCCCCACCAAAGCGGCTACAGCGTAGATTTCCTTTTGTAGAACCAGGGGTACTTCCTGACTCAGCACGTCGCGCAACATTCCCCCGCCGGTGCCCGACAGGATTCCCAACAGGATCGCTCCAGGCAGGGATATACCTTGGTCCAGGGATATAGTTGTGCCCAGGACCGTAAAAATCCCCAAGCCCAGGGCGTCCATATAGCGCAGGGAAAAGTGGAGTCTGGACAGTTGGCCAGAAAAGACGAGGGCTGATAGGCCCCCCAGGCTCGCAATACCCAAATAAAGGGGATCTCCAAAAGCTGCCGCGGGGGTTCTGCCCAAGAGCACGTCACGAATCATTCCCCCACCCAAGGCGGTAACAATAGCCAGGGTAAAGGACCCGTACACGTCCATGGCCTTTCTTTCCGCCGCAATCGCGCCAGAAATACCGAAGACAAAGACCCCTGCCAGGTCCATGAACCAAAAAAATGGATCCAGGCCCACGGAGGTACCTCTAATTCTTTCGGCTCTGTCGCCGGTCGCCTATTCGGGCCACGATTGTCCCCGTTCCGCCGGCTATTAGCAAGATGAGCAGGAGTCGAGGGAACCAATCGCCCCACCGGGTATAGAGGGTAGGGTTCATGTCCTGGGGTGCAGGTACCACGTCGGAAACGACGAAACCCGCCTTATAGGCAGGAATTCGAGCCAGAAGGCGACCGTAGGCGTCTATGTGACCAGTTACCCCGCTGGCGGTTGAACGAACCATGGGAACCCGATTTTCCACCGCTCGAAACAGCCCTGCAGCGTAGTGTTGTTCGGCTTGCACCTCGTCGAGGGCCCAGTAGTCGTTCGAAATATTTACAATAACCCGGGCTCCTTCTCGCACAAAGTCTCGAACGTGATAGGGAAAGGCGTCCTCGAAACAGATAGGCACACTAAATTCCATTCCGTCTACCCGAAAGACCACGTACCGATCTCCCTCGCCCCAAAGGTTAACGTCTAGTTGTTCCAGGACGTCCAACAGGCCAGCAAAGAAATTCTCTAACCCTGGGAAGATTCGGTAAAACCAGCCAGGAAAAAAGTCCTCGTAGGGAAAGGTTTCGGTCAGGGGAACCAGAACCATTTTATGATAGGTATCCACCCGGTGGCCCTGGTTGTCGAAGAGGATAGCTGCGTTGTAGCTGGTTCGCTCGAGAAGTTTGCCCGAAGGGTCAAGAATTTCTTCGTAGTCGTCGTTACCGGTCATGAGGGGGATTCCCAAGTTTCGGGCAAAGGCATTGAACCGGCCAACCTGCCGTACCAAGGTGCGCTCCCAGCCCGATTTAGGTTCGGTTTGAGACCAGTGGCGAATGTTCGGAGGAAAGGCGGTCTCGGACCAGACGGCAAACTCGGGGTTAAACCGGGTCGACAGTTCGGTGAGGCGGATGAGGCTGTCCAGAGCCTCGTCGTAGTCTGCCTTCCGGGGGTCAACGTTCTGCTGTACCAGGCTTATACGAACCGCTTCGGGGTCTAAGGGACGACCGGTCTGAGAAATTTGAGGCACAATTCTACTGCCCTCGCCCAATTCACTGTACGTGGCGACCATACCTTCCCCCGGGTGGGGTTCGGGCATGGCGACCCAGCCAATCAACCCAATAAGCCCAAAGGCCCCAAGGCCCACGAGGCCGGGTATCCAGGATCTTCGTTCGACCGACCAGGCCAGTGCTCCATTGAGGCTGTAAACAACGAAACTGACCATCCATACCCCACCCAGGGCGGCGGACTGAATGAAGGGGGTCCATTGGTAGAGGGCCTGTCCTGCGAGGGTCCAGGGGTAACCGACCCAACTATGGCCCGCCCAGTATTCGAACACCGTAAATCCCGCCACCAACAAGAGCCAGCGTAAGTGAGTCCAGCCCCCGGGGAGTCCCTTGAGGAACCGAAAAATTGGCCAGCCCAAGAGAAAGAAGAGACCATATCGATAGGTAAAGACCAGGGCTACCCCCTGAAGGGTTACCAGGCTATAGGTTCCCAACCAGTAGTTTCGGACCATGGTGGTAATGAGTCCCCAGAAGAAACCTCGAACCCACCACGATCCGAAAGTAGGGGCCTTATCCAGGGCTAAAAAGAGGGGGACCAAAATAAAGAGAATGAGAAAACTGAGGCCGTTCATGGCTATCTGGGTTGGAAAGGCCAGGGCGTGCAGGAAGGGGGTAACCATGAGGGCAGGGAACACCCACCAGTTTTTGGGCCGGTACCATACCAGGCTCCACAAGTAGGCCAGGAGGAGGGGGAAGAAGCGTAAGATTGTTATGCCTTGCTCTACCGAGCTGTCGATAGAAAGGTTTATTGCCTGGCTACCCAAGGCCAACCGCTGGACGTAGTCTAAATTAGCCGTAAGGGCAAAAAAGTAGCTAAACAAGAAGGCCAAAAGGCTAATTCCTGCCAAGGCGTCCATGCCGTTTCGACTTTTCGAAACCTTGGCTGGCCGAACAAGCAGTCCAATGCCGTAGAGCCCGGTTACCAAGATAACCGCTAAGAAGCTGGTGTCGTTGAATCCGAGGCCCTTAGGTCCTTGAGGATCGCCAAGGGTGTACAAGAGGGCGGCTACACTCAGCCACGCGGCGACTAGATATCCAATGCCGAGATATATTCGTTTCTTGCCCGTGTCTTCACTCAGATGGGGTAGAAGACTCGGTGCAGATTTGGTAGCCATAGGACCTCCAGTTTTTTCTTACTTGCGGTTGCATAGTACTCGAAAGATGCGGGGGTCTCAATCGGCTGGACTTACATCGGAATTAACTTCACGTAGTCCTCGACCTCTCCCCCACCCATGACAACATCGATAATATCTCGCCCAAGGGGATGAAGCTCGGAGGTCTTGTACTGTTTGAGCTCTTCTTTGAAGAAGTCGAAGAGGATTTTTGCTCCCGCGTCGTACCCGTCGTGGCCAACCTCGACCTGATCCTGAACCTGTAGAAGGGTGTGGGGTATGTCTTGGCCGTTTACCCTCAGGGAGCTTAGGCTGTAACCCAGAAGAGGGCAACGGCTTTCTTCCATTTGCCCTCTCCGAAGCTTTACACTTCCTCGGCGGGCAATGTACTCCCGGCTAATCCATTCGGGTTTAAACCCGACGTGATAGGCTCCAATGTATTGATTAGGAATGAGAACGTACTTGGTATTCGGTGTTTTTAAGGTGAGTTCTAACAGGAGGTTCGCCTGGGTTACCATTTTTCCCGTGGCGAATGGCCAGTAGCTACCGACTCCCTCGCTCACCAGTCCCTTGGAGCTGACGATACTGGGGTTTGCGTGTCCCCGGGGTGCGGTCAGACGCCAAATCCACCCCAAGGCCGGGGGCAATATGTGGAGCATTCCAATAATGCCGTAGTTGGGCTTTTCCCTGGTAGTGGGAGGAGTTCGAACCCCAAAAGAGCGTACGTCGACCTCTACCTTGCCGGTTACTACGTTGCCAACGTGCCGGCGGGGCATAATAATTCGGGGGTTCGGGCAGGGTTTACCCGGCTCGTCCATGGTGTGCTCCCAAATGAGAGCGGTGGCGCCGGGTTTGCCATCGATGTTCAGAAAAATGAGCGGCTCGGGAGGGCTGGTACACAGCTTCTCTAGGCTAGGCTCGGTTCCGTATTCTTCTAGATGGTCTACCCGTAGGAACCAACCGTTTTCTGCGTCGGTAATTGATAACTTTCCGTCCCCCGATGGGCTGGGGTGGGCAATAGCCATGTCGTCCGCCACCGGATGCAGACCGCAGGTGTCGGTCATTTCGAGGTAGATTTTGTCCTTTGTTACGGTGTTCTGGGCTAGTACTATTCGGCCATCGGTTTCCCGGTGGATTGCCTGGGTCATTTCTGATTTGCCTCCTCCACTAGCCCCTTCGTGGAGGATGACAAACTCGTTGTCGTAAGGGGTCACGAGGCGAACAGCCGAGCTGTGCAGGGTTACCCAGTTATTTTTCTCCCCTTCATGGATAAGAATCGAATACACTCCTTTTTTTGCACTGGGACCGGGGTAGAGGTTGAAACAGAAGAGTTCGTGTACTTTTTCGAGACGATTGTGGACTACTACTTGTTTGCCCTCAAAGTGGGTATGGCGGAAGGGTGGGGCTAAAAACAGTATCCCCACGGGTTCAAATTCTTGGGGGACCTGATCTCGGGGAATAAATCCCTGGAGGTCTGCCAGGCCGGTGACGAAGAATCCGGCGTTCGAGGGGGCAATGAGCAGAGAAGGATAGCCGCTTTCGTCGTCTCCCGAAATGAAAGGCAGAATAATGAGTTCTGCTTGGCTGGCTAACCATTCGATTGTCTCGACCCGGGTGCTTTCGAAGGGCTTACCAAACCGGTCTAGGTAGCGAGTCTTATCCGTCGGTAGGTCGTCGGCGATGACCATGGCGTCCGGATCTCGCCTACGCATATACATGTCGGTATAGTTGACCGAGGCTCCGTTTTTGCATCGGGTAACCGTAGCTTCGAGGTAGCGGCCCTTTCCTGGTACTTGGTAGGCTACCTCGTGGACGTCGGTTTTCCCCTGGAAGGTGATTTCCAGAAGCTGTTCACGACTATTCGGGATAATGAGCGATGGCACGCGGTTCAGGATAGAACGCACTTCCGGTGCGAGCACGAACCGGTCTAGGTATTTCTTGTCCATGTGGTACTCCGTGGTTGGTGATTTCTGGCGAAATTTCTGTATATTTATGCAACAGTTTAGGCGAAAGTGTGAATTTATGCAATAGTGGCCAGGAGGGGGCGTTACGGGGGAGGTAGTCCCCCGTACAGGAGGGGAAGTCGGTACCGAGGGCCGACGGGGGGGAACCCGATCGGGGTTCCCCCGCCCCTTTATACCCCAAAATCCCTAGAGACTTTGGAGCTTTTCTAGTTGACAGGACTTCGGGCCGTGGTGTATCCTCGTGATTCCACAAGATTATAGAGGTGAATTGTTATGGCAAAAGCAAATAAGGGCGCTGCAAAGGTCCGACTTCAGAGTACCGAGAGTGGCCATTGCTACTACACAACCAAGAACAAGCGGAATCTTCCAAACAAGATGGAGTTCATGAAGTACGATCCTATGGTTCGTAAGCATGTGCTGTACAAGGAAACCAGTAAGTTCTAGGGTTTGGCCCATCGTTCTTTTATTTGATTTTTAGGAGATTATCATGTCGAGAAAATGTGTAATAAGTGGCAAGAAGCCTTTAAGCGGTAATACTGTATCCCATGCGAACAATAGACATCGTCGGAGCCAGAAGCCAAATATGCAGTACAAGCGTATTTACGATCCCGAGTTAGGTCGAGAAGTACGTCTGCGGCTGTCGACCAGTGCTCTGCGGTCTATTACCCGGTTTGGTCTCATGGCCTTCCTTCGAAAGAAGGGACTCACCTTGAAAGAGGTAATGTAAGGTTTTTTTCTTGAGTCTCTAGAAGGCCCCGGTAATCCCGGGGTTTTTTTGTGCCCCGGTGGGCAGTTTATCTGCCTTGCTTGCTTTTATCGTTGCCGCCTATATACTTAGATTATGCCTAGGTTGTCCGACAGCGAGAAACTGCGCGAAATTATTACCATCGACTCGGACCTGAATAAGATTCAGGACCAAGATATTTTGTTAGAGCGAATTCTACAGGTTGCCCGAAAGTTAGTGAATGCCGAGGGTGGTTCCATTTATATTCGGCGGGATGATAAGCTCGAAATTTCTTACAGTCAAAACGATGCCCTTGCGGCCAAATTGCCGGCGGGGCAGAAGCTCATTTATAACATCTTCAAGATTCCCATTAGTCCCAAGACTATAGCCGGTTACTCGGCGGATTCGAAAACCATTGTAAATATCCCCGACGTCTACACTATCCCAGCTACCGCACCTTATACCTTCGATCCCTTTTACGACAAGGTTTCGGAGTATCATTCGGTGTCTATGTTGGCAGTGCCACTCATTTCCAGTATTGGAGAACTTCTCGGTGTTCTCCAGGTGATTAACAAAAGGAACGAAGGTAGAGGGTACGAGGCCTTTTGCTCCGACGACGAGGAGCTTATTCAGCACTTTGCCAACAACGTGGTTATCGCCCTGGAACGGGCCCAAATGACCCGGGCCCTCTTGTTGCGCATGATCCAGATGGCCGAGCTCCGGGATCCGAAGGAGACCGGGCCCCACGTAAACCGGGTCGCCGGGTATGCGGTCGAAATTTACGAGCGATGGGCTACAAAAAAGGGCATTTTGGAAAACCGGATTCAAAAAGACCGGGACAACTTGCGGATGGCGGCCATGCTCCACGATGCAGGCAAGGTTGCAATTTCGGACATAATCCTGAAAAAACCTGGTCGCTTTACCCCCGAAGAGTACGACATTATGCAGAAACACACCCTCTTCGGCGCCCAACTGTTCTTGAATGAGCAAAGTGAATTCGACCGAATTGCCCGGATCGTGGCTCTGAATCACCATGAAAACTGGGACGGCACCGGCTACCCCGGGCATATCGATATTACCACCGGCAAACCTACGAAGTTCAACGAGATGGGCCAACCTCTGGGAAAAAAGACCGTGGAAATTCCCATTTTCGGCCGAATCGTGTCTATTGCCGACGTCTACGACGCCTTACGCTCCAAACGATCGTACAAAGAGGCCTGGAGCGAGGAAGACGTTCTCAAAGAAATTCGTAGCCTATCGGGCACCAAATTCGACCCCGAAGTGGTCGAGTGTTTCTTTGAGGTCTACCCCCAGCTCCAGCAGATTTCTCAGCGGTACAAAGAAGCCGAGGTGGCCGAGGCTGGGGAGTAAAAAAGTCCGGCCCGGTGGGTGACCGTTGCGGTCACCCACCGCGACTATCTCCGTCCCCTCCCCCTCCGTCCCCTCATGACCTAGGCATCCTTATAGGCGGTCACGATTTCGTCTACTGCCTTTTTGCCGTCGGCAAAGAACATGAGGGTATTATCCATGGCGAACAGGGGATTATCGATCCCGGCAAAACCTGGGCTTAAGGATCGTTTAATGACTACCACGGTCCGGGCCTGGTCCACGTTCAAAATTGGCATGCCCGAAATGGGGCTTCCTTCGGCCTCCCGGGCCAGGGGATTTACCACGTCGTTGGCCCCAATGACAATTACTACATCGGTGTTGGCGAAGGTTGGGTTTATTTGATCCATTTCCCGCAGCTTATCGTAGGAAATATTCTCTTCGGCCAACAAAACGTTCATGTGGCCGGGCATACGGCCGGCGACCGGGTGGATTCCAAACTCGACCTCGATTCCGTCGGCTTCCATGGCCTCGGTCAACTGGCGCACGGGGGTCTGGGCCCGGGCGACTGCCATTCCGTATCCGGGGACAAAGACCACCCGCTGGGCGCTCTTGAGGATCATGGCAATTTCGTCGGCGCTGGTAGACTTAATCTTGCCGGTGTAAATATCACCCAAATCGACCTGGGCAACCGCGGCGCCTAATCCCCCGAATAATACATTTGCCAAGGACCGGTTCATGGCCTTACACATAATTTGGGTAAGTATGATTCCGCTGGCCCCGACCAGAGAGCCGGCGATGATCAGGATTGTATTGTTTAATACAAAGCCCGTGGCTGCAGCGGCGATTCCCGAATAGGAGTTGAGGAGGGCTATAACAATGGGCATGTCCGCCCCACCAATGGGCACGGTCAAAAGAATTCCCAGCACAGAGGTGATTCCCAAGAGCCCGTAGTAGTAGGCGAGATTTGTTGGATCGAGAACTACCAAAACTGACAGAACCAGGGCTCCAATAAAGACCAGAATTTTGACCCCTTGATCGCCCGGGTATCGAACCGCCTTTTCGGTGACAATGCCCTGGAGTTTTCCAAAGGCAATCAATGAGCCCCAGAAGGTAACCGTGCCAATAAAGGCCGAGGCCGCGGTAGCGATAAGAAACTGCAGGTCGAAGTCTAAGCCCGTGGCGACACTTCGAAGTCCGTCGACCATCCGACCGATTGAATATCCTTGGACCGCGTCAATTATTGCGATAGTTGCTACCAAGACCGAGGCAATGCCCCCAAAACCATTAAATAAACCGACCATTTGGGGCATAGCGGTCATTTGAATTCTAAGGGCGGTAATTATTCCAATCAGGCTTCCTGCTGCAATTCCCCCAATTATCCATTCGGGTCCAATCATTTTATTTCCAATGACCGTAACCAAAATTGCCAGGAACATTGCAACCGCACCGAGCAAATTTCCCCGCACCGCGGTCCGTGGGTGGCCCAGGCCCTTCATTCCCAGGACAAAGAGGACCGCCGAAACCAAGTACACCGCGTTTGTAAGTATGTTCATGGGTTAGTCCTTCTTCTTGAATTTGTCGAGCATTCGGTGGGTGACCAAAAATCCGCCCACAACGTTTATGGTGGCAAAGGCTAGAGCCGCAGCACCCAGAATGGAGCTCAGGAGGCTGTTGCCTGCGCCGGTGGCGATAAGGGCGCCTATGATAGTAATGCCCGAAATCGCATTTGAACCGGACATGAGGGGGGTATGGAGAATTGGGGGAACCTTGGTGATTACCTCAAATCCCAAAAAGACCGCCAGGACAAAGATTGTAACGAGAGAAAGTAATTCCATAGGTACTCCTTAAAGACCCAAGAGGGTTTGGCGTTCGGGGTTTGTGGCCCCGCCGTCGGCGATGATGAGGGTTGCTTCAATTATTTCGTCCCCTCGGTCGAGGGCCAGGTTCCCCTCTTTGTCGAAGAGGTTATAGAAGAAGGTTTCGAGGTTTTTTGAATAGAGCTGGCTTGCGTGGTAGGCGAGGGTTGAGGGCAGATTCACCGGTCCTACAATTGTTACCCCGTGTTTTACGACGGTCTTGCCTGCCTCGGCGATTTCGCAGTTTCCACCTCTCTCTACGGCCAAGTCGATTATCACCGAACCCGGAGCCATGGCCTTGACCATTTCTTCGGTAATAAGCACCGGTGATTTTTTTCCCGGAATTGCCGCGGTGGTAATAACGACGTCGGTCTCCTTCAAGACCCCGGTGAGTAGTTCCCGTTGTTTCCGATAGAAGTCCTCGTCCATGGCCTTGGCGTAACCCCCACTCCCCTCGCTGGAACTGGTATCCAGGGGCATTTCGACAAATTTAGCTCCAAGGCTGAGGACCTGATCCTTCACCGCCGGCCGAACGTCGTAGGCACTAACAACTGCACCGAGTCGTTTGGTCGTGGCGATGGCTTGGAGTCCTGCTACCCCAACTCCCAGAATAAACACCTTGGCTGGTACTACCGTACCCGCTGCGGTCATCATCATAGGAAACATCTTTGGCAAGGTGGCCGCTGCCAAAAGGCCTGCCTTGTATCCCGCTAGGTTTGCCATAGAGGAGAGGACGTCCATGCTCTGGGCCCTAGTTATGCGGGGAATGAGCTCGAGAGCAAAGGCCTTTATTTTTCGGGTTTTGTAGGTCTCAAAGACCAGGTGGGGTTGGTAAGGGTCCATCATACCAATGACCAAGGTACCCTCGGACAAGGTTGCAAGCTCTTTCTCAAAACCTGGTGCCCCATTGGCCCCAGCCCGAAGAACGAAAAGTACCTGAACTCGAGTAAGTAGTTCCGTTCGGGGAACCAGGGTAGCCCCTCTTTCGGTGTATTGATCGTCGGTGTAGCTCGCCGAAAGGCCCGCTCCCGGTTCAATGAGCACCTCATGCCCCGCTTTTACTAGCTTTGGTACCTGAGCAGGAATAAGTGCGACCCGCTGCTCATCGGGGTGTAGTTCTTTTAGAATACCTAAAATCATCCGGTAGCCTCCTCAATCGAGGGGCTATTTTATCACGGGGTCCACCAGGTCGCAATGAGACTCTGGTGCTCCGGACTTCCAAGGATTTTTTCGGCCAGGCGGATTTTTTGGTCGGTGTTCAAGAGGGGATCTTGTCCCGAACCCCAGCGGGCTTTGTGTTCGAGTATGCGTCGGACCGATTGATCGAGACGACTTATCGGGAGGATTCCGTCCTTGACCGCCCGATATAGGGCTTCGTAGGTTGGCCAGGGGTTGTAAGGGGTCAGGATAATGTCTGCCCCGGCCAGGATCGCCTGAACCGCAGCCTCATCGGGAGCCATAAACTGCCGAAGTCCCTGCATTTCTAAGGCATCGGTCATGATGAGTCCGTCGTATCCCAGGCCCTCTCGAAGTATTTCAGTGAGCATAATTTCTGATATGGAGGCGGGGTACCCCGAGGGGTCGATATTTGGGTAGCTAATATGGGCCGCCATGGTTCCTGCCGCCCCGGCTTCTATTCCTTGGCGAAAGGGTAAGAGGTCCCTTTCCATGAGTTGTTCGAGGTTGGTAGGGAAGGTAATGAGTTCCAGATGGCTGTCCTGGGCGGTGTCGCCGTGACCGGGGTAGTGCTTCATTATGGAGGCGACTCTGCTGGAACCGAGTCCCTCGATCATGGCGGCTACCCTTTCTCCCGCGGCCCCCGGGTCTGCCCCAAAGGATCGGGTTCGGATGAACGATTGGCCCCCCGGGGTCGCCAGATCGGCCACTGGAGCAAGGTTCATGGTAATTCCCAGGGCTCGGAGTTCGGCCCCCAGCACCTGCCCGACGGCCTTGCTTGCTTCCGATTCCAGGGTCCCCAGGACTGAGGGGGCTGGTGTGAGGGTAGCGTGGAGTAGAGGACTTCGTAATCGATTAACTACTCCCCCCTCTTGGTCGGTGGCTAGAATAGGGGGTGGTCCCCCCTGGATTCTTTGAATTTCTTCAATGAACTCGATAGTTTGAGCAGGAGATTGAAGGTTCTCGCCAAACAAGATAATTCCCCCGGGCCGTAGTCGAAAAAGAAGTTCGTATTCTCGGGGGCCTATTTGGGTGAGGGCTTTCCCATCCGGGGTATAACGAAGCTGTATCATAAGAAGTTGAGCGATTTTGGCTTCAACTTCCATACTCATCAGTGACCGGGTAATGACCTGGGCCAACTTCGCCGTTTCTATTTCCTCCCTAGTGAGAGGGATTCTCTCGATTTGACTCAATTCATCTTTACTTCCCGACGATAATAAAGCTACTATTACCAGAGCTAAGGCTAATCCTTGACCCCTCCTGCGACGACCTGTGGGACCGTGGCAATTTTTGAAAAAATCAGTGCACATTTTTATACCTAGCCCTTTTCACCGTGACAAAATCAAGATCTTCTGTATTTGCAACTCTCTTTAGCATAAAGATATAACTCATTTATAAATGACTCGTTAAATTGGCACGGAAATTGCAAATTGTAGGCAACAACTATGTCTACAATAAGTCAAAATTTTAGCGAAACCCTTTACGGTCATGACTCGGTCATCGCCATTCAAAGAAATCCTCTCAAGATTGTCAAGGAAATTCGGGTAGAGATAGTCCGAAAGGGCTTACATTTTCTCATTGCCCTTGTTCCGTCTTTGGCCCTAGCCTTCGGGACAGTTTTTACCTTTGTACTTCTGGCAACTGGAGTGCTTGCTTACACCCTTTCGGAGTTCGCCCGATTTTACGGCCATCGGGTTCCGCTCATATCTCGGCTTACCGAAATCGCGAGCAGAGATCGAGACAAGAATCACTTTGTTCTCGGTCCTGTCACCCTCGGACTAGGAGCTATGTTAGCTATAATGCTCTATCCAAACCCCGCCGCAGCAATAGCGGTGTACGCCTTAGCTTTTGGCGATGGGACAGCGAGTCTAATAGGAAAGGCCGTTGGTCGTATTCGAATTCCCAAAACCGGCGGAAAGAGCCTAGAGGGAAGCCTTGCTTGTCTAATCGCCGTAATCGTTCCCAGTTACTTAGTAATGGGAAACCTGTGGCAGTCCCTGGCTATTTCGATATTTGCTACCTTCGTCGAAGCTCTGCCTACAAAGGACTTTGACAATATCTTTATGCCAACCGCTGTTGGTGCTTTCGTAATGCTTGTAGTCGCCTAACTGGGGCTCTCAAGCGAAAAATCAATACCAAAGATAGAATTCAAAAACCTTTCTGCTATAGTACGTGGCCCCGAGAATCAGAAGCACCGAACCTAGAATGAGCGTTGCAATCGACTCAGCACCGTTTAGAAGAACCCTTCCTCCCAAATAAGAGAGGACCGAGAGCCCAAGGAGAATCTCGTCCTTGCTCCGATTCCCGTAGGCGCTCCGAAGAAAATTTAACAAAATAAGTACCGCCGCCGTACCCCAGAGAATACCCAACTGGATCTTTGGAATTGGGGCAAACAGCCCTCCAATACTGGGTAGCGACGTGGCTAAGGGTACCTCCTGGGCCATTAAGTACGATAAAATCAGAATGATCGACAAGGCGGTACCCTGATTCTGATACGAGAGACCTGCCACGTACATGCTCGCCGCGGCAATGGCCAAGGTCCCCAATATTAATCCGAATAGATTCGCCCGGCTGAGAACTATTACCCCATCGAATGATAGGTCTCGGGCACCCAAAAGCAAACTAAACAAACCAGCAGCATCGAAGACCAGAGAAAAAAGTGAAAGAAAGAAGAAAAAAATGAGAACTCCAGTTACCTTACGAAAATAGCGGTAAAATCCAAGGAGCCCCATAAAACCGAGGAATAGGGGTATGAGGGAGCGAATTAGGACAAATAGAAAGGCCCGTGGATTGACCTCAGCAGCAATCGGTCCCGTACGGAGTAATTCGTAGGCTAAGTAGACGATTGTAGTCACGATGAGGAAAAAGAAGAGGTCGATTACTCGATTCCGGCTTCGCAGGGTCATACTTTGAGTATATCAGGGAAAAAACCTCTACAGGAAGCACCGAAAGCTTTCGATACTCTCTATGGAGGCTTATGGTATGAAAAGGTTGCTCTTAATCCTGCTTCTCACAATTGGTGTTTCTGCCGGATTACTCGCCGGAGATGTAGCCCAGTTTGTAAACCTAGGCTTTTCCAACGATTCCCGGGTCTTTGTTTTTGGCCAGTACGGAGTAAGCCGAGATACTTCGGTTCCTTTTGCTTCCCTCTTTTTTGTCGATGTCCATAAAAACGACTTCATACCAAACGGTACTTTTCAAAGCACCGAGACCCAAGAGGTCTCGGTTGGCCAAAATGGTTTAGGTACCTTGTTCAATCTCGTCCATCAAGGTACCGAACTCGTGGCGGAACATGGGGTGAATCATAGTTCCCAGGGCAGACTGGTGTATCTCTACATCAATGGTGACGAGCCTCGAAGTCGGGTTACCTTTCGAGATTTTAATAGCTCGGTTCATTACGAAATCAACTTGGTTCAACAAAGCCGTGAAACCCCAGAGGGATCTTCGGCAGCCTTTCATCTCCTTGTCACCGCAACCACCGACAATGGAAGGGTTGTGACCCATACGGTAGGTTTACCAAACTTCTACCGCCCAGGTATCGATGTGTACCGAATGAAACAGGTTGTGCTCAGTCCCGACGAGAGCTCGATTGTAATGGTCATAGAGCGGATTAAGCGAGAACCTACGGGTGACAGCATCGACTACATGGTAGAGACCGTCTCGCTCTTCTAGTCGACCTCGACTGGACAAAGGTTCTTGGTTCCTACTACTATCTGCCCATGGCAGAAAAAATTACTCCCCGCAGTACCAATTATAGCGATTGGTACATTGATATCGTTACCCAAGCAAAACTCGCAGACTACAGCCCAGTGAAGGGTTCCATGGTTATTCGTCCCAGAGGTTATGCCCTCTGGGAGAAGATCCAGGGGACCTTGGACAAGATGTTCAAGGACACCGGCCACACGAATGCGTACTTTCCCCTTCTCATTCCCGAGAGTTTCCTCCATAAAGAAGCAGAACACGTCGAGGGGTTTGCCCCCGAACTAGCAGTAGTTACCCACGGTGGTGGGGCAAAACTTGATGAGCCTTTGGTTATTCGCCCTACCAGTGAAACTATCATTTGGTCTATGTACAAGAAGTGGATTCAGAGTTATCGCGATCTTCCATTGTTAATTAACCAGTGGGCGAACGTTGTGCGATGGGAAAAGCGCACCCGACTTTTTTTGCGGACCACCGAGTTTCTCTGGCAAGAAGGACACACCGCCCACGGGAGTTCAGAAGAAGCGGTCGAAGAGACCTTACGAATGCTCGAGGTGTACCGAACCTTCGCCGAAGAGTATATGGCTATGCCTGTTCTTACAGGGGTAAAGAGCGAAAGCGAGAAATTCGCCGGGGCAGTGAACACCTACGCTATAGAAGCTCTCATGCAAGACAAGCGCGCCCTCCAGGCTGGAACGAGCCATTTTCTGGGCCAGAATTTTGCTAAGGCTTTCGATGTTACTTTTCAAACTAAGGACGGTACCCTGGACCATGTGTGGGCTACCAGCTGGGGGGTTTCTACCCGTCTTATTGGGGCTCTTATTATGGCCCATAGCGACGACAACGGGTTGGTGCTGCCGCCGAAACTTGCTCCTACCCAGGCCGTAATAGTGCCAATTTTCAAAACTCAAAATAAAGCTGAGGTGTTGACCTACGCCGACGGGATCTACCAGGCCTTGAGGCAAGAGTTAGGGACCGATTTTAATAGAGTTGTTTTAGATGATGATGACTCAAATAGTCCCGGATGGAAGTTTGCCGAGTGGGAAATGGTTGGGGTTCCAGTGAGAATCGAACTTGGTCCTCGAGATATGGAAAACCAAAAGGCCGTTCTGGTTCGGCGCGATACCCGAGAGAAGGAAATTGTCGAGGTTTCCCAGGTTCCCAAGCGAGTTCGCGAGCTTCTGGAAGATATTCAGACAAACCTCTATAACCGGGCCCTGGAGTTCCGGAAGGCGAATACCTTTGAGGCTAACAGTTATGAGGAATTTCGAGAATTTTTTGCCGGTGACGGAGGTGGAGGATTTGTACTTGCTCCCTGGTCCGGTGACGCCAAAGCCGAAGCTCGAGTAAAAGAGGAGACCAAAGCGACGATTCGAGTTCTTCCTTTTGGAAACGAGGAAAAAGCCCAGGGTAGGACGTGTATTTTCACCGGTGAGCCGGCGAAATTTATGGCAATTTTTGCCAAGGCCTATTAGAGCGTCCTGGTTGGTGATCGCGAGTTCCGGGGATATACTCAAGGGTATGAGATTTTCTTGGACCCTTGGGGTCTTTATCATTCTTTTTTCAGTTTTCGGAGCGAGTCTCGCCTTTGCCCAGGTCGAGCCAGTTCCTTACACGGCAACCTCCTTCGGGTTCCGGGTTGGTATGTTTTGGCAGGGACAGAGCGAAGACACAACTACGACAAATGGGGTGGAAACCTCGCCCCTTTTACAAAATGTAGGTTTTTCTTTTCGGCTTCCTCTCTCTTCTCTTGTAAGTTTTGAGCCGGGGTTCGATTTTTTCTACGACGAGTACGCGTATATCGAGTCCCTTTCCCGGGCAGTTCCTACCCAAATGGAAACGGGTAGTGTTTCTGGCGCATTGGCCCGAGTGCTGGGGATGGCTATTCGTTTACCCTTTGGTTTCCATCTGGGATTGTCTCCTCGCACGAGTCTTATTCTTCGTCCCGGGATTACCGCTTTGCTCCGCTTACCGGTGGCCGGTCTAGACGGCACAACTCTAGAGGAAACTGGAACCATTTCGTCCGATTTGAATGGTGGTGGCCGATTTCTATACCCGGAATTTGAGCTGGGCGTAGGTACCCAGGTTTCTGAAAAGGCTGGGTTCGATTTTGGTCTACGGGTTTTATTTCCCCTGTGGCACGCGTGGGATCCCCGAGAAATTCCCTTCTGGGATAGTCTTTTTGTGTGGGGTTCGGTAGGTTTCCGACTGTTTCTTTAGAGAAGAGAGAAAATCTCGCCCAAAAAATTCGTGGACATACTATACTTAAAAAGGGAGTCCGGCATCCTTACCTTCCGCCGAACTCCCGCTCTCAAGCCACCGGGATTCGTCCCGGTGGCTCCTTTTTTTACTTTCGGGGACCTCTATAATCCTATTTTATGGCTCTAGTGAGTCATTGCACCGCAATTACTTTAGATCCTGAGCCGATTAAGAACACGGATTTATAGAAATCCCCCTTCTTTACTATCGGTCAGGTAACCCTCAATTCTTTAGTTGTGTACGGAACGTTGTGAAAAAAATGTTTTTTTCAAAGATTTGAATCAGCAACCATGTTTTTGTAGTGAATAGAGACGAGGGCCTCGAGAACCTAGTTATCTTGCTTTTAGGGACATTGCACCCCAATGACTCAAGAGCCTGTGTCGCTTAAGAATAAGGTCTATGGGTCCCCATTGATATAAAAAACCAAGAACATTTCTTCTATCCCGCAGCCCTGACCACCAAGGCCAAAATGGGTCAAATGTCGGGCTTTCCGCCCAGTCCGAACCCATCCTGTCCCCTCTGCCACCGCCCTCCAGCCGGAAACTTTTGGCACGCCTACCACGGAATCTGACAAAAGGCCTTTGAAATTTCTGGAGGAGTGTGGAATAATGAACCGGTTCGATCCACCATTGTTCCGGTAGCTCAGCAGGATAGAGCGGCTGCCTCCTAAGCAGCAGGTCAGGCGTTCGAATCGCCTCCGGGACGTTCTTATGGTTTCTTATTCTTGAGGCAAAAGTAATCTCAAAATCTTTTCTTCTTCGTCTCCTGCTTTTTGAGCAAGTTCCTCTAACCTACTGTTCGTTTTTGTTTGGGATTCCCGATCGAACAACACTTTTTGAAGAAATTCTGTTCTCGGGTCGAGGTAAGGCTCTTCTTCAGTCCCATTGGCCCGGGTCATAAATTGGCGAAATTCTGTCTCCTTTTCTGTAGGGGCAAGGGATGTAATCTCGGAATCGATTGCAGACCACCAAGGAGCTGGCATTGGTGGGGAATCGGGAAAAAGTAAGAACGTTAGGGTATCTCCGGGAGCAAAGATGAAGATGAGAACTCCTTCGGGGCTGGGTTCTAGAGAGCCGACTCCCTGGGGCAAAAAGTATTGCTGTACTTGAAGGGTTCGCTCTTCTGAAGAGGAAGAGTCCAAGGGAGGGGGGAAAAAAAACTCCTGAAACGGACCCTCGATATTCCACCCTGGACGGGTATAGAAGAAAAGTAGATCTAGGGCGTTTACTTCGGTGTAACCGAAGTCTTGGGAGCCAAAGCCCAGGTGACTCAAAAGGGCCGCAGTCCAATACTTAGTTTGGGCGAATTGGGGTTCATGGGGTCTATTATTTCCAACAGACGATAATTGGGCTACTCGAATAGGCCGTTCGTAGGAATCAATGACAATTGGCGCTCGCAATTCCGTAGCAGCCGGAGGGGGAGCAAGGCCAATTTCGGTGGTTTGACATCCCACCAGAAGTACCAATCCCAAACCGAGCAATAGTGGGGTTGTTCGTATCATTCATTCTGCTCCTGGAGGTTAAGGGTGGTGAGTATTTCCAGTATTTTATCTCGGTACGGACAAGACGGACTCGATGAACCGAGGCAGAGAATGACGTATTGCTCGGTCTCGAGCCAACCATGTTCTCTGGACAGATCGAGAAGAAATAGTAGTCCCTCGGTTCGAATTACCGGGTCGGAAGACTGAATTTTCTTAAGTAGGGCAGGGTTGATAGCTGCGAAACCCCCAGACTTGTTGTCCCGTTGAAATAGGGTCTGGGGAAGTTTTATTTCCTTGGCTTGAAGGTCTAGGACAAACCGATAGCGAGCGGATAAGTTTTCCTGGTTCTCTTCCCTATAAAGATTGAGTACCGGCTCATGGCGATCAAGGAAGTCCGTTACGGACTGAAGTCCGGTTTCTTCGGTCAACGTATATTTTTGTATATCTGCTCGAGGACTCGAAAAAGCCAGTTCAAAGCGAAGAATTGATTTTGATTCTCTTTCGGCAATTTTTGACATTCCGAAAGACATATCAGTCGCCCTAGTTTTTGTATAGAGGCTGCAGATTGAAATTCGCCAAAAATGAACGAGGAGGAAAAGGTTTAGATCAAAGGACCGGTCGTCCCAGTCTGCGGGCAAAAAAGTAACCAGAAGTCCTTGGCCACCCCAAAGATTGACATCGTTTTGAAGAACTCTTCGAAAGTCTGGGCATCGAAAAATACCTGGGAAGTCGTCGTGTTTTCTTGGAGAACCTAGGCTTTGAATGAGTTGGGTCAGCGACCGCAGTTTCTGACTTTCTATTTGTAAGGTCTCTAGGAATTGTCTTTTTTCTTTTGGATTTTCTAGATCCTGAAGGATTAATGGGAACTGGGTAAGTATTTGTACGGCGCCGGAGATTTGGTTTCCGAAGAAGGAAAAAAAGTCGTAGGGACGGGAGGATAGTCGTTTTTCTCGGAATTCCAGGGAGTCCACGAGGCTTCGGAGTTCTTTTGTTCGTCTTTGGGCACGCAAAAAGAGGGTAAAGACTTCCCGAGAGTAGGTACCAATCTCGTCGAATCCAGGATCAGGGCCCATTCGTGGATCCAGGGGTCGATCCTGGAAGATCAATTTTTCGAAGTACGGCAGGGTACCGTGCATGAATCGAATTCGAGAAAGAAAGAATCGATCTACTATTCCAATGACAATGACAACGGTCACGAATAAGTATACAAAAAAGGCAAAGAGTAGGCGGGTAAGGGAAGTATTCCCGAAAGGTAGAGAGGGGTCTGCCAGATATACAACCAGACCAAGTTCCTGGGCGAGCGAGTTTTGGAGGTCGACCAATACAGCCGATGGGCTTGTATAGCCCCGAAATATCGATTGGAGATGAACTTCCGGACCATCCTCAATGATCTGTGCCACTCGGAATTGGGCGAAATCTCGAGGCTCGTCAGAAACAAGAACCTCACCAGTGTTCGACCGAAAGATACTAAAGTGAAGATTTTGTTCGCCTCTTAGAAGGTCCCAATTCCGAAATTCTATAGGTTTTTTAGCCCCGTCGGTTCCATCCTTGGACAATAGTTCACCCCAAAGGACACCCTCTTGTACCGAGAGTAGAAAATCCCCCCCCAGACTGTCAGAGCCCTCACGCAGATCTATTTCGACGAAGCTTATACTACTTTCAATGAGGGCGGCTCCCCGGGACAAGAGAGAATGAACGTATTCTTTCCCTTCATGGGCTGCAACGAGAGCAAAAAATCCCATAGATCCCGAGGCCGGTATAAGGAGAAGTATACTTAGGGTTGCGAGGAGGTAAGTATTTCTTGGGTCATTGGTGGACTTTTCCAGGCCGTTCTCCCTCGGGTTTCCAGTAGCTCGGGTACCCAATATTTACTATTGTGCCATTCTGGAACCTATTTGCCAAGAACCACAAAATCTACCTTGACCGAGAGGCTATTTTGCAGGTAATGGTGACCCGAGGTAAAGAAACAATGCACCATCAGTCTATTGGGATAAACGAAAGGCCCAGTCTGGGGAAATGGATTCTCCTATCGCTGCAGCATGTCTTTGCAATGTTCAGTGCTACAATATTGGTACCCCTGCTCACAGGGCTCAGTCCTTCGGTAGCTTTATTTACCAGCGGGCTTGGAACTCTTCTATATATTTTTATTACCAAAGGTAGGGTACCGGCCTATTTGGGATCGAGTTTCGCGTTTATTGCGCCCCTCATTTCCATTTCTTCGAGTCCAGCCTTTGGTCCTTCGTACGCCATGGGAGCAGCTTTCGTGGTAGGCCTACTGTATGCTTTGGTCGCTGGATTGATTAAGCTATTCGGCAATCGTTGGATTCATCGGATCTTGCCGCCGGTTGTTATTGGTTCGGTTATCATTGTAATTGGGTTGAGTCTTTCTCCCGTCGCCATGGGTCAGGTCTTCTACTTGAATAATGAGTTTTCGATCCACGCGACCCTCATAGCCCTCATAACCCTCTCTACGGCGATTGTTTTTAGTGTCGTTCTTAAAGGGTTTTTTACGGTAATTCCCATTCTCATGGCAATAATCGTTGGATATCTATCGACCCTCCTTTTGGGCTCTATTGATTCAACCTTTGCTCTCATAGCCTTTGAGGGTGTTCGGGAAGCGGCCTGGCTTAGTTTTCCAACCCTGGTTCGGCTGGACTTTGATGTAGTTCCAATTTCCATTTTCCTTGTGGTGAGTCTGGCAACAATTTCTGAACATTTGGGTGATACCCTGGTAATCGGTCGGGTAGTAGGAAAGAACATCTACGAAGATCCGGGATTGCATCGGACACTCCTGGGCGACGGACTGGCCACGAGCCTTGCGGCGATCTTTGGCGGGCCACCTAACACGACCTACGGCGAGAATGTCGGGGTCATGGCGATTTCTCGGGTTTATTCCGTATGGGTTATTGGAGGGGCGGCGGTTATTGCTCTCGGGTTGTCGTTTTTTAATAAATTTGGTGCCTTGATTCAGACAATACCTTCTCCAGTTATGGGTGGCATTACCATGGTCCTCTTCGGAATCATTGCCAGTGCAGGAATTCGAACTCTGGTCGAAAGCGGAGTTGATTATGGTCACAAGCGGAATCTGATTATTTCCTCGGTTATTTTGGTCATTGGAATCGGTGGAGGTTCTCTTTCTTTAAGCACCGGCGACGGTCTGGGCTTTACTATTTCAGGGGTAGCCCTCGCAACCTTGGTTGGTGTTATTCTGAACTTGGTACTTCCGGATATCGACAAAGAAGTGATTGAAGAGCAGAAAGAAATTGAGGCTGAACGGGTCGCAGATGCTGCCCGGGCCGCAGTTCGAGAATCTCCTGAGTGCTGCGTGGACGGTGAGTAGGTTTAGAATTTGAAAGGAAACATGAGACCCTCGAGTCTAGACCAACTGGGCTGGGTATCCGGCCTTTGACAGCGCCTCGTTTACTACTTCGAAGTTCAGCCCACTATTGATTGTGAGAGTAGCTTTTTTTCCCGGTAGGTCGATCTTCATCGCCGTAACGTCCTTGACGCCTTTAAGGGCGGCGGTCACTTTTGCTTCACAGTGACCACAGCTCATGTCGGGAATCGAAATACTCATACTTTCTTTCTTCGTAAATAGACCCATACTCTTGTTAGGGCTAAATGAGCCCTTCCTCCTTCTTGTGCCCTACCAGGGCTTTTTCTATTCTTCCCCGCAGAAGCAGGGAGTTCATTACTACGGTAATGCTACTAAGGGCCATGGCTATTTCGGCCATAACGGGGTGCAACATGCCAAACATGGCGAGGGGTATGGCTATGAAGTTGTAACCGAAGGCCCACAGCAGGTTCATTTGGATCGTCTCAAAGCTCTTTTTACTCAAGGTGATTCCCGTGGCGACACCCGTGACTTGACCAGAAATAAGGGTTACATCGGCGGATTCGATGGCGATATCGGTGCCCGTACCAATAGCTATACCAACTCGGGCCTGCTTCAGGGCCGGGGCGTCGTTAATTCCGTCGCCTATCATCGCTACCTGTCGACCCTCGGCCTGGAGTTCTTGAACCTTATGTATCTTGTCCTCGGGTAAGAGTTCGGCGAAGACCGAATCGATACCCGCCTGCCGCGCAATATGCTCAGCCGCCGGCTTGGTATCGCCGGTGAGCATGTAGGTTTTGACTCCCAGCTCATGGAGAGATCGAATCGCCGCGATACTGTCGGACTTCAGAGGATCGGCCAAGGCGGCCACACCCAGAATGTGATTGTCCTCGGCGGCATACACGAGGGTTTTTCCCTCCGACGACCACTGCTTACTTACCGCTGAAAGGTCTTCAGGAATCTCGAGACCTTCTTCAGACATCCACTTTTCTTTTCCTACCCGAACCAGGGCTTTGACCAGGGGATTTTTCTGGAAATAGCCAGAAATCCCCCTTCCAGGAACGACTCGGGTATCGATTACTCCAAGGGCCGCGATTTTCCTTTCTTTGAGGGCGTCGACCAAGGAGCGAGCCAAGGGGTGTTCGGAATATTCTTCAACCCCGCGAAGGATACCGAAGAAGAAGTCTTGTTCCACCCCATCGGCGGTTTTCCAGTCGGTGAGGGATGGGCGACCGAGGGTCAGGGTTCCGGTCTTATCAAAGACGACCGAATCGAGGTCTTTGGCCGCCTGAATTGCTTCGCCGTTTCGAATAAGAATTCCCAGTTCGGCGGCCTTGCCCATACCCACCATGAGGGCGGTAGGAGTCGCGAGGCCAAGGGCGCAAGGACAGGCTATGACCAGTACCGCAATAGCTGCAGCCAAGGCCTGGCTTACCAACGATCGGCTTGGATCGACCCAGGGCAGAATTGGCGATACCCATTCCAAGAGTTGAGATGCCGGAGTTCCAAAAATCATCCATCCAATAAAGGTAAGAACCGAAAGGACCATAATAGCGGGTACAAACACTCGGGTTACCGAATCGGCAAAATCTTGAATTGGAACTCGGCTGTTTTGGGCTTCCTCTACCATGAGGACTATCCGTTGGAGGAAACTGTCCTCGCCTACTGCCTGAATTTCGACCTCGATGGACCCCATCTGATTTACTGTGGCCCCAACAACCTGGTCGCCTACGCCCTTATCCCGGGGAACCGACTCACCGGTAATCATTGACTCGTCGATAGCAGTTGTACCAACCCGTATGATTCCATCCATCGGAATTTTTTCCCCCGGGAGGACCCGAACTCGATCTCCGGGCTTGAGTTGATCGACCGAGGTCTTTCGAATTGTTCCGTCGGGAAGGAGAAGGCTTGCTTCTTTCGCCCCTAGTTCAAGGAGAGCTTGAATAGCCTGACTTGCTCGTCCGGTTGCCCGGACCTTGATGTAGTTTCCTATCATATGGATTGCCATAATCATGGCTCCGACGGTCGTAAAATCGATAACCTCAGCTCCAGCAAGCCTTAAAATTCCGGTCGCAAATGCTGCGAGGGTACCAATTCCGATGAGGGCATCCATGGTAAAGTTCAGGTGGCGAAAATTGAGCATAGTTGTCCGAATTACCTGCCAGCCAATTACAAAAATGACCACCGACGCTCCAATAAGGTTCACCCAGCGGTCCACAGCCACAGGCAGAAGATGAATATTCCAAATCATCATGAGAAGCATAGAAACCATGAGAGGCCCAGTTATAATCCAGGCGAAGAGTACTTTAAGACCCTCATCTCGAAGTCGTTTGTCTCCCTCGGCTTTCTTTTGTAAGGGGTCGATTGGATCGTAGCCGGCATTTTTTACCGCCTGAAAAAATACTTCTCGGGCGCGAACCGGATCGGGGTTTTTTTCGGAGGAGTACCGTACGATTGCTTTTTTGCCGGCGAAGTTCACCTGAGCATCGAGAACAAAATCGAGAGTCTTTAAAGACCTTTCGACTGCTGCTGAGCAGGAGGTGCAGGTCATTCCCTCTATGTGGAGGGTAGTTTGTTGTTCACTCATCCCTTAAATATACCCCCTAGGGGTATATTTGTCAACGAAGGACGGTGACTCGTTCCTGGAAAGTACGGCGTAAGTTCTCTACCCGGTCGCGATTCGCTCCTAGGTCGCTGTATCCAACCCGACTCGCCGAGCGAACGTGGATAATCGGAGGATCTTCCGGTAGGTAGAACTCAAGATCATCGGTGAACCCAAAGAGACCAGTTCGTACCTCGGCCCAAATATAGTCATCGGTTGACTGGAGAATCTTTGTTCGTGGGAGGTCATCGAGAAGGGAGAGGAGAAAGGTGCGGGCTTGGTCCCGGGGAACATCGTACCTGAATGGTGCAATGTATGGGGTCTCGGTCATTTCTGCCTGGGAGTTAACACAGTTAGGGCTTTCGGGGCAGGAGTCGAAATCCCCATCCTTGAAGCTACTATGGGCCATCGCAGGGTCCTGGGATTCTTTTGCCATTCGACTAAGGCTAAAGCAACCGGTAAAAAGGAAAACCGAAAAACCAATCGCGACGAGTCCAACAAAGATAGGCTGCATTTTCATAATTTAATTCCTATGGAGGGGAAAGGAAAGACGAATCGAGGTACCCTCTCCCTCTTTCGAGCGGATAAACATCGAGCCCGATAGCTCCTTTACGCCGCTGATAACATTACGCATACCAAACCCTGAGCCCTGGGCTTTGGTCGTTTTGCCTATGGCAAAAACCCCACAGTCCATGCAGTTTGGTTCATCACAGTCGAAGCAAAACGATATTCCAGGCCCCGTGTCTATTATATCGATGACTCCTTGATTTTCCTGGGAAAAAATAGAAATTTCGACCGAACCGCTCACCGAATGGTCAAGAATAGCTTCGCAGGAATTCCGCAAGAGATTTTCGGCCACCTGGAGAAAAGTATAACGATTCCCCAAAATGACCACATGTTGATCCTGTACGTTCAGGGTAAATCGTACTCCCGCTCTGACCTCTGGGGTGAGCTGGAAAGGATACATTGACCTATCCATAATTTCGGCAAGGTTCAATACTTCGGGAGTTGAGTCTTCTCGGGCGGAGGTAACGTAGAGGACCCGGTCGATGCGTTCGGACAGCTTCTCGATGCCCCGGGAGAGTCCGGCGAGATCCTCCGGTTGGATGGCCATGGATCGCTGTATTTTCATTTCTACCACCGATTTGGTAGCGGTTAGTAGGGCTAAATCATTTTTGAAGTCGTGAATAAGTCCTGCGGTATTTTTACCAAAGATAACAAAGGGCTTGTTTTGAAGATTAATCATTTCTGCCCTGTGCCGCATTCGCCGGAGGTCTTTGTTCGTGTGTTCAAGAGCAAATTTGCTATGCTCAAGACGGTGGCTCATATCTTCGACCAACGAGCGATAGTAATACATTACAACGACGTGACCCAAAATGACTATCGCCGACAGGGGATACCAGATATGAAGAAAAGGCGATCCTCCCGATATGGTAACAAAGGTTAGGAGAGCATAGGTAACAAAACCCAGGATGAGAGTTACGGGTTTACGACAGAGAAAGGCAGACGATCCAGTCATGGCCATACCAATAACGATTCCGGTAAAGAGCACATCAGCGAGCATACCGTTCGAGCTATCAATGACCGTTGAAAGGGCTACGTTCCAGACGACCACAAAATGAACGAGTTCTATTTGATGATTTCGGGGGATCTTTCCTAGTCTCACCAAGGTAAGTCCGATAAGGAGGACAACAAGGGAACCAAAGTTCGAGAGGTTTACGGCAAAAACCGAACGGACAACGAACAAATCGGCATAGATGCCATAGAACAACCCCAGGAGGACAAATATATTAATGAGCCAGTAGACAATCCGATTAATTTGGAAAATCGGGTGTTCTAGGGGAGTCGCCAAGGAGATCCTCCTTAAGATTAGGAAATTAAAAGAGGCCCGATATCGTACCTCGTGGGCTAATATCCATACCCATGGCAGCCGGGGTAGGGGATAGCCCGGGCATTGTCATAATATCACCCCCAAAGACTACAACAAATCCTGCACCTCCGGATACCTTCAAATCTCGCACAGGGTATTCAAAATTGCGGGGCCGTCCCCGTAGGTTTGGATCGGCACTGAAGGAGTACTGGGTTTTTGCCATGCAAATGGGTAGTCGGTCCAAGCCCCGGGCAGCGAGCTGATCTAAGGATTTTTGTGCCTGGGGGCTAAAGCTAACGTTCTTTGCCCCATAGATTGTTTGTGCAACCTTCTCGACAGCCTCGTGGACAGGGCTTCCTGGTTCTGCCCCGTGGCCAAGGGTCCTGTTGGTCAGTCCTTTTTTGCGGCTGGTATTTTCTACGCTCGAAAGAACCTTCTGGGCCAGATCCACCCCACCTTCTGCCCCCTTCGCCCAAACTTGGGTTAAGGACGACTGGAAGCCTGCCTTGGTCAAGAGCTCTTGTACCAGACCAATTTCTCTAGGCAAGTCTCCTGGGAATTCATTGATTGCTGCTACCGGTTCTTGGCCATAGACGTCTCGGAGGTTTTCGAGGTGTCCCAAAAGGTTGGCAATTCCGTTGATAATAGCGTGGGTATTCGGTTCGATGAAGTCCTTCGCCCCCCCGTGATGCTTAATGGCTCGTAGGGTAGCTACAACCACCACCCCATCGGGGCTAAACCCCGCAATTGGGCTGACCAGGTCCAGGAATTTTTGTCCTCCTAAATCAGCACCAAACCCTGCCTCGGTCACAACAAATTCTGCCTGCTCGAGAGCCAGATTATCGGCGATGAGACTATTCGTTCCGTGAGCAATGTTTGCAAAAGGTCCACCGTGAACGAGAACCGGAGTTCCAACCAAGGTTTGGACAAGGTTTGGGTAGATTGCCCGATGAAGAACAACCGAGAGTGCTCCTTGAAAATCAAGGCTGCCAACCCGTACCAGCTCTTTTTCTTCGCTCTCTCCAACAATAATGTTCGAAAGTCTATTCCGGAGGTCCTGAGAATCTCGAGCAGGGCAAAGGATTGCCATAATCTCGCTCGCAGCGGTAATCGAGAAGCTACTTACCCGAGGGGTACCACTTTCGGGGCCAGCTCCTAAGATTACCGAGCGAAGAGATCGATCGTTCATATCCAGAACCCGGTGCCAGTTCACCTTCTGTCCATCGAGTCGGGGGCTTTTACGAAAATGAATATGGTTGTCCACCAGGGCCGAAAGAAGATTATGGGCCGAGGTTACTGCGTGAATATCTCCGGTAAAATGGAGGTTTAAGTCTTCCATTGGTATAACTTGACTACGGCCTCCCCCTGCAGCTCCACCCTTGACCCCAAAAACCGGACCCATCGATGGTTCGCGCAAGGTTACGCAGGTTCGTTTCCCCAGTAAGGCCAGGGCGTCACCCAATCCAACGGTGACGGTCGTTTTTCCCTCCCCCGCTTTGGTAGGGTTCATCGCAGTTACTAAGATGAGCCGTCCCCGCTTTTTTGGGGTTTCTACCGGGTCCTGGTTAAGCACTTTCGCAATGTACGGTCCTATGGGGTACAGGCGGTCAGTGGAGAGGCCAAGGGTATGGGCAACGTCAAAAATTGATTGGGGGGTGACCCTTTGGGCAATTGAGAGGTCGGTTTCATGGTTCATCATCCTAGTATAAGTACTTTTGGGATATAAGCCAGATATAGTGCTCCAAAGCTTGTGGTAAGAGAAAATTTCCCTAGTTCAACGGCCAAAGAATTTCGCTTTTCTTTCTCCAAATGGGAAGAAAGTAACGATTTTTGATGGTCTACGGAAGAAGAACCGAGGGCATACCCCAATCTATCTCGAATCGAATTGGGCCGCCGAACGATCGACAAGATCCTTCTTCTCTACGGGGGAGATCGATCAAGGCAAATGGAGTGTGAGATCAAATTTCCAAAAAGCTAGAGAGCCGGTGGTATGAAACCTTTCCTGCCACCGGTTCGGAGATGAACGCAAACGCGGTCATTAGTTGGCGGGCAGAGAAGCAGGAGATTGGTTTTGGAAGTCGATTTGGGTCTCCAGTTTTTAGTATTTTGGACCCCGCGAAAACCTATACCGTGCCTTCGTCTACGATGCGGAGCAGTACCTGACAAGGGACATCGACGCTCCCTCATCGATCAGGGCCCCAAGGTTATGGCCGGAGGCCAGAACGAGGATTTGCGGGCAAATATCATGTGGGCTTACTCCCATGATCCTAAACGGTCTGATTGGGGTCGATACGGTGCAGGATTGGGCGAGTCTCGGTATTGGCCACGGGTTCACCCTCGCGGTTGTGCTCTCCGGCGTCCTGGAACACGAAAAGAAAGCTAAACCGACCAAGTTGCTCGCCTACCCCAAGAACGTATGGGGACTGACCCGAGGAGATAGGAAGATTACTGGAAAAGTAGCGGAGGAAATCCTCCTTACTAGGGCGTAATTCCTCGATCTCCGGTCTATACTTCATTTATGACTAAAAAATCCTTCGAGCGGGGTTCGACGGTTGGGGCGATTCTCTTTTTGATCGCCTCGGTTGGCATAAGTGCATTGGTGTTGGGCCAGAGTTTTCTGCCGGTTCTTTTTCCTGCCATCGAAACTGGGGCCTACCAGTACACCGTACCGATGAACGGCGAGCCAATCGATATACGAAACTGGGACCCCGGGCAAAACGAAAGTATATCTCTCTACGAAGGGTGGACTTTTTACTGGAATCATCTAACCGAAACCATCGACCGACAGGTAGGCATTCGCTACGCTCCCGATCTTCAAGGGGTGGGTATACGAAAGCCCTGGACCATGTATCGGGGCTCCGACGGTGAATATTTTCCAGCCTTTGGTTACGGAACTTTCGAGATATCCCTTCGGTTGCCTCGTGAAATTAAAAGTTTCCAGCCCCTATCGCTCTATTTAGGGAGAATCGGAACGGCCGGCAGGGTCTATTGGAATGGCGTAGTGGTAGCCGATATAGGAACACCGGGAACCCAACGGGAACTCTCGCACCCCGCCTGGCAACATACGGTAGTACACCTTCCTCAAAGTGCCCTGGAAGCCGTAGGTCCCGGAGGAGTTCATACCCTCATAATTGAAGTGAGTAATTTCCACGATCGTACCGCCGGACTTCCCGAGGCGGTATACATAACGACCCAGGCTCGAGCCATAAAAATCTATTCCTTCCAGACCGCCGGCGCCTACTTCATGGTTGGGCTCTTTTTCATTATGAGCCTGTACCATTTGTTTACCTACCTCCACCGAAAAGAGGAATATGCGCCTCTCATGTTTGGGATTATTTGCGGAATTCTTGCCCTGCGAATTCTTGCCCAGGATTCGATGCCCCTGGGACAATTGCTGCCGGACCTCGATTATCAGTGGCTTGTGCGAATCAATTTCCTTACCTTTACCGGCCTGGTCCCACCCTTCGGAGCTTACCTAAGCTTTCTGTTTCCTTACAAGGGATCGAAGGTGGTGCTTTGGATCGTTACGTCCCTCTCGGTGCTCTATGGAATTGTTATAGTGGGATTTCCTACTTGGATTTTCGGAGGGCTGCTCCTAGGGTATCAGGGGATCGCCCTGATACTAGCATTGATTCTGGTGGTTCGGTTGATTATCGGGGTGATCAATGGCGAAACGAACGCCCGCCTCCTTGGGGTAGGCTTCTTGGCTGTAGTTATCACTATGATTCTCGACATGGCCCGGGCCAATAACTGGATTGCTATGCCTTCCCTTATCTCGGTTGGAATAATGATCTTTGTCTTATTTCAGTCGTTCATTTTGATTCGCCGCTCCGCAGAAGCTATGGCTACAAGCGAAGAACTTCGCCGCCAACTGAGCACGACTAACGCGGCAATGGAGCGATTTATTCCTCGGGAATTCTTGAGCTTTATTGGTCGTCAGGATATTACCCAGGTTCAACTGGGAGATCACAAGGCCCTTCCGATGATTGTAATGGCCGGCGAAATCCAGAACTTTACCGGCCTCACCGACCGACTAGATCCCGAGGAGGTCTTTGAAATACTCAATATCCTCATGGGTTCTATTGTTCCTATCATTCGCGACGAGGGAGGGTATGTAGACAAGTATCGGGGGAATGGATTTCTGGCGCTCTTTCCCCAAGATGCTCAAGGCGCTCTCCGAGCGGGGGTCCAGGTACTTAAGGCAGTGAAAACTCTGAATCACAAAAACAGGCTCTTAACCGGTCGACATATAGAAATGAGCCTCACCATTCACAGCGGAAATGTAACCCTGGGAACAATCGGTGAGAAGGATAGGATGGATGGTACGGTGGTGAGCGAGGCGGTAAACTTGGCAACTCGGATGCTCGAACTTAGCCGCATTTTTGAATCGGGTATACTCATGAGCGAACCGGTTCGAATTCCCTTGGGGAATATTTCGGCCTTCTCGGTTCGAAACCTGGGTTCTTTCTTCATCAAGGGAAGAGCAGTGCCGGTAGATCTTTACGAGGTCTTTGACAATGACCGACGTTCCTTATGGAATCTGAAAAGGAAGACCCTGCGGGACTTTGAGCGGGCTGTTTTTCTGGCAAATTCAAAAGAAAAAGACAAGGCCAAAGAACTATTCACGAGCCTGGCCAAGGCACCCAAAACCTTGAGTGTAGATGACGAATCGAACGGACCAACCGGGCCCAAGGAACTTCCCCGGGACCCAGCTGTCCATTACTACTTGGCGGTTTTAGGTCAAACGTCGTAAGCCAACCCTAAAGGACAAAAACTCCCTTTCGGATGATTGGGAGTTCTTGGCCATCTTTCGTGATTCCTGTGACATCGACCTCGGGGCCACCGATCATAAAATCCGTATGAACCATACTTACATTACACCCGGCGGCCTTCACCTGGGTGTTGTTCTGTAAGTGGTCGGCGTTCGACAGGCAAAAGGGATACCCCGCACCTAAAGCAATGTGGCAAGCTGCGTTCTCGTCGTAAAGAATCGAGTTGAACAAGAATCCACTTTTATAGATGGGGCTTTCGCCGTCGACCAGGGCGACTTCTCCCAGATACCGAGCTCCCTCATCAATGTCCAAAAACTTTTCGAGGATGTCTCGCCCTTCATCAGCCCCAAAATCGACCACCTTCCCCTCTTTAAACTCGAACCAAGCACCTTGCACCAGGGTTTCCAGAACCTTTACTGGCCGAGTACAGGCAACCCTCCCGGAGGTTCGTTTCCAGTCGGGGGTAGTAAACACCTCCTCGGTCGGAAGGTTTGGTTCAAACCAGGTACCATCAGGGGTCATAGATGGACCTCCTGCCCAAATGGCTGTGGGTGCCAATGCAACGGTAAGATCGGTTCCTTTTCCTGTGAAACGCACTGCGTCCAGCTTCATAGCGTCGAGCTTTTCGCCCCGGGCCTTGAGGGTCTTACCCAGGCCCTTCCAGGTGGCTACCGGGTCGGGAGTATCCAAGCGTAAAATTTTTGCCAACATATCCCACAGCTTATCGGTGCGCTTTTGGTCTAATTGGGGGTCGATTCCTACTGCGGTTCCACCAAAGATGCTAGCCGCCCACTTGGGCCCCGGTGCGGCAATTACCAGCCACTGGTGTTTGTGGCGCATCATACGATCGCGCACCAGTTCGCCTACGGCCCGCTGGGCTTTGGTAATCTGGCTAAGTTTTGCCGAATCGATTCCCTTCAGGACGTCGAGTTCCTCGGTTGAATCGATTCGAATTCGAGCCCAGTCCTCGGCAATTTGCATGTTGCCTTCGGCGTAGGCGGTAGAGGGTACGTAGTCCAGGCTGTCGGCGGGTCCATTTTCGATTCGGTGGCGTAATAGGAGGTTATCGGCTACTCGAATATCCACGTACTTTGCTCCTGAGGTGTAGGCCTCTTTGGCGATGATACGGGCGAACCAGAAGGTATCTAGGCCGGTGTTGATAAGCAGGCACTGGCGCTCTTTGAGGTTCAGGCCAACTCGGACGACGATTTCAGCGTATTTTTCGTAGTAGTTTTTCATAGTTTTTGAGTGTACCAGAAGATGGGGGTCTTGGGTACTTCGACGTGTCGGGATGTGGTACTTCCTCTTGCTTTCCAGTGGCCGGGTATCATACATTCCCCCCATGCTCGAACCATTACAACTTGTGTTTGTTCTCTTTGCCGGATTTTCGGCCGGCTTTGTCGATACTATCGCCGGGGGCGGGGGAATCATTACTGTCCCCGCCCTTTTGGCCGTAGGTCTGCCTCCCCACCTGGCTTTGGGGACGAACAAACTCCAGGCAAGCTTCGGCAGTTTTACCGCTAGTTGGCGCTATACCCGAGGTGGTCTGGTCGATCCCCGAACTATGGTTTGGGGCATCGCATGGACCTTCGTTGGTGCGGCCTTGGGGACCCTGGCAATATTGGTGATTAGTGGGGAGTTCCTGGAATGGGTTATTCCCTTTCTTCTGGTTGGGGTCTTTATCTATGTTCTGGTGAATCCCGCTACTTCCGAGATTCGAACCCAGGCCCGGATGAAAGAAAACCTCTTCTACCTCATTTTTGGTCTTCTCATTGGATTCTACGACGGTTTTTTTGGGCCCGGCACCGGGAGTTTCTGGACTATTAGCTTTATTGCCCTGCTGGGTCTACCTCTAAAAGAGGCGACCGGTCACACAAAAATTACGAACTTTACCAGTAATTTCGTATCCCTCGGGGTCTTTGTCATTGGTGGACAGGTAGTATGGTCTATTGGGCTCATTATGGGATTTTCGCAAGTTATTGGGGCTTGGCTTGGAAGTCACGTAGTACTGAATAGGAGCACAAAACTTATCCGGGGAATATTTCTTACGATGGTCGGACTTACAATCCTGAATATTCTGCGGCAAAACCTGGGAATATGGGTATAATACTCCCGTGAAGAATCTGCTGCTTCTACTTTTGGGATTTCTCTTGATTGGGCTCATTTGGGCTCCACTCTTTTTGAATCAGAGTATTGAAATCGATCCAGAGGTCCTTCCGGTTACCGAGCCGACCCAAATCCGTCTAAACATTCTCGCCAGTGCTGGGGTAGTAGCTCTGCTCGGGCTCTACGCCTGGACTCAACGTCACCGGCGGTGATGGTGGATCTCGAGTTTCCCTATCACCCAGAAATTGCCCTTTATATTCATATTCCTTTTTGTACCAGTCGCTGTCGTTACTGTAACTTTTATTTTGAAACCGGTTGGTCACCTCGGGTCATGGAACGAACACTCGACGGCATTGTTCACGAGGCCCGGAGTTACGTAGAAAATGGCCTTCTAGACGCGACCAGCCTCCGGACGATCTATTTGGGTGGAGGAACGCCAAGTACGATCCCACCAGCGCTCTTTGATCGGTTCTTGACCAATCTTTTTCAGGTACTATCGGGACCCCGGTCTTTGGAGGAATTTTGTATCGAGGTGAATCCCGAATCTGTGACGACCGAGCTCCTGGAAGTTCTAAGTTCCCACGATGTCGATCGAATTAGTCTGGGAATTCAAACCTTCGATACTGACTTCCTCCATCTCCTTGGCCGTCGGGCGACCGGATCCATTATCGATACCAGCCTCGAGACCTTGGCTACCCATTGGCCAGGGGAGCTGAACCTGGACTTCATTACCGGAATTCCCGGCCAGACCCCCACTCAGGTTATCAAAGATCTCCGACGGGCCTTGACCTGGAACCCCCAGCACTTTTCTCTGTACAGCCTGACAGTCGAAGAAAAAACGCCCTTGGAACAGCTAACTCGTCTTGGGCCGACCCACGGTGGGGTGAACCCCGTGTCCCAAGGAATGTACGAAGATGACTGGTTAACCGGAAGAGACTTCCTCAAATCCCGCGGCTACGACCACTACGAGATTTCCAATTTCGCTCGACCTGGAATGGAAAGCGCCCACAATCGGCGATACTGGAACCTTCGCCCTTATTTGGGCCTTGGCCCCGGGGCCGTGAGCACTCTGTGGACCCACCAGGGTCCGGTTCGTCTAACAAATCCGAGCATCTTCGCATACTCACCCCCCAGCAAGCCTTGGAACAGCTACCAGCGGACCATTGAAAACCCAAGCCCCCGGGAATGGCTTTCGGATCTTCTTCTTACCTCAACTCGTACTCGGGAAGGAATAGGCCAAAGTATTGTAGATTCCGACCTTGCTCGGGTGTCTGGTCTTGACCCTTGGTCCTTGATAACCCTTGCCATTCAGGAAACCTTAGACCCGGGATGGACCCAGTCAGCCCCCGATTTTTGGGCCCTGGAAGATGACTCCCGTATGATTCAAGACAATTATCTCGTGTCCCTTGAGCTTGCCATCGACAAAATAGTGCAAAGGACCAATACAGAGCTTGCCTATCAAAGATTGACAGGTGGCGAAAGTGACCGTAAACTGAAAAGCATAAGATAATTTTACGGAGGTGCCTCAATGGCAACAGTCGAACTAAAAGCCGTTAGTAAAGTATACGACGGCGGGGTCCAGGCGGTAAAAGCCGCGGACATCACAATCCAAGACAAAGAGTTTGTCGTCTTGGTAGGTCCTTCGGGATGTGGAAAGACCACAACCCTTAGAATGGTCGCCGGTCTCGAAGATATTTCGAGCGGAGATCTTTTCATCGACGGCAAGCGGGTGAACGATATGCCCCCCAAAGACCGGGATATTGCGATGGTTTTCCAGAATTATGCCTTGTATCCCCACATGACCGTCTACGACAACATGGCCTTTGGACTCAAGATTCGAAAAATGCCTAAGGAAGATATTCAGAAGCGGGTAGACGAAGCTGCGGGAATTCTTGAGATTCACGAACTGCTTGAGCGACGACCAAAGCAACTTTCCGGTGGTCAGCGACAACGGGTTGCGGTTGGTCGAGCGATTGTTCGACACCCCAAGGTTTTTCTTTTCGATGAGCCCCTGTCCAACCTCGATGCCAAACTTCGGGTGCAAATGAGGGCTGAAATTTCTTCCCTCCACACTCGGCTCCAAGCAACTATGATCTATGTTACCCACGACCAGGTAGAGGCGATGACCATGGGTGATAAGATTGTTGTTATGAAGGGTGGTATTATTCAACAGATTGGTGACCCCTTGACCCTTTATAACAAGCCGGTGAATCGATTCGTCGCCGGATTTATTGGATCGCCTCCCATGAACTTTCTTTCTACCTCGGTTACCGAGTCCGGTGGGAAGATCTGGATCGACGAAGGTACATTCAAGATGGCTATCGAAGGTCGATACGCTGAGCCTTTGAAGCCCTATATTGGCAAGAACGTTTCTTTTGGTATCCGACCCGAAGACTTGGTTTACAACATGGATGCAGCTGAGGGTTCCTTTATTCCCGCCGCTGCAGAAGTTATAGAGCCCTTGGGAGCGGAAACACACCTGTACGTAAATACCGGAAAACACCAGCTGATTGCTCGGACTGCTCCGAATATTCATTTCAGTGTTGGTGATAAGGTTAAGTTTGTACCGAACCTCGACAAGGCAGTATTTTTCGACGCCGAGACCGAGCAGGCAATAAACCTGAGCTAGTCAGATTCGGCTATTCTGTTCTAACCCCGGCGAACACCGCCGGGGAATTTTTT
>Ga0210043_1000236_pt1 | contig 59987 bp, 64 predicted proteins | sample CryGeymet201501t_FD_183990 | JGI IMG/M metagenome (GOLD analysis project Ga0210043, IMG submission 183990) | Groundwater microbial communities from Crystal Geyser aquifers in Utah, USA - Crystal Geyser metaG 2015-01t (SPAdes) (version 2) | ecosystem: Environmental > Aquatic > Deep subsurface >... | reverse complement strand
GTTCTTTTCTCTTCAGGAAGAAAATCTCTGAAACCTTTTAGTGTTTGTATATTTTTATTTGACATATTATTTGTATTTCTTTATCTAGTAAGATATTTTTATTGTAACTTATTACATTTATCAGGGGGAATAGAGTTTAGTTTGTGATTATCTTATATTTTTTCTATTAAAAAAACTCCCTGAAGGGAGCTAATAGTTAAAACAACAAAATTAACTCCCTTAAATATGGAAGGTATGATGAGCGACTAATTTCATTAATTGTTGTTTAGACATATTCTTATTATATCAAATTAAGACTTATAAAGTAAGCTCTAAGACTTTTTCTTTGCTATTTATATCAAGCAGGATGGTATTTTCATATCTGAAACCAAATTTACCAGTTAGATAAATTCCTGGTTCAATGGTAAAAACAGTCATATCTACCAGTTGTTGATCATTTTTCCAGTTTAGCGATGGCTTCTCATGAATATCCAACCCTAAGCCATGCCCGGTGGTATGGATAAAATTATCTCCGTAACCTTGAGATTTAATGTATTCTCTAGCAGCATGGTCAATTTGTGAAGCAGTAACACCGATTTTTTTACTTATTTTAAGAGCTAGAGAATAGGCTTTTTCAACTATTTTTTCAACTTTTATATATTCTTCTGAAGGGTTAGCTCCAAACCAGAAGCTCCTTGTCATGTCTGCTCGGTATTTTTGGTATGTAGCACCAAAATCAATCAATATTGGGGTGTTTTCTTTTAGCTGTCTACTGGTAGGTTGGTGATGGGGAAGTGCGCCGTTTTCTCCAAATGCAGCGATAGTAGGAAAGGCTGGCTTTTGACTGCCTAATGAAATCATGGTTTGTTCTAACAGGTCTTTAAGCTCAATCTCAGTCATGCCAACTTTAAGCTTGTCTTTGACTATCTCAAATGACTTTAGGCTAATTTTGCAAGCTTTTGTTATCAGTTTGATTTCTTCTGTTGATTTAATCATTCGTTGTTTGTCAATTATTTGAGAGGGGATCGGATTGATAGATAAATTAAGTGAACCAAGAATCTCAAACTCAGTGACAGAAGTATGGCTTTTATCAATAAATACCTGTGTAATATTCTCTTTTTGGATGATGTGTCTTAAGTTAAATTTAAGTTTTTCTGGGTAGATGTCTGTTAGATAAATTATCTGACCTTTTTTTATCACAGGACAAAAACTGGCATAAATAAGATATGCAAAATTGGTCGTGACTATTAAATAGGCTTCTTTTTCCTCTGGAACAAGAAAATTGAACCCAGTGTAATAGTAAATATCACTTTCTTTTGTGATAAAGAAAGCTTGGTTTTGATCAATTTTTAGTTGGAGATTTTTGAGACGACTGTTACTCATCTTCAGGAGCTAGATCAAGGACAGTCAAAATGCGAACTCGTTTAGCTATTTTTTCACCCTCATCATCAAGGGCAACAATTAAGGCTTGGGTGTCTTCCTCAATGTCAATTCTCTCAATTTCTTCACCATTTAAGTCTTCATAGATGGTTTCATTATCAAGTGACACTGAGGTTTCTTCCTCACCAGATCTGGGGATAACTATTAATTCTGATTTTTCAATGCTACTGATACTACCGATTGTGATGTAACTCGGTAGAGGGCGTAATGATTTGTCAGAAACTAGAATACGAATAGGATTAAATGTGTCATCTTCAATTATGCCCATTACCAATAACCAGTTTTCTACGGCAATATCGGATAGCTCGACTTGTTCACCATCTTGAAGCAGTTCAACCTCGGTTGTAATAGGTAAGATACGGGTAGATTTGTTTGTTTTGATAGTGATGGCTTCTTCACTTATTCTAGAAACTTCACCAATAAAGCCCTGTTTGGTGGAGTCAAGATTATCAATAATACCCTTGATCTGATCTTTTTTCTCTTCAACTATTTTCTCAATTCTTTCTTTGAGTTTTTGGGTGGTTTTGCTAGATAAGGAAGCATCAAGAACAACTGACTCTTCTGCTTGAACAGTTGAAATTAACCCTAAAGATAGAGTGATAATTAAAGTAATAGCTAGTGCGATTTTTGATAAGTTATTCTTCATTTTTTATTTCTTCTGTTGCTTCAATGTTTGCTGCTTCTTCTTCAGAGTCTAGGAGCGGCTGAGTTGTATAGATCACTGTTATCTCTTCAGTCGTGATCTTACCATCTTCCGTAATAGAATTTATCTCAATTATATTGCTTCCAGATTCAAGTGTAGCAGAGATAGAAAAGTTTCCCGAATCATCTGCCGTTGTAATAAATTCTTCTTCATTGACCATGATTACAACAAACTCATTATTGTTGGTAGAACCAGCTATTGTGACTTCTTTTTTATTTTGAATGGATTCATTGAGCGGGGAGTGGATAACTAGATTGCTGAGGATATCAGCACTTGCCTCGGGGCTTGGTGATTCTGTTAAAATAGGATTATCATTTTTGGGCGTGAGGACAGTTCTTGTCCGGTATACACCAAAGACGATCACTAGTCCGACGACCAATCCAATTAAGATAGCTAAAAATAATTCTTTTTTCATTTGGTAACATATTATAATTAATAGTGGTATATATTCAACTTGAGTATCATTCAACTCTTTGATATTTTAATTCTAAACTAGAGAGAGGAACAATTATGGAAATTACATATTTAGGTCACAGCAGTTTTAAGCTAAAGGGAAATACAGGGACTGTAGTTACAGATCCTTTTGATGACTATATCGGATTTAATTATCCCTCAGTTAGCGCTGATATCATCACAATTTCTCATGACCATAAAGATCATAATAATATTAAAGCAGTCAAAGGGACAGCCAGAAGAGATAAACCTTTTGTAGTAGATCATGCTGGTGAGTACGAAGTCCAAGGGATTTCAGTCTTCGGGGTAAAAACTGCTCATGATGACAATGGGGGAGTAGAAAGGGGCGATAATACTGTTTTTTCAATTTTGATTGATAATGTTATGGTATGTCATCTAGGTGACCTTGGTCATCAGCTCAGTCAAGAGCAGCTATCTGAGATAGGTAATGTTGATGTTTTAATTTGTCCAGTAGGTGGGATTTTTACCATTGATCCAAAAATGGCAATAAAGACAATTCAGGCATTGGAACCAAGCTACGTTATCCCGATGCACTATAAAACTAGCAAGCATCATCAAGATGTGTTTGGCGAATTATCTACTCTAGAAGAATTTTTAAAAGAATATGGAGCAGAGGTTACTCCAGAAGCAAAATTAAGTGTTGCAAAAGAAAGACTACCAGAAGAAACTGAGTTAGTAGTTTTGGTAAATTAAAGTAAATGAAGGCGAAAGTCCCTCCACACGATCTGGCCGCTGAAGTATCAGTCTTAGGATCTATCTTGATTGATAGTGATGCAATCATTAATGTTGCCGAAATATTGATGGCGGATGACTTTTACGAACCTGCTCATCAGTTGATTTATGAGGCAATGGTGGCTCTTTTTGAGCAAAGAAAGCCTATTGATGCTGTTACGCTGGCTAGCCAGCTAAAAAAGACAAAAAATCTAAAGTCTTCTGGAGGTCCAGCTGCCATTGCTCAGTTAACTAATGAAGTTTCAACTTCATCAAATGTTGTACACTACGCTAATTTAGTCGCAGAGGGTTCAATGCGTCGTAGCATTATTAAGACAGCCTCAGAACTTGGAGAATTGGCCTTTGATGAATCTCAAGAGGCTCGAGATATTCTTGATACCACTGAGCAAAAAATATTTGCAATTTCACAAAAACAAGACCGCGATGCCTTCATTCCTATCAAAGATACTTTATCTCAAAGTTTTGAGCGATTAGATGAGTTGCAACGTAATCCAAATGTAATGCGTGGGCTACCAACTGGCTTGGCTGATCTGGATAATATTCTGGCAGGATTTGGCAAGTCAAATATGATCATTCTTGCGGCTCGCCCTGGGATGGGGAAAACGGCTTTATCTTTAAATATTGCTCAGCATATTGCCGTTCAGGAGAAGAAAAAAGTTGGTATATTCTCACTAGAAATGAGTAAAGAAGAATTAGTTGACCGTTTGTTGGTTTCCCAAGCTGATATTGATGCCTGGAGACTGAAAACTGGCCGGTTAGATCAACAAGACTTTATGAAGTTATCTGATGCGATGGGAGTACTGGCTGATTCTGATATTTTCATTGATGATAAGCCGGGAATGAGCGTTTTTGAAATGAGAACTAAAGCAAGAAGGCTGGCAATGGAGCATGGTCTAGACTTCTTAGTCGTTGACTACTTACAACTAGCTCATGGCAGGACTAGAGATAATCGTGTCCAAGAAGTTGCCGAAATTTCTCAGGGTTTAAAAAATATTGCTCGTGAATTAAGAATTCCTGTTTTAGCTTTATCACAGTTATCACGTGCTATTGAAAGTCGTGGAGAGAAAACGCCCCAACTTTCCGACTTACGTGAGTCAGGGTCAATTGAGCAAGATGCTGACGCGGTCATGTTTTTATATAGAAAAGATGATGAGATTAGAGAATCTGTAAATCTAAAAATTGCCAAACATCGACATGGTTCTGTCGGAGATATTGATCTTTACTTTAGAGGTGACAGAATGAAATTTTACGGTCTTGAGACGAGGCGAAATTAAGCCTTAGTAAAGCCAAAGAGTAGGAATATAAGACCCCCGGTTAGAACAATAAAGATAAGGAGAAATCCTAAGTTTGATCTTAAGCTTTTGCTTGCCTTATCAGGATCAGCAGCATCTGCACTCATGATAATGACCATAGCAATAGCTAGCCAAATTACTCCCCTGAGAATAATTGACCCAAAGCTATCAACAGCAAATGCACTGATAATTAATTCTTTGATAGTTTCAACCATACTAATAATATGCTTTGTTTTAAGATCAAAAGCAAGTGCTTTCTCACATAAGACCAAATAGTTGTGCCGAGAGAGGGACTTGAACCCTCACGAGAATATTTCTCATGGGTTTTTGAGACCCACGCGTCTACCGATTCCGCCACCTCGGCTCATGTAGAGGATATTTTACTCTGAAGATGCGTATTTCTCAACGTAAGAAGTATATTACGGTTACTACAATAATTTGAGGTAATAGACCAAACAGGACATGTGGAGTTGAGTGATGAAAAAAATGGTGCAATTTGAATATTGGATCAAGAATTTTCAATCTTAATTTTAGAAAATTACGAGGAGCATCCATCAGGTCAGGCAAAATCCCCATTAGGGCGCCCAACCAAACATGCCATCGAATCTCGCTGTAGCCTTTCTGGAAAAATAGATAAATTAAGAACACTGCAATGATCAATTCTACAATTTCTAAAAGAATAGCAGATCTTTTGTTTCTTTTGCCAGAATTCATTCCTGTGCCAAAGTCCCAATGAGGAATCCAATCTCCGATATAGTGGGCTGCTAATGCTAGGGGAGCATAAATGATGGGTTGAGGAATATTTGAAGCGATAAAGGCTCCGGTTAGACTGTGCGGGATTGAGAGCATAGGATGTTATTGTAACGTTTCTTAAGTATTCTCGCTATGGTTTCTTGAGTTTTCTTAGTCAATACTGTGGCAGGATTGCATTGACTGAGTTATGATATCTCTATGTGGCCTGTTATTTTTTCACTAGGAAACTTTGAGATAAGAACTTTAACTGTTTTTACATTTTTAGGTTTATTTTCTGCTGGTTTCGTTTTCTGGAAGCGCGGTAGAGAAGAGCACTACTCTGAAATGGATTTATTTGACGGATTTTTATTGTCATTGGTGACTGGTTTCTTTTTTGGACGGTTGACCTACATCTTTTTTAATATTGAACAGTTGGGGATTAACATCATCAAGTGGTTAGACATTTTTTCATATCCTGGAGTACACACGGTAATTATGTTTGTGATAGCTGGTATCTATTTATATAGATTTTCCTTAAAGAAAAATTGGGACGTCTTTGAAGTATTGGATTTCTCCGTTGGAGCTTTTAGTATTTCACAGTTTTTCTTATGGTTTGGATTGTTTTTAGATGGGAGTAGTTTTGGGATAAAGACAGATTTGCCTTTTGGGATGATTTTCCCCGGAGTTTTTGAGAAGCACCACCCCATCCAGCTATATTACATGATTTTTTACTTAGCTTTATTTATTTACCTTTCTAAGGTTGAGTATAACTATCGTACTTTTTCTTGGTACCGGTTTGGTAAAAAGACTGCTCAGACTGGTTTTTTGACTAGTATGTTCTTTATTTTTAATGGTTTATTTAGTTTGATCATTAATTTTTTCTCACGGCCAGTGATGGTGATAAATGGGGTGAGATTAGACTTTTTTTTCAGTATAGCTGGGTTGTTATTTGGTTTATTTTTATTAGGTCTTCGGTCAGGTAGAATCTCAACAAAGTTCTTTGGTAAAAGGAACAAACGCTTACTTGAGTATTTTAAAGTTTAATGAGAAAAAAAATATTCTACTTTTTTCTTTTTCTATTTTTAATACTTTTTGACCAGCTAACTAAATATCTTTCTCAAAAATTTACTTTAGTTACAATTAATGATGGGATATCTTTTGGCTTAATTAGTGGTTTTGGAGGGGAGATTTCCGTTCAGCTAATACTATTACTGGTGCTTTTTTTTGTTCTGCAAAGAACTGTCATGCCGGCTGTTTTAAAAGTGCTTTTCTTGGCCGGAGTATTGTCAAATACTATTGATCGATTATTATTTGGAGGAGTGCGAGATTGTTTACCAATTCCACTTTTTAATTTAAAAAATAATTTTGCAGATTGGTATATCTTTATCGCAATTGCCATTTATGTATTAAAATACGGATATGAATATAGAAATAATTTACGAAGATAAAGATATTGTGGTGATTAATAAACCACCGGGGGTGGTGGTTAACGAAGCAAAAACTGCTAAAGAAGAGACGATTCAAAGCTGGTTTTGGGAGAGGAATCAACAGTTTAAAATATTGGAGCGCAAAGATTATGCTGGTTTAGTTCCTGACGACTTTGATGATAGCTTTGGGTCACCTGAAGAAATTTTTGAATTTAGACAGGGGATTGTGCACCGTTTAGACAAAGAAACATCGGGGATTCTATTGCTAGCAAAGAACCCTGGTTCACTGGTTAATCTTTTATCCCAGTTTAAAAAAAGAGAAACACAAAAAAAGTACTTGTGTCTTGCCCACGGCAAGTTTGGTGTAGAGGCAGACCTGATTTCTGCCCCAGTTGGTAGATCTACTCAGAATAGAATGAAGTTTAGAGTAGATGTTGATGGGAGAGAGTCATCTACTTCATATCAGGTAAAAGAGTTTTATCGAGGGATTGATTTAGAAAAGTTAGCACAAAGTGGGGTAGGGGAGGAGCAAATTAAGCTCCTGAGAAAGAATAAAAATTCATATCAGGGGTTTAGCCTAGTTGAGTGCTGGCCAAAGACTGGTCGAACTCATCAGATTAGAGTTCATATGAATCACATTAAGCATCCTTTAGTGGGAGATAAGCTTTATCTAGGTAAAAAGAGGTTGAAGTTAGATCCTATCTGGTGTAGTAGACATTTCTTACATGCTAGTCAGTTATCATTTACTCATCCTTTTACGAAAAAAGAGGCTACTTTTAAAGCAAACTTAACAAGTGATCTAGAACAAGTTTTAAAGGTTTTATATGAGAATAAATAAAGCAGTAATTGCGGTAGCTGGATTTGGTACCAGATCCCTACCGATTTCAAAAACAATCCAAAAAGAGATGTTGCCTGTTATTAACAGGCCAGTAATTGATTACCTTGTAGATGATTTAATAGAAGCTGGAATTACTGAGATTATTTTTGTTATTAATGATCATAATAAACAAATTCTGCACTACTATAGCGAGAATAAGCGTTTGGAGAGATACTTAAAAAAGATGAAGAAACTCCACCTTTATGACAAAGTGAAGGATTTGCCTGATAAAGCTAGTTTTCATTTTGTATTACAGAAAGAAGCTGATGGCTATGGGACAGCGGTCCCAGTCAAGTTAGCGCAGCAGTATTTAGAAAAAGAAGAAGCTTTTGTTGTATTAATGGGAGATGATATCCCGTATAACTCAGATGGTTCTTCTGAAACAAAGAAAATGATAGAAACAATAAATAGAAGTGGGGCGGACGCTTTAGCCACTTTTATTGAACAAGATGAAGATCAACTTTTCCGTTATGGAGTAGCTGAAGTAGAAGAAAAAGATGGAGAGAAATATCTTAAGGATTTGATCGAAAAACCAGACCCAGGTACAGCCCCATCAAATTTAGCAAATATCAGTAATTATATTTTAAATCCTTCCATATTTGATATTATTGAAAATCAAAAAGCGGATAAAAAATCTGGAGAATTATATATTACCGATACAGTTGCTCAACTGGCCAAGAAGCAAGAAGTGGTAGTTCATGTACTTAAGGGACAATACCTTGATGCAGGTTATCCCCTTGGCTGGTTGAAAGCAAATTTGACAATGGCAAAGGATAATCCTGAATTAAGGAAAGAACTTAAAAAATATCTTAAAGAGATCAATTTTTAATAGATAATTTCATTTCATCCTATACTATTTTATTTAATGATTGAATATATGCTTTGTGTGTGTATAATATTGTTTTTAGTGCAGATAGTTATTAAAAATAACCAAGAATGTAATAAAATATCTAAGCCAGATCACACAAAGAGGATTTGGTCAAAGAGATTTGTTTACATTCTATCAAAATAATTTAATTTCCCCAGTAGGGGATTTTTTTTAATTATTTAACAAATATGCCTAAAGAAAAAAAACAAATTAATCCAGATGAATTATTGCCAATACAACATGAGAATTGGAAAAGATTTGATTTTGCATATCCTGAAGGACAGCAATTAGATAAAGATGAGTTAAGATGGGATGGATTTGGAATAGACTTAGCATTATTTCCAGTTATTTTACATTTATCATCTGAGATTGAATCTGATGAAGAGTTTAATTCATACGTGAGGACAGTTGTTGAAAAATATTTCTTATTATCTCCAGTCCTTTCCACATTAAATACAAATGAAGGTTTGAATAATGGCAATACAGTTGTGATTTTAGAACACATACTTAGGGTGCTAGAAGGCTTGAGTAGTAATTTTAGTGAAATAAATCATTTTAATTTTGGTGAGGATAGATATAGCCAAATGACGACTAAATTAAGACTAGCAGCTTTTTTTCATGATTGGGGAAAGAGCTTGGGCCCGAATGGGATGACCCATTGTGAGATCTCTGCTGCAATGGCAGAGTCTATTTTAAGAAATTGTCCTTTGACTAAAGATAATGATGAACTAATTGAAAATGTTGTTTGGTTATGTGCCCACCATCATGACTATCAAAGAGTTGCGGGAGAGTTTTTTAAAGAGGGGAGAGAAAGTTATGGCCAAGATCAAACTTTAACTAAAGAAGAGGTTCTTGCTAAGATACATGATTATTACCAAGATAAGTGGCGAAGATTTGGTCAAAAGTCTGATCATCAGCAAATCACTGATTTATTTAAAGAAGATTCTGCTTTAGATTGGAGTGATTTAACCTTAGAGAGATTAATCCTCTTACATTCACTTAGCGAGTCTGACGTGATGTCTAACCCTAAATATGAGAAGTATGCTAGAGAGAATGACTACTTTTTAAAGACTGTCCTTGAAGTAGTTTTTCAATTGGCACTTGATGAGAGTAATCTTGAAGATCTAGCTGATAGTGATGAAACTGAAGTATAGAAAAAAGATCTTAGTTTAAAAAAGTTAGCAACCCATAATTTCACCAGTTGACAAATGTTTTAATTTATTGTTTAATACATGAACACATAAAAGTTAAGTAGCGGAAGCACCAAAAGTTTTCGCTCCCAAGACACCGAACCTAGAATGCTAGGGGGAAAACCAAGCGAGCAAGAACAAGAAGGTGTTTTTTTTATTACTTAACAACAAATATTAGTATAAGAGATAGCAAAGTTGCCTTTTAGGTTTCTTTGCTCCCAAGTTACAAACCGCCCCAAAGGGGGAGAGGAAAACCAAGAGAGCAAGAAGCTTAGGAGGTTTTTTTAATAAAAAAAATAAAAATAATATGTCAGAAAAACATCCACTAACGATATATTACACAGGCATGAGTGAGAGAAGAACTCTAGCCTTAAATCAAATTCCTGATGTACAAGCTGTGAAAAATTTTGATGGCGGTCCAGAAGAAGATACTGCTGATGTTATGAGTATTATGTGGGATAAGGTTGCATATGCATTTCCAAGGGTAATTGAAGATGCCGGTGGATATTTAAATGGTCATGCTGTAATTGCCGCTGATGCTAGAACAAGCATTTTAGTTCCTGTCCGAGATACTCAAAGTGTTTTAGAGAGTAAAGGAAAACCAAAAGATGATGAAGCTATATTTGAAAATTTTTCAAGAATGGCTCTTATAGCTAATGAAATGGGATTTGGACACTATCAGCTGATTTCTGCTTCAGGAGTAGTAACAAAGAATCAGAGAGTTCAGGATTTGGATAGAGTTGAAGTTGATATATCAAAAAAAGGTTTAGATCATCTATCAACACCTAATGGTTATGATGAATATTTGGCGGCCTTTTTAGACTTTTACAGTTCTGGAGAGTATTCAGCTAATCATCTATCCGCGATTGGACCAAGTAAAATATCTGGAGGAATATCACTCCCAGTTTTAAGATCAATGGGAATCGTAGAAAGAGTTAATGGAGTGGAACAAGTTGATACCTCAAAAGAAGCATATGAAGCTTTTAGGTTAGGTTTACTAACAGTAGCAGTAGGTTTTGGCCCAAATGTTTTAGGGAAAGTTAATCCAGACGCTATGGCAAGATTGTTACAGTGGGATTGGTTGAATCAAGTATCTAGAAAGGTAACAAAATATGCTCAAGACTAAATCAATTGAAAAAAGATCAAGTAAAAAAGATGGATTTCGAGTTTGTGTAATGAGAAGAATTAGACCTGAATATAAATTTGATATTTGGATGCCAGTTATTTCTCCAAGTGAAAAGTTATTACAAAAGTATGTAATTGATAAAGAAATTAGATGGGATGAATTTAAGCCTCTTTTTAAGGAAGAATTATTAAAAAATAGGTACTTTGTTCAAGTTTTAGCAGCAATGTCACAACAAAAAACAGTGACTTTATTATGTGTTGAAGAAGATCACTCAACATGTCATAGATCAATAATTACAGATCTTATTTCTGAGATGAGACCAGAAATAAAAGTTCGACATATTTAATATCAGTCAATTAATTTTCTTTAGAATCAGTGCTATACTACTTCCATGCACAAATCCTCATTACCTCACCAGCTTGCATACTCCACACTCTAATTTGAGTTTTATTTTTTTCTCTGCTACTTTAAGTGAGTAGCAATTTATTTATATTTTTATTGTAAAGGTTTATATGTCACAAGATATTATTTTTAATTTAGTCAAACAAGAAGAGAGGCGTCAGAAAGAGATGATTGGTTTAATTCCTTCTGAAAATACCGTTTCTCCAGAAGTCTCCAAGGTTCTTTCTAGCTGTCTGTCTAACAAGTATTCAGAAGGTTTTTCTCATCATCGTTATTATGAGGGAAATCAAATCATTGATCAGATCGAAGATCTAGCCAGAGAACGGCTTAAAGAGCTATTTAAGGTCCCATATGCAAATGTTCAGCCATATTCTGGTTCTCCAGCTAATACTGCCATTTACTTTGCTTTGATGCAGCCAGGAGATACAATTCTTGGTCTAAAGTTAACTAAAGGGGGTCATCTAACTCATGGTCATCCTAAAGTAACCCTTTCTGGAAGATTTTATAACTCAGTCCAATTTGGATTAGATAGTAATGATAGGGTAGATTTTGCTGAAGTAAGAAAGCTTGCTTTAGAGCATAAGCCCAAAGTTATTGTTGCTGGTAATACTGCATATCCATTTGAATTAGATTTTAAGAAATTTAGGGAAATAGCTGATGAAGTTGGTGCGTGGTTGGTAGCTGATATTTCTCATGTCACTGGCTTAATCCTAGGGGGAGAACATATGTCTCCTGTCCCATATGCGGATGTGATTATGAGTACAACTCATAAAACATTTAGAGGTCCAAGGGGAGCAATGATTTTAGTTACCGATAAAGGTATGGAGAGAGAGCCAAAGTTAGGCAGAATGATTGACTCTGCTATTATCCCCGGTACACAAGGTGGTCCACACAATGCCACTACTGCAGCAATTGCTATCGCAGCTAGTGAAGCTACTAGACCAGAGTATCAGAGTTATATTAAGCAAATTAGAAAAAATGCAGATGCTTTGTCAAATTCTCTACAAGAAAAAGGGGTTAATTTAGTCGGTGGGGGAACAGAAACTCACTTGATGTTAATTGATTTGACTGAAGTTGGATATGGATTGGGCAAGCAAGTCGCTTTTGCGATGGATGTGGCTGGGATTTATGCCAATGCAAATACCGTCCCAAAAGAAGTGGTTTCACCCTTTTATCCATCTGGAGTAAGAATTGGTACACCACTTATTACCTCACGAGGGATGAAAGAAAAAGAAATGGAAATGATTGCTGACTGGATTTCTAGAGTCATCAAGATTGTTAAAAGTGAAGAGCTTCCAAAAGATAAGAAACAAAGAGCTAGCTTTATAAAGGATTTTCAAGTTAGAGCATTAAAGAATAAAGAGCTTAAGGAGATTAGAAAAGAAGTTAGAAAGTTAACAAGTCAGTTCCCACTTTTTAGTTGGTAATTATAGCGATGAGTATTAGTGAAAAGGCTAACATTTTTGCCAGTAATTACTGCGACGTAAAGTATCGTTATGAAGTCGGACCAGTTTCAGAACTAGCCCCAAATTGGTTTGTAGAGGGTATTAACTGCCAGCTTCTAATTCACCTAGTGTATAAAGAGTTTTTTGAAGTGACTTTGCCTCAATATCTACGCTCTAGTGAAATGTATGCTGATAATAGTTGGTTTATAGATAAGCCATTAAATAATATTGAAGAAGGGGATATTCTATTTATGGGTCCGAGATTTTTATCTCCTAGAAGAGATCCTAATGATGAAGATGCAAAGAAACTACATATTGCAATGGTAACGTCAGTTGGTCCAGATGATGAGATTGAGATAATTCATGCTAGGGCTAGGTTTGGAATCATTGTTGATCCTCTAGAAACTGCTCAAAGTTTAAGAAGGGGTTCAAGAAAACCATACGAAAAGATTTTTGCAGTAAAGAGGTTAAAGATTTAAGTTTTTTGCTTCAATGACAATTAGACCTTTTGCTTTATCTAAACTAACTTCCTTTCCTTTGCGGAAGAGAGTCACTTTGAAGTTAATTTCTTCAAGAGTTTTAACTAATTTTTGAATATTTTGCTCTGAGTGAGGATGAAACTCACAGTTGATAAATTTTACATTATCTTTGAGTTGTTTTTTCCCTTGGATTAAGACAGCTTGCTCAGCTCCTTCAATATCGACCTTAAGGAGGTCTATATATTTAACATTAAATTGGGTGAGAGCTTGGTCAATGAAGTAATCAAGAGTTTTGGTCGCGACGGTGATGGGAATGGTATTTTGAGTACCTGTCCAATTTCCTGGGACAACGCTAGCAGTAGAGTGCCAGTTATTTTCTTGATCAGTGTGTAGCACAATATCATTAGTTTTATTTGAGATTGCTAATTGGTATGTAAAAACATCAGTTAGATTATTTTCAAAGATATTCATGTCTAATAGTTGATAGTTTTCCGGCATCGGTTCAACAGCAATGATTTTTGAACCAGGATACATTTTTTTGAAATAGAGAACAGATAAGCCAATGTTGGCGCCAGCGTCTATAATTACGGGAAAAGGATTGTCAGTTTCAAACTCATACGAGTTTTCTCTAAAGACATCATTTTTAAGTGAGTGGTATTCTTCTGAGTTTTCAAAGTAAACGCTATAGTTTCCAAGTTTTGTTTTTTGCATATTTGAGTTAAGTTATTATAAAGCACGTATAAAGCTCAAACCTTATCAATCTAACTTCTATAAAAATTTAAAGAAAAAAATATGTCACAACTAATTGGCGCACATGTATCAACAGCTGGGGGAACCGAAAAGGCGATGAAAAGAGCTTCTGAAATTGGGGCGAACGCAATCCAAATATTTTCGGGTTCTCCTCGGTTTTGGAAGAGAAGGAAGTTGAGTGAAATAGCTACTGATAAATTGTTTTCAGAACAGGATAAATATGGCGTTAAAGAGATCTATGTACATGCGCTCTATTTAACAAACCTTGCCACTGATAAGCCAGAGTTAGCCAAAAAATCTGTTGACGCATTGAAGTATGATTTATCATTTTCTAGTCACATAAAGGCGAAAGGTGTGATTGTTCATGTGGGTAGTCATCAGGGTCGTGGTTGGGAAAGTGTTCGGGATGATGTGGCTACTAGAATTAAAGAAATTTTAGACAATACTCCCAAAGATTCAATTTTCTTAATTGAAAACTCAGCTGGCCAAAAGGGCAAAGTAAATAGTGATCTTAGTGAGATTCGATGGCTGATTGATACTGTTGGGAGTCAGAGACTTAAATGGTGCTTAGACACTTGTCATGCCTTTAGTGCTGGATACTCACTATCAAAATTACAAAGTAAATCAAATGATAATAGTACCCTCAGGGGCACAAGTAAAATTGATAGAGGTCTGATCACAGATGAGATTGCAAAGTATCAGCTTTGGGATGACTTAGCAGTTATCCATGTTAATGATAGTAAAGGGAAGTTTGATGGAGGGATAGATAGGCATGAAAATTTAGGAGAAGGCAATATCACAACTGAAGCATTTAAAGAGTTTTTAACTCATCCACAGGTTGCTAAAAAACCATTGCTGTTAGAGGTCCCTGGAATTGAAGGGAATGGTCCTGATAAGGAGAATATTGAGAGATTAAAAGAACTAGTGAAATAGATCTTTAGGCTAATTGCTAAGAATGAGGCTCTGAACTAACTTTTACTTGTATTATCTTCTATTTTATATAGCAGAAAATTTTTTTAGTAATATAAATTAATTACTTTATTTGTCAAGCTTTATTACCTTACTCCCAGATATAATAAGTGGTAAAATATATTTCTATGGATATTTTTGATGGTAATAAATTAGCTAGCGAAAAGAAACAAGCTCTGATCAAGAGAGCAAGTGTTTTGATGGAGCAAGGTTTAAAACCTAAAATCGCTGCCATTGTTTATGAAGGTGATGCTGGCAGTCAGCTCTACACAGATATTAAACAGCGTGTAGCTGGAGAGATCGGGATCGAATATGTGAGACACAGCTATGCTTTAACAGATGGAGTAGACCCAGTTATTAAGTTAATTGACAAGTTAAATAAAGATAAGTCGGTGACAGGGATTATTATCCAAAAACCTATCAGAAAAAGCTGGGCAGAGGCAAATCATTTAGAGGGAAAAGCAAAGGATATTAAAAAAGTGTATGACTTATGGTGGAGATTGCAAACTAAAAAAATACTTGAAAGTAAAGACGTTGACGGTCTTAATCCTTCAATCATTGAAGTAATTAGAGAAGATAAATTAGAAAAAAACAACCGAGTTTTACCTGCTACAGCACGGGCTGTTTTAGAAATTTTAGAAACTGTGAATATCGATTTAAATGATAAAAAAATTGTCATTTTAGGCAAGTCAGATTTACTTGGCATACCATTGTATGAATACTTTTTGAGTAAAAAAATAACGGTAGAAAATATGGGTAGAAATGATCTAAGTGAAAGGGTACTAGGTGGTCAAAATCTTTTAGATTTTGATGTCGTGATTAGTGCCACGGGAGTGAAAAATTTAGTAACCGCTGAGATGGTAAAAAATGGAGTAGTAGTTATAGATGTGGGTGAACCACGCGGTGATATTGACTTTGAAAGTGTAAAAAATAAAGCTACTTTCATTACTCCAGTTCCGGGTGGAGTGGGACCGATGACAGTGCTTTGTTTGATGGAGAATTGTTTAGATCTATTAGGCTAAGGCAATTATTAAGAGTCCAACAAGGACTCCAAGAACCCCAACAACTTTTTGTTTAGATAACTCATCCTTAAAGATTAATGCTGAAAAAATAGTTAGACTCATAATGGATGCTGTATTGATTGCCACTACATAGCCAGGGTTTGGGGCCAACTTGTACCCAAATTGCATAAAAGTATTAAATCCAACGTTTGCTAGCCCGATAATGATTATCAATATCCAATGATTTTTTGATAAGTTTATTTTTACCTTTTTTCTTTTGGCTTCAATTAAGTTGAGAATGCTGACAAAGGAGGTAATATAGAAAAGGTAAGTGTATGGTTGAAGTCCCATGTTTAAAAACTGTTTTGACATGAGTGAGCCAAAAGCAAAACAAAGGTGAGCTAGGATTGAAAATAAAACCCATTTTGACTCTGACTGATGGGTTTTACCGGAGAGACTAATGATGCCTACGAAGAATAAGATGGAAATGATCCCAACTAATTTAGGTAGGGAAATACTTGATCCAAATAAAATGACTGCGGCAATTGTAGTAAGGACTACGTAGCTTTTTTGAATAACTAAGCTATAGCCAGGGTTTGGGGCAAACAGGATTCCTTTTTGTGAGAAATAATTACCGAGATAACTCCATAGAAAAGCGGTCCCGATGACAAGAACAAGGTGAGGAAGAGAAAGTAGTAGTGATGTTTTGGTTAGAAATATAAGAAATAAGTATGTAATTGCGGGGATCAAAAACATAGTTACAGAATAAATGTGAATGGAAATTTTTTCTTTTTGAGCTTTTCTAATTGTTAAGTATAGCAAGTTAGAAAAGAGAAACATTAATAAACTATGAATTAACCACATAGATGTATTATACAAGATTATTGGGTAGCTAGTCTTTTGGAATCAATGGGAAGTAATGTATTTTTATCACACTTAAATTTGTCTGGCCTATGAAATATTCTCCTGGCATGAGGACATTCTTCATCTTCAGTTACTGCAATACAGTTTCCGCTTTCATGGTCTTTAAGAATTGTTAAGTTAAATGGCAATGCGATGCAAGGTGGTATCAAGTATTTACTTACCCGACGATCCTCTTTATTTTCTATTTTTGACATATTTTTTTAAATTAAAACAGATATAGATAACATTATTATATCAGTCCCTGAACATTTTCAGTTTTTCCAGATCCATGGTACAATATCAACCTAATAATAATTAATATGCGTGAGAGTTATCTCTTCAACATCCTGAAACTAGGATAACCCTCGCAAGATCTCTTTATAAAAGAGAAAAGAAAGGATAAACCGATGCCAAAAATCGATTTTTCTAAATTGCCTGAAAAGGCTCCTGAATATGATCTAAGAGAACTCTTAGAAGCTGGTTGTCACTTTGGACACCATACAAAAAAATGGCACCCCATGATGGCTGAATGGATCCATATGGAAAAGGATCAAATTCATATTTTTGACTTAGCAAAAACTGCTGGCCAACTTCAATTAGCATACAACTATGCATTTGACCTAGGTTCAAAAGGTAAATCTTTAGTAATGATTGGCACCAAGAGACAAGCAAAAGAGATTGTCAAAGAAGCGGCAATTGATGCTGATATGCCATATATTAACTCTAGATGGTTAGGTGGAACTATCACTAACTGGGGTCAAATAGGAAAATCTCTAAAGAGAATGCTTGAAATTGAAAAAGGTCTTAAAGAAGGTCGTTACAAAGATTTTACAAAATTTGAAAGAGTGCAGCTTGATAAAGAAGCTAACAAGTTAGCAAGATTTTTTGATGGTTTAAGAAGTCTTAAATCAAGCCCTGATGCTTTGTTCGTAATTGATCCAAAAAGAGAAAAGATTGCTGTTACAGAAGCAAATATTAATGATATCCCAGTAATTGCTTTAATTGACTCAAACGCTGATCCAAGAGAAATCACTCTACCTATTCCTGCTAATGATGATGCAGTTGGTAGTATTGAATTAATCGTTAAAGCTGTTGCAACAGGATACAAAGCAGGTCAAAAAGTAAATAAGAAGTAAATGCCCTCTCGGGTATAAAGGAGAACACAATGCCTAAATATACAGCTGCAGATATTAAGAAACTAAGAGAAGAAACCGGTGCTGGAATGCTTGACTGTAAAAAATGTCTTGAAAAAGCAGATGGTGATTACGAAGAAGCAAAGAAATTTGCTATCGCTCGTGGTTTAGCAAAAGCTGAGAAAAAATCAGATCGTGAAACAAAAGAAGGTTACATTGCTTCTTATGTTCATGCAAATGCTAAAGTTGCCGCACTAGTTGAGATTCTTTGTGAGACTGATTTTGTTGCCCGTAATGATGAGTTTAAATCAATGGCAAAAGATGTTGCTATGCAAGTCGTTGCCATGGGAGCTGATGACGTTGAAGATTTACTTAAACAAGACTTTATCAAGGATCCAAGTCTAACTATCGAAGAACTTGTTAAGAGAACTAGTGGTAAGATCGGGGAGAAGTTTGTTGTAAATAGATTTGTCAGATATACAGTTGGAGAGTAACAAAACCTTAATTATTACAAAGCTAGAAAAATAAAAGCCCTTCTTTAATTAGAGGGGCTTTTTAGTGTTAAAATTAGTTCTTATGAATATACAAAATAATGATTACTGTACTTTTTATTTAGCTCGTCATGGAGAAACAATCTGGAATACACAGCAGAAAATGCAAGGTCATCAAGATTCTCCATTAACAGAAAATGGGATTAATCAGGCTAAAGAAGTAGGGAAGATGTTAAAAGATATAAAATTTTCTTATGGATTTAGCTCAGACTTAATGCGAGCTAAGAAAACTGCTGAAATAATTTCAGCAGATCATGATCTTGTTATAAAAACCAGCCAATTACTAAGAGAGTCAAGGTTGGGTAAATTTGAAGGTAAGAAATTAGATTACTTTAAAGAAGAACTTAAGGATGCAATAGAGCACAGAGAATCGCTCTCAGATGATAATAAAATGAAATATAAGATTCATCCTGATGTAGAAAGTTATGAAGAATCTTCAACAAGAATGATTACTTTTTTTAGAGAAGTTGCTCTGGCTTATAGAGGAAAAAATGTTTTGGTAGTTTCTCACGCTGGCATTATCAGGTCTACTTTAGTAAAAATGGGTTTTGCAACAGATAAAGAACTTCCACATGGATCCATTCCAAATACTAGTTATGCAATCATTGAAAGTGATGGTGTAGATTTTTTTGTAAGAAAAACTGTCGGGATTAAAAAGGAGAAATTACCTAAATAATAGCTGATAATAAACAAATCTTATGGATAAGAAACCTCAACAAATTGGGACAGTGATAATTCTTTTAAATAATAAGAATCAAATCCTGCTTGGTAAAAGAAAAAATGCCTTTAAAGCAGGTCTATATGGACTTCCTGGAGGGAGAATAGATAGGGGAGAGAACTTAACTGATGGGGCAAAAAGAGAATTAAGGGAAGAAACAAATCTAGACGCTGAAGATATTAGATATTTATCAGTGATAAAAGAATGGCAGGAAGAGAAAGATCATGACTTTATTCACTTTATTTTTTTGTGCAAAAAGTGGAGTAGAGAACTCCAGGTCTTAGAACCAGATAAGTGTGAAGGTTGGAAATGGTTTAGTTTAGATAACTTACCAAAGGACATTTTAAATGGTCACTTAGCAGCAATTGAATCATTTAGTGATGGTAGTAGCTTGAAAGATATTTGATTTATTAAAACCCACTTCTTGTTAAAGAGGTAGGTTTTGTTATAAATTTATACTATGGCCCGTAGAAAAACTGCCCGTTCTAAGTCTAAGTCTCCTCATGTCTTCAGAAAAATTTTGCAATTTTTTTTGATAATTTTGTTAGGTATTTTTATGCTGTGCTTAGCAATATTGTTATTTTTTATTATTGCATCACCAAAAATATCAAATAAGTTTTTAGTACTCGTTCCAGATAAAAAGAGTGGGGGAGAGGGGCAAATAATACTGGCACAATTCTTTGAAAAAACTAACAGTGTTAATGTTATTGGATTAAATAAGGATATTAAGTCTGAGTTAATTGGCGGTTACGGAGAGTATCAGCTAAAGGCAGTCAAAGGGATCCTAGAGATTGACAAAAAGGGGAGTGACTATATTAGATCTGCATTTAGTTATTTTCTAAAGCAAGGAGTTGATGAGGTGATTAATTATAATTCTTCTCAGAGCTTTCCTAGTAATAAAGGTGAATTATTAAAGCTGCTTTTAGTAAATAAGGAAACACTTCTTGATGGATTAGTTATAAAGGACATTGAAGACGAAAATATCACTTTTATAGAAATTGGTTCAAAAGAAGCATGGGAGAACTATTTAAAAAAACAAATCACTTGGAAGATAAATGATCAGTGTACTGTGGCAGTAGTTAATTCTACTGTTACTTCTGGCTTGGCCTCTAAGCTGGGTTTAGTTTTAGAAAATAGTGGGGTAGATGTTGTTCGTTCAACAAATAGCATTTGGGGAGATTCAGCCACAACACTATTTTCAGATGATGATGAAAGCTGTTTAGAAGTAAAAAACAGAATTAAAAGCATCAGCCCGATTGAGTTAAATGAAGTTAATGATAATGATAAAACATCACAATACAGAGCAAATATTGTCTTATTTATTGGAGATGAGCTTGCTGAAGTATTTAAATAGTTAAATTATCTTTTATCCTGTTCTGGATCAGCTAGAGTACTGCTATCAATTCCTTTTTCTTCATCAGTATCTGTATTGATAATTTCCATAGGAATATTGTCATCTAGTAAGAATGATTCATCAATATCACTGATAGTAGCAATTAAGTTTTTGTTTAATGGGAAAGAGTGAATGTTCTCATTTTGTTCTGATCTATTTGCCTCTTTGATATAGACAAAAGTAGATTTAGGACAAGCTGAGTGAATGAAACATTCATAGGTATTATTTCTTTTGATCAATTTTGTCAATCTAAAGGAAAGATCTTCTGGTAATGTACCAATATAATTACCATCATGCTCAATGGAAATATATCTTTTTTTAATTTTAAGTTCACAGACTAATCCTGGCGCAAGTTTATTTAAAGTTTCTTTGCCAGCTAGTCGATGGAGTTCTACAATTTTTGTTTTTCCTGGTTCTTCGATGAAATGTTCTTGAGAAAAACTTGGGGCAGTATTTTGATTATTTTTAATTTTTTCTAAATTTTTCTTAGCAATATTGTTTGACGTGTCAATCTCTAAGACCTGTTTAAAGCATTTCTTTGCTTTGGCAGGTTTTTGGATTTGCAGATATGATAAGCCTAACCTATTTAAAGCTCCTAAGTTTTTTTGATCTAATTCTAAAATTTCTTCGTTAATGGTAACGGCTTGATCCCAGTTGCTATTTTTAGCAGCATTAACAGCTTTTATTTGGAGTGATGCGAGTTTATTCATGAATTTTGTATTGTTTTTTCTGATGATAGAAGATACTATCTCATCATCTGATTGTCAACTAGTGGGGTGATTTTATATAATCCCTTATAAAGTTGAGCTTGAGACGTATTTTAGCTTTATTGGTAAAATATAAGAAAGACTTGAATTTTCAAAAAAGTTAATTAAGCAAACAGAAAGATTTTATGGCAGGACATAGTAAATGGAATAATATTAAGAATCGCAAAGGTGCTCAAGACAAAATTAAGGGCAAAGCCTTTAGTATGGCTGCCAAGGCAATTAAGATTGCTGTCAAAGAAGGCAAGTCAGGTGATCCTAAGTCAAATCCATCTTTAAGATTAGCTTTGGACAAGGCTCGGGCAGTGAATATGCCTAAAGATAAGATTCAAAAAGCAATTGACCGAGGTTTAGGAAAGACAGCAAGTGGAACAATTTTAAAAGAAAATACTTATGAGGGTTATGCTCCAGGTGGGGTGGGTTTGATAATTGCCACCATTACTGACAATGTTAATCGAACCGGTTCAGAAATTAAGGCATTTCTTTCTAAAAATGGAGGTTCACTGGGGAGTCCTGGCTCAGTCTTATTTATGTTTACTCGCGAAGGTGGAGAATATAAGACGACCATGCCAATGAAAATTGAAGATGAAAAGCAGCAAGAGAAACTTCAGGAATTAATTGATACACTTAGAGATATGGATGATGTAGAAGATGTTTATTGTACTGGCGAATGGGAGGATAAAGAGTGAGAAGAAGAGAACGTTTCGTCGTAGCTTCTATCCTTTTAAGTCTCGGCCTGTTTGTAGTCCAGCTTGTTAATCTTGATTACCGTGTGTGGGCCGTTGTGGGGCTTGGTTTTGCCTCTTATTTTTTATCTGCTTGGGCATTACTTGAGGATTTGCAACCCTTTGAGTGGCTGACAGTTTTACCGTTTCCAGTCATGTATGCTATTTCAGTTGGCTTCTTCTATTTTTTGCTTCCCACAAATCTTATTAGTAAACTTTTAGTTTTAACAATTTTTGGAGTTGGGATGTATGCACTTTTTTTAACCTCTAATATTTTCTCTGTTGCAAAAGGTAAATCAATTCAACTAATTCATGCTGCTCATGCGATTGGATTATTGTTTACCCTGTTTACTTCTTTATTGTTAACAAATACAGTTTTTTCTTTAAGGATGTCATTTTACATGAATGGTTTGATGGTAGCAGCCATTCATTTCCCATTGATAATCATGTCCTTATGGTCTGTTAATTTAGAACAAAAAGTGACAAAGCAGATTGTGGGTTTCTCGGCTTTGTTAACTTTAATCTTAGCTGAATTAGCGATTGGATTTTCATTTTTACCAATCTCAGTGTGGAATTTAGCACTATTAACCATGGCAGTGCTATATATTGGACTTGGCATATTACAAAATTATTTAAGAGGCATCCTTTTTAGCAACGCTATTCGAGAATATTCTTTAGTTGCTGGATTAGTGGGAGTTATTTTTCTGATGTTGTTCCCACTAAAGTGATGTAGAATCAAAAACATGGAAATTACAATGATTGGCCACGGATACGTTGGTCTTGTCACAGCGAGTATTTTTGCTGACGCTGGAAACAAGGTAAATGTCATCGGCCGAACACCTGAGAAAATTAGTAAGCTAAAGTCTGGTGACCCGTTAATATTCGAGCCTGGTCTTGAAGAAATCCTTGATCGTAATTTGAAAAATGGTAATTTAAATTTTACTTTGGATTACGACAGTATCAGAAATTCTAAAATTGTTTTTATTGGAGTTGGCACTCCTTCTAAAAAAGATGGATCTGCTAGTTTAGATCAAGTCTATGTAGTAGCTGAGCAAATTGCTCAAAATTTAGGTAAAAATTTTACAGTGGTATCTTGCAAAAGTACTGTTCCAATCGGAACAAATAGGGAAGTGGAGAAAATTGTAAAAGAGAATGCTCCTAAAAATGCCAAGTTTGCGGTTGCTTCATGCCCAGAATTTCTCAGAGAGGGAACTGGGATCAATGATACTTTATATCCTGACAGAGTGATTATTGGCTCTGAATCTCAAGATGCGATTGATTTGCTTTTGGAACTACACAAACCAATTGGAGGTGAACGTGTTGTCACCGATCTAGCTTCTGCGGAAATGATTAAATACGCTTCAAATTCCATTTTAGCGACTAAAATTTCATTTTCTAATCTGATAGCAGAGATGAGCGAAGTTGCTGGCGCAGATGCTGAAACAGTGCTTAAAGCTGTTGGACTTGATAAGCGTGTCAGTAATAAATTTCTTAATGTAGGAATTGGTTATGGCGGAGCATGTTTTCCAAAAGATGTTAAAGCATTGGCTTATATTGGGAAACAAATGAAGCTTGATACTGGTATTTTAGATAATGTTGAAAAAGTTAATGTGAACGCTCGTCATCGTTTTGCCAAGCGAGTTATTAAAAATGCTAAAGGTAAAAAACTAGCAATCTGGGGTTTGAGTTTTAAACCAAATACAGATGATATTCGTGAAGCTCCTTCAATCGATATTATTAAAGATCTTTTAGCGGCAGGTTTTAAACTATCAGTCTATGACCCTCAAGCCATGGGCCATATTGAAAAAATATTTGGAGATAAGCTTACTTATTGTGATGACAAAATGAAAACTCTAAGGGGAGCTGAATCACTAGTAGTTTTGACTGAATGGAGTGAATTTGAGGCAGTTGATCTATCTGAAGTTAAGAAGTCTTTACTTAATCCAGTTATTTTTGATGGTCGTAATGTCTATGACCCTCAACAAATGAAAGAGTTAGGTTTTGAGTATTATTCTGTGGGACGTAAAGATATTAAATAAGATATTAAGTAGATTTAAAGGTGTAAGTAGTATATGAATATTCTTGTTGCAGGTGGCGCTGGTTTTTTAGGCTCCAATTTCTGTCAGTTACTCCTTAGTAAAGGACATCGAGTCTGGGCAGTTGATAACTTAATTACTGGTCGCAGGGAAAATCTTCAAGATATCATTAACAATGACAATTTTACTTTTATAGAAGCTGATATTATTGACCCTAAAATTATTGAAAAACTAGGGGAGACTAACTTTGATGCTATCTATCATTTGGCTTCACCAGCTTCTCCACCTTGGTATCAAAAATATCCCCTCGAGACACTTGAGGTAAATTCTCTGGGTACTAAGCACCTACTTGAATTTGCAAAAAAAGATAATGCTAAGTTTATTTTTGCCTCAACTTCTGAGGTCTATGGTGATCCCATCGAACATCCGCAAAAAGAAACATACTGGGGGAATGTCAACTCGTTTGGAGCAAGATCTTGCTATGACGAAGCTAAGCGCTACGGAGAAGCGGTCTGTTATACCTATCTTCATGAGTTTAACGTTGATGTGAGAATTATGCGGATCTTCAATACTTATGGACCCAATATGGATCCAGTCGATGGTAGGGTTGTTTCTAACTTTGTCACACAGGCTCTTCAGAGCCAAGATTTGACCATTTATGGAGATGGATCCCAGACTAGATCATTCTGCTATGTTGACGACTTAATTAGGGGCTTCTACCTGATGATGGAAAAAGATGTCAGTGGAGAGGTAATTAATCTGGGCAATCCTACTGAGTTCACTATGCTTGAACTAGCGAAGTTAGTTACTGAAAAGGTGGGGAAGAGCCATAAAATTGTTTATAGCGATCTTCCTCAAGATGACCCCAAGAAGAGAAGACCAGATATTTCTAAGGCTCAGGAGCTACTGGGATGGCAGCCTGAAATACAATTAGCAGTCGGTCTTGACAAGACTATCGAATATTTTAAAAAAATAATTTAATTTATCCATTCTAATTTTTATATAAAAGCCTAGTTCCCCTATGTATGCACAGGGTAGAGGGGTAGTGTGGTGTTTAATAACCAGGGGAAAGAGGAGAAAATGATATAGTTTGATATATTTATATATATTCATATATACGTCCTATAATAATGTGGAAAACTATTTAAATATCGTGAAAATATAAGTAGTGAAATGCGCTATTTAGCCTGGTGGAGTGAAGATTAATGACATTTCTCTTACACATGTGAAGATATATTTGAACACATAAATCTCCTTGACATGCACCTCCGGTGGGGGTAAAAAGAGTAAAAAACCCGAATAGATCAATCCATTTGCAAGAATAAATCTGGCAATTTTCGAGAGAGCTGAGGTAGGTCTGATTGTGGTGAGTAGTGCCTAGATATCATGGGGAATGGGGGTGCAGACATGGATAAGTGATAGTAAGAGATTTCAAAAGTTTGAAAATTAGATAATTGGGTTCTCCTCCACCGAGAGCCGGGGGACTTAATACTCAAATATTCTATGTCGCACAATATAACTTTTGCGACATAACATAAAAATACTCGGTTGGGGTTTGAAATTCATTGCTTTTTTATGTCTCGTTTATTTTTTTAATTATGTATTGTTTCTTAGATAAATCTATTTTTATTTATTATTTTGCCAGTCTCCCTTACTCTCTCTTAAGATCCCTCTTAAAAAGAGACCCCTTCACCACTCTCACCACTTCCCCGTTTAAAATCGGGGGATTGTCTATCACAAAAAGACTCAAAAGGTCTAAAATGAGGTCTAAGTGTATTAGATAGACGATAGATTGGTCATCAACTAAATAAAAAGCCGTTTTTGAGCTTCTAAGGAGTTTTAGCCTGGTAAAAGCCATAATTTAGTTAACTTTAGGCTGATTTAGTAGAAAATGTTAGAAAATGAAGGTTGGCTGTAAAGTGAGGATCTTTTCAAAGTAAAAATGACTTGCGTGGGAGCATTCAGTCATTTTATGTAGTGATTGAGTTTAACTCAGGTGCTTAACTGAAGTCTGTTTATAAAGACCCTTTTGATGAATTAATATATAAATTATGATGTGTGGAATGAATTATGATAAAAATAAAAATCTTGCTATTTCTTGCAAATTACTGCTAGTTAATTGTTGGCGCAATCTCAGTGCTTTTGCCAGTGACCTGTAGCATTTTTAATATTGGAGTCTCCCCTCTTTTAATGATAGGGTAGATACATGAGTACCAATACTCTTCCCCAGCCAGCTTTTATTAAATTTCTAGAACACTTGGAAGTGGAGAGAAATGTTAGTCATTTAACTATTCGTAACTATAGTCATTATCTTAGACGGTTTTTAGATTGGTTTAATGACCAAGGATATAATGATCTAAAACAATTAGATAATGATACTTTACGACAGTACCGTGTCTACTTAGCTAGAATTGAAGACACTAAGGGTCAGACTCTAGCTAAGAGTACTCAGAGCTATCACATCATTGCTCTGCGATCTTTTCTTAAATTCCTAGTTAAAAATGATGCAAAAGTGATGCATCCAGAAAAAATAGATTTGCCTAAAGCGGACGCTAAGCATATGCAGTTTCTTAATGGTCAAGAGCATATTGAGAAGTTTCTTTCCCAGCCAGACTTAAGTAGTAAGACAGGCTTGAGAGATAAAGCAATGTTAGAAGTGCTTTTCTCAACTGGTTTAAGAGTCAGTGAGCTAGTTTCTTTGAGTAGAGACCAGTTAAATATAGAGTCAAGAGAGTTTGGAGTAATCGGAAAAGGCAGAAGACCGCGAGTTGTTTTTCTTTCTGATAGGGCTGCTACCTGGCTGATCCAATGGCTTAATTCGAGGGAAGATAATTGGCGTCCAGTATTTATTAGACTAGCTAAATCAAAGCCCGACCTTTTGGCCGACGGTGAAGAAATGAGACTTTCAACAAGAAGTGTTCAGCGAGTTGTTGACAAATATGCCAGACAAGCTAGACTACCTATCAAGATTAGTCCTCATGGTTTAAGACACACCTTTGCTACTGACTTACTCTCAAATGGAGCGGGTTTAAGAGATGTCCAAGAGATGCTTGGGCATAAGAATATTGCCACAACACAGATCTACACTCATGTTACCCAGCCTAAGTTGAAGAAGACACACGGAGAATTTCATTCAAAACTATAAAAAAACGCATAGATACCGAGTAAATAGCTATGAGTCTTTAGCAGAGTAGCTAATATGCTGCTAAGAGGTCTTGTAAATGTTGATTGGCTATATATCAGTCCTTTTTTGTTACTATCCCCTCCTCTGTTATGTATTGCTAATTCCCACTACTTGAGGTTGTTAATGAAATAATTATTCAAAGGGTTCAACATCAAAATATTATTAAAGAAAACAATAGTTATTTAAATATATCAAACAGGTGTTAGGTTGGCACAAAATAATATTAAATATGACAAATGATATCAAAAATGAGGGGAATTCTAACTAATAAATTTTTATAAATCGGAAAGAGTTTGGGTGAAAATCTTTTTAATTTCTTCTACTTCTAGTGTTTCTGAAGAAAAAACAAATCTAGAATAAACTAAGTGTGTTAAACATAAGGAGAAATGTTGTGGGGAAACTGTGGTATTTTCAGTGAAATATTCTGTACAGGCTTGAGTGATTCTAGTTCTTAGTTTTTTGTATGGAATATCTAATAATGTGTTGTTAATTTGGGTGGAGAATTTTTTATCATTGATGACATTTGTCAACTGTTCTGAAGCAGAAACATCAAAGCTATCATTTCTATCTAATAAATTTAAAAACCATATTTTTAATAAAAATATTAATGAATCAGAGTTATTAATATTATTAATAAATTCAGGATTTTTCATTTAAATTCAGTAATGATTAATAGAAGTCTGTGGACCCAAGGGGACTCGAACCCCTGGCCTCTTGTATGCCATACAAGCGCTCTAGCCAACTGAGCTATGGGCCCATTTTAAACAACTTAAGTATTTTATCTTATCTTGTTAAGAATACAAAACTAAATGCCATTTTAAAGGCTTTTAATTAGATAGAAGCATCTTCACTAGGTGGCTCCTCCATGGTTAGAGCAACTGCTCCAATCTTGTTAGTTTTGCCAATTCTCATTAAGATTACACCTTGAGTCGCTCTTCCAAGCGTAGGGATAGACTTCTTGCTAATTGGTAGTTTAATGGTCTGTCCAGCTTGTGTTGAGATAACAACTTCGTTGTTCTCATGTGTAACCATTCGGGCTGCTGCAATCATTCCAGTCTTACTGTTTACCACCGACACTTTAACACCCATACCTGATCTCTTTTGGAGAGGATAGCTAGATAGTTTAGTTCTCTTGCCTAATCCATTTTCAGTAATGACCAGTAAATGATGGAATTCTTTCTTAGCTTTATTATCCTCCTCATATTCTTTGGGGAAGGATTCAAAACCAACTACATAGTCCTCTTTACCAAGTGTAATCCCTTTGACTCCCTTTGTATCTCTTTGGGATGATTTAACTTCTAGTTCAGAAAACTTAATGCTCTTGCCCTTATGAGTAATGAGCATAATATAGTTTTCTCCATCAGTTAATCTACCTGAAACGAGTTCATCATCTTTTTTAAGGGCAATTGCGACAATGCCGTTTTGTCTGATGTTATCGTAAAGCTTTAATTCAGACTTTTTAATTAAGCCTTTGGTAGTAGTTAGGAGAATGAATTTTTCTTTATCCTCTTCTTCATCTACGCGTAGAACTGTCTGGACTCTCTCATCAGGCTTAAGATTTAAGAGGTTAACAATGGCTGTCCCTTTGGCTTGTCTTTTAACTTCCGGAATTTCAAAGGCTTTGAGTTTGTAAACACGACCTTTGTTAGTAAAGAAGAATAGAGTGTCATGGGTGGCAGCCGAAATCATGCTTTTGACCATGTCTTCATCCTTCATCTTGACTCCAACGCTGCCTTTTCCACCACGAGACTGTGATCTAAAGGATGAAGGACTAAGACGTTTTACATAACCAGTTTCTGTCAGCATGATGACGGTAGACTCATTAGCGACTAAATCCTCTTCGCTAAATTCTCCGACTTTGCCCTTGATAAGCTTAGTTTTTCTGGCATCTCCATAAAGAACAACAAGTTCTTCAGTATCAGTGACGATTTGGTTAAGGATGTCTTGAGGTTTAGAGAGTAATTTAATTAATCTGATGATTGTCTTTTTGATCTGTTCGTATTCATCTTCAATTTTCTGTCTTTCTAGTGCTGCCAGTCTCTTAAGTTGCATCTCGAGAATAGCTGTGGCTTGAATTTCTGAAAGTTTGAAAGTATCCATTAATCTCTGTCTGGCAGTGTCGGTATCTGGAGACTTCTTAATGATTTCAACAACGTCATCGAGATGACCAAGAGCAATTAATAATCCTTCTAAGATATGAGCTCTATCTCGAGCCTCGCCAAGTTCATATTGGGAACGTCTGACGGTGACAAGTTGTCTGTGGACGATATATTCTTTGAGGATCTGCTTAATGTTTAATAACTGTGGGACCCCTTCTGAGTTAAGGGCAACCACATTCATTGAGAAGGTATTTTGCAGTTGGGTGTATTTAAACAGTTTGTTTAAGACAACCTTTGGTCTGGCATCACGCTTTAACTCAATGGTGATCTGCATCCCATTACGGTCAGAGTCATCATTAAGATCACGAATGCCTACTATTTTTTTGTCACGGACTAAGTCAGCAATTTTTTCAATTAAACGGGCTTTGTTTACCTGATAAGGAAGTTCAGTCACAACTATCTTAAAGCCTTTTTTATCTTCTTCTATGGCTGCTTTAGCTCTGACGACAACCTTACCCTTCCCAGTTTCATAACCTTTTTTTATTTCTTTAAAATCATACATGATCCCAGCAGTTGGAAAGTCTGGGCCTTGAATGAATTCCATAATTTCGTCAATGGTAATATCCGAGACAAAGTTTCCAGCTAAAGCAGTCGGATCAGCCTCAAGGATTGGGGCAATTCTCTCTGAGATTGGTGTTTTATTTTCTTTATCATTGGCGGCTGTTAAGTCTTGTTGGAGTTGTTCATTAATTTCAACATCAGATTTACCTTTTTTAATTGTTTCGATAATCGCCCCACAGACTTCTGTCAAATTGTGTGGGGGGATTTTTGTCGCCATACCAACGGCAATTCCTTCCGACCCCATTAAGAGTAGGTTAGGTAACTTACCTGGAAGAACGGTTGGTTCTTGCATAGATCCGTCAAAGTTATCGGCAAAATCAACAGTGTTTTTATTTAAGTCTGTGAGCAGTTCTGCGGTGATCTTCTCAAGTCTTGCTTCGGTATACCTCATCGCTGCCGGACTATCGCCATCAACAGAACCAAAGTTACCCTGGCCATCGACTAGCTGATATCTCATACTAAAGTCTTGGGCTAAACGAACCATTGCCATGTAGACTGATGAGTCGCCATGAGGGTGGTATCTACCCAGTACGTCTCCGACAATACGAGCTGATTTTTTGTAGGCACTTGTGTGATGAATCCCGGCTTTATACATTGAGAAGAGAATTCTTCTGTGGACCGGCTTTAGACCATCACGGACATCAGGAAGAGCGCGAGAAACAATAACACTCATGGCATAGTCTAAATAAGACTTTTCCATTTCTCCAACAATTGAAGTATGGCTGATTTTTCCAAACTTACTGTCAGTAATTGTGCCAACTAAAGATTCAGTTTCATCAACTGTTCTTTCTTCAGCTACTTCAATTACTTCACTGTCTCCTACTGGGTTATTTATTTCTTCTGTCATGCTTGTTTAATCCTTCTAGTTTAAGCTAGGGCCTTTTCTATTGCAGGGGCTATTTCTTTCTTACGGCTCATTTTTGGTCCAATGTCTAATGTACTATCTTCAACCGTGCCTCCAAAGGCTCTGGTAGCCACTTCCCCACTCTCCTCATTGAGAATAAGTAGTTTAGTGTTTACTTTAAGAATGTCAGTGATTGCTACAAAGATATAATCAACTTTTTGAGCAGTTTTAACTTTTTCCATGGCTTTAAGTAAACCATTTTTTTTGTTTGATAGAATGACGTTTTGTTCAACAGTTTCTAGCTGATCAATTAAAACTTTCTTGTCACCAAAGTCAAAGATTTTATAGTCATTGGTCACGATTTGTTCGTCTGTTAATTTTGAGACATCCGACTTTGCTTTAAAGATTTCTAGGGTAAAAGTGTCAAGATCGGTAATCTCAGCAATTTCAGCTAACTCTTTACCAAACTGCTCATCTTTCATCGTTGTAGTTGCTGATTTAAAGCCAACTGTGTCTGAAAGAATGGCTGCCAACATCAAAGAAGCGATAGTCTTATCGGGCGTTACCCCTTTCATTTTCATCATGTGATAGATGACAGTTGCGGTTGAGCCCCATGGTCTAAAGATTAGGCAGACAGGTTGGTTTAGGTTAATATTGGCTTTATGATGATCGACAATGCTAACTATCTGATCTTGATTAATTCCTTCCAGCCTTTGTGATTGCTCATTGTGATCGACCAGAATGATTTGATCATCTGGTTTAATATCTGCGGCAGTAATGACTTGAGGTTTCTCAACCCCTAATTTATCAAAGATAAAAGTAGTTTCAGGATTCAGATCCCCAACGATCACAGCTTGAGAGTTTTCTTGAGCAGGATTTTTTTCCCCAGACTGATGGTGAAGGTACTCTAATGCCATCGCGGAAACAACTGCATCAGTGTCTGGTTTAAGGTGACCAAAAATGTATGTTTTCATAATTACTCCTTTTAAATATCTAGCTCAGCTAGTTTTGCTCTTGTTTGAATGAATTTTTTCCTTGGTGGAACATCATTTCCCATTAGAGTGTCAAAGGTATTGTCTGCTTTGTCAAAGTTATCAATGGTAATTTTCTTTAGCATTCTGTGCTCTGGGTTCATGGTTGTCTCCCACAGTTGTTCTGGGTTCATTTCACCGAGACCTTTATATCTTTGGATGCCAATTTTTGCGTTTTCGTTTTCTTTTTTTATTTTCTTGACTAAAGTATCCTTTTCTTCATCTGAGTAAACATATTCTTCGACTTTACCACTAGTGATTTTATAAAGTGGCGGAACTGCAACATAGAGGTAACCCTTCTCAATTATTTCTCTCATGTGTCTGAAAAAGAACGTCAAGCCAAGGGTTGTGATATGTTCTCCATCTACGTCAGCGTCATTCATTAGAATAATGCGGTGGTAGCGTAGTTTTTCTTCATTATATGTCTCGTTAATCCCACAGCCTAGGGCAATTACAAGATTTTTAAGTTCTTCAAAGGCGACAATCTTATCCAATCTGGCTCTCTCAGTATTAAGAATTTTACCTCTGAGAGGAAAGATAGCTTGGAACTTTCGATCTCTCCCCTGCTTTGCTGATCCACCGGCCGAATCACCCTCAACAATGTAGATTTCACAATCTGCAGCAATTCTGCTTTGGCAGTCAGCTAATTTTCCAGGAAGTGTTGATGTTTCTAATGCCCCTTTTCTGATGACTGCGTTTTTTGCTGCCCGTGCTGCCATGCGAGCTCTGGCAGAAAGCATAATCTTATCAATAATGGTTCTGCCTACTTTGGGATTTTCTTCGAGGAAGGTGACAAAAGCATCTTTAAAAACTTGGTAGACGGCTGTTTGTGCTTCGGAATTATTTAATTTAGTTTTTGTCTGAGATTCAAATTGGAGATCATTGGCGGACATTTTGATAAAAATGACCGCAGTCAAACCTTCTTTAAGGTCATCGGCAACAAATGCTTCTTTTTCTTTGAGAAGTTTGTGCTCTGTCGCATAATCACGTAAGACTCTACTTAAGGCATTCTTGAATCCTTGAAGATGAGTTCCTCCATCAGGGGTTCTAATAACGTTAACATATGACTCAAGTCTTTCATTATATGAATCGTTGTATTGTAAAGCGATTTCCATAGCAATTTGTTTATTGCTATCTGGGTCTTTCCACTCTCCTTGTGTATAGAAAACATCGTGAAGTGGTTTTCTACTCATGTTGATGTGTTGGACGAGAGATTTAATTCCCCCTTCAAAGTAGAAATGTTTGTGAACCTTTTCAATGTCATCATCTAGTTCAAAGTGGAGACCAGCCATTAGGTAAGCACGATCTTTGACAATGCTAATTAAATTTTTGTGAGAATATGCGGTGGTACTAAAAATGGAGTCATCAGCAACAAAAGAAACCAGTGTGCCAGTTTGATATTTTATGAAATCTTTTGCCTGAGTTGGGAATAGTTCTAATACTTCTGATTCTGAAATGACCTTTACTTTAGCTTTTGGAATACCCATATTGTGAGCTTGGTAATAGTACTTCTGACCTCTGACGACAACTACTTGGGTAAGAATAGATAGCGCATTAACAGCAGATGAGCCAACTCCATGGAGACCTCCTGATGCTTTATATGCTTGCTCTTCAAACTTGCCTCCTGCATGAAGCTTAGTCATAACAACTTCCATCGCAGAAACACCAGAAGGATGCATGTCAGTTGGGATTCCTCGACCATTATCAACCACAGTGATAACTTGAGCATCATCACGCTTTGTTTGAGCGAGCTTCATCTCATTCTCATTGATAACTGTTCTGTAAAGTTGAATTTTTTCTCCAAAGCCTGCAAGCGCTTCATCAACACCATTGTCAAGGATTTCTTTAACAAGATGATGAAGACCCTTAGAATCAGTCGATCCGATATACATACCAGGTCTTTTTCTGACCGGTTCTAGACCTTCAAGGACTTTAATTTGTGCTGCTTCGTATTTTTGTGTATCTGTCATGGATGATTGTTATACCACAAACTAATAAGACATTCCAAGATTGACTTTCTCTATAAAGCGACTCTATAGGGTCAAAATCGGCTTTTTATCGAAAAAAGGTGACTTTCTAAGGTCAATAACACATTAGAGTTTTGTACTAATTGATCAAGACAAACTTTCAGGCTTTGCAGGGCAATGATTTTGTTTTTATCTGGTCTCAAACTATTTTCTTTGTGAATAAATAGTATTAAGTTATTCACAAAACTGAGTGCCTCCTCACGATCTTTGTAATCTGAACAAAGATCGATGATGTTTGCATATGAGCCATGTAATATTATTTCCCATGCTCTGTGAAGCATGTCCTTATCCGTTGTGAATGCCTCATCATCCCTATTTAATGTATTTTGATATTTTTTAATTTCACAGCGAGACTGAATTGTTTCTAGTACACCGTTTAAACTATTGCATTGCAGGATAAATCTAACGTACTCAGGATGTTCTTCTAGCGACTTCAGAAAAGCATTTTGAGCAGGGATGGTGGTTTTTTCAAAATTATAGATGATGAATACCTTGTGCTTTTCTTGGCTAGGTGAATAGACTAGTTGTTGCACTATCTCTCTAATTTGTTTAATTTTAATTGATTCATTTTCCGTATTGATTTGATAGAGGTCGGGGTTGTTTTCTAATTTGACATTAAGGACTTCTGTTAAAGTCTGATTTATCTTCTGCTGTTCTTTGCATAATAATATAGTTGATGACATAGGTTGATTTGTTGACTTGTGTACTGCCTATGAATCTTATATCATGAGAATAGATAATTTAATATGCAACAAGCCGCCCCACCAGTTCCTGTTCCCGGTACTGTTTCCCAACCACAGTCAGTGGCTGATATTTTAGTATCTAAGAATCTCGTTACTCAAGAACAAATTAATCAAGTCACTTTACAGCAAGCAGGAAGCGGTAAAACAATTCCTCAGCTCATTCAAGAAAAAGGATTAGTTTCAGAAGAAGAAATTACTAGAGCAGAGTCAGAGTTAAACAATATCCCCTTTATTACCATAGCTGAAACAGGAGCTTCTCCTGAAGCTTTAAGCATGATACAGGAGAGTGTTGCTCGTCGCTATAATCTGCTCCCATTTAACTATGACAAAGTGGCTGGATTGTTATCGGTAGCGATGGCAGATCCCTTAGACATGACGGCTGTGGACTTTGTCAGACAAAAGACAGGTCTGGAAATCAAGCCATTTTATGCTCCACCCTCAGAACTAGAGAGAGCCTTAACAGAACGTTATGCGCAGAGTTTATCCACAGAAGTTAATCAAGCGCTTGAGGAGTCGACCAAAGCTAGAACTACACAAGAAAAGGTTCAAGATTTATCTCAACTTCAAGGACAAGTGCTTAGACAGGCGCCTGTTACTAAGATTATTGATACAATCCTTTCTTTTGCGATGAAGGCTAGGTCTTCTGATATTCATATTGAACCCCAAGAATCTAGAACTAGAGTTAGATATAGAATTGATGGAATTCTACAAGAAAAGTTAATTCTACCTAAAACAGTGCATGATGCGGTTGTCTCTCGTGTCAAAATTTTATCTGATCTTAAGATTGATGAAAAACGTGTTCCCCAAGATGGCCGTTTTAACTTTGTGGCCAATGGTGAAGAAGTTGACCTGCGCGTTTCTACTCTACCAACAGTTCATGGAGAAAAAGTAGTGATGCGTTTGCTGAAGAAAAACTCAACGGTTCCCACTTTAGAGGAATTAGGTTTAAGAGGAATTGCTTTACAACATGTTAGAGACGCGATTAAAGTTCCCAGAGGAATTATTTTGGTGACTGGTCCGACTGGTTCTGGTAAGACAACTACTTTGTATTCTGTTTTGCATCAGGTCAATACATCAAAAGTTAATATTGTGACTCTTGAAGACCCAGTTGAGTATCAAATGTTGGGAGTTAACCAAGTTCAGACAAACCCCCAAGCCGGATTAACTTTTGCTTCTGGAATGAGATCATTTCTTCGTCAGGATCCCAATATTATCATGGTCGGTGAGATTCGTGATAATGAAACGGCAGAGTTAGCTATCCAAGCCTCTCTAACTGGTCATTTGGTTTTCTCTACTTTGCATACTAATTCAGCAGCTGGGGCTCTCCCCCGTTTACTTGACATGAAGGCTGAGCCTTTCTTATTAGCTTCATCAATGACTCTAACTATGGGTCAGCGTATTGTCAGAAAAATAAATCCAGAATATCGAGAAGAATATAAGCCTGAGCAACCTGTGCTTGATGATATTAAACAAGTCCTTGGAAATTATTTTGATCTATGGTGTAAGCAAAACAAGAGAGATCCAAACAATATAACTCTATTTAGACCTAAGGCAGATCGACCTCCAACAGAACCAGATTATAAAGGTCGAGTTGGTATCTTTGAGGTGATGCCAATTTCTGAAGAAATTAGAAAGCTAATTTTAGGGAGGAGACCGGGTGGTGAGTTAGAAAGACAAGCAATGGCAGAAGGAATGATGCTGATGAAACAAGATGGTTATATAAAAGTTTTGAATGGTGAAACAACAATTGAGGAAGTATTAAGGGTAGCAGAAATTTAAACATACTATGAACATATTTGACATCATGGAATCAATTATTCAAAAAGAGGGATCAGATATCCATCTAATTACTAATTCTCCACCTATGTTACGCATCAACGGAGAACTTGAAGCTGTTGAAGGGATTTCTTCCTTAAATAAAGAACAGGCTCAGATGTTAATTGACCCTCTTTTAACGAAAGAACAAAAGGACTATATAAAAGTAAATAAAGAGTTGGATTTTGGGTTTCAGTTTAAAGATAAAGGCAGGTTTAGAGTTAATGTTTATCACCAACAAGGTGAGATTGCAGCTGCGTTAAGGTTAATTCCAACTAATATTAAAACAATTGGGGATTTATCACTGCCAGATATTTTTCATAAATTTACAAAGTTTAAACAGGGTTTAGTGTTAATCACTGGACCAACTGGTGAAGGAAAGTCAACAACACTAGCTGCTATGATAGAAGAAATTAATAGTACTCGGGGAGAACATATTTTAACTATTGAAGATCCAGTTGAGTTTATTTATAAACCCAAAAAAAGTATTATTTCTCAGAGAGAAATAAATAAAGATACTCACTCTTGGGCAGTGGCACTAAGATCAGCTCTTAGAGAAGATCCAGATGTCGTATTAGTTGGTGAAATGCGTGATTTTGAGACTATCTCTGCTGCTTTAACTGTAGCAGAAACAGGGCATTTAGTTTTTGGGACATTGCACACTTCTTCTGCTGCTCAAACAATCGATAGGATCATTGATGTTTTTCCAGCCAGTCAACAAAATCAAATTAGACAGCAGTTAGCGGCTTCATTAAAAGCTGTTATTTCACAACGACTTGTCCCATCGACCAGTGGGGGGAGATTGGCAGCTACAGAGATTATGGTTGCGATCCCCTCAATTAGGAATTTAATCAGAGAAGAAAAAATTTTTCAAATTGATAATATTATCCAAACTGCGGGTGAGCATGGGATGATGCTGATGGAGTCAAGTCTATTTGGCATGGTGCAGAGAGGGGCAATCTCAAAAGAAGTGGCCTTAACTTACACCTTTAGACCACAGGAGATGAAACGATTATTGGGAATGTAGTTATATAAAAATTAAAATTGATTAATGCCATATTTCAAATACACAGCAAAAAACGAGCATGCAGAAAACGTAAAAGGCAAAGTTGAAGCTCAGACAAAGTCACAAGCTGTCCAAATCTTGAGGAGTAGAGATTTGTTTGTAGTGAGTTTAAAACCAGAGGGTGAGAGTTCTTTCATGGCTTTCAGCAGCGCTTTATCAGGAATTAAGCAGGATGATATTGTTAATTTAACAAGACAGCTTTCGACGATGATTACAGCGGGATTACCATTAACTGAAGCTATTTCAATTTTAGAGCAACAGGGTAAGCCAGCAATGGTAAAGATGTTAAGCGATTTGCTTAAAGAAGTTGAGGGTGGTTCTACGTTTTCTTCTGCACTTGAGAAGTATCCAAAACATTTTTCTAAAGTATATAGTCAGCTTATTAGAGCTGGTGAAACAGCGGGAGTGATGGATGAAGTTTTGCAACGCCTAGCTGAAAATATGGAGAAAGATAAAGAATTTAAAGCAAAAACAAAAGGGGCTTTAATTTATCCAGCTATTGTCCTGGTTGCGATGTTTATTGTTGGAACAATTATGATGGTGGTCGTAGTTCCTAAATTGACTGATATGTATAAAGATTTTGGAGCAGAATTACCTGGACCAACTCAGTTTTTGATTGATACTTCAAATTTCTTCAAAAATACTTGGTATCTGCAGTTTGCATTTATTGGAGGAGGAATTTTTGCTTTGAAACAATGGGCTCTAACTAAAAATGGCGCTTTAGAAATATCTCGTTTTCAGTTTAAGATCCCTATTTATGGAAAATTGAAAAAAAAGATCATTTTAACTGAATTAACTAGAACTATGGCTTTGTTACTTTCAGCTGGAATATCTTTGTTACAAGTTTTGCAGATAGTTGCTGATTCTTCTGAGTCAGTTTTATATCAAGAAGAGCTAAGAGAGTCTGCACAAAAGGTTGAAAAAGGAGTTAATTTAGCCCAGGCAATGACAAATCCTGATTTATTTCCGACAATTTTATCTCAGATGGTGTCTGTCGGTGAAGAGACTGGGAAACTTGATGAAGTATTGCTAAAAATATCTTCATATTTTCAATCTGAATCTGAACATGAAATTAAAAATTTAACTACAGCACTTGAGCCTTTTATTATGATTGTGTTAGCTGTTGGGGTTGGGTTTATGACTATTGCAATCATCATGCCAATCTACAGTTTGACGAGTCAGTTCTAGCAAGTGTATAGTAATATATGTATACTTTTATTGAATTAGGAAAAATGGTAAAAAAATATGAATAAATTTTTTCAAAAATTAAGTTTAAACCAAAAAGGTTTTACAATGATTGAACTTTTAGTTGTTATTTCAGTCATTGGAATATTAGCGGTAGCTGTCCTTTCATCTATTAATCCAATTGAGCAGATTAATAAAGGTCGAGATACACGTACTAGGACTGATGCTGCCCAGCTTATTAATGCAGTTGACAGATATTTCTCAATTCAAGAATCATATCCTTGGAATGATTCTAACGGATCAGATTGGACTCCAACAACTAGTTATGATGAGTATGATGAAGAATTTGTTCACCTAGGTGGGTCAGCAGCAGCTTGGGGTTGGGTTCAAATTTTGAGTGATGTTGAAGAAGTTAAAGTAGGTTTTATTTCACGTCTAATTAATGATGACAACATTGTTGCCTTTAAGTCTCAAGGAACAAATTCATCAATGTACGCCTGTTTTCTTCCATCATCGAACTCATTCAAGAGAGAAGCAGCAACAAACTGTGATTCATCTGTAGGAGTAACTCCATATGGCACTGGAGACGGAGTTCCTTCTTCTATCACAACCTGTGCTACTAGAGACGGCACAAGTGATGATGCGAACTATATCTGCTTACCTTAATGTAGATATTATGGTCACCTTTATCACAATTAGTATCGCACTATTCTTTATGGGAGCTGCCATCGGCAGCTTCCTTAATGTTGTTATTCATCGGTCTTTAATAGATGAATCTTGGGTAACTGGTAGGTCACGATGTGATCACTGTCGTAAAAAGATTAGCTGGTACGATAATATTCCTCTACTCTCTTATTTAATCCTAAGAGCTAAATGTCGATTCTGTAAAAAACCAATTGCCTTAACTCACCCGGTTGTTGAGTTCCTTGTTGGGAGCTTGTTTGTTTGGTGGTACATGACTGGGACATTTTTTTTCACACTAACGCAAAAGCCATTTGAGGTACTTCAACCACTATTTTGGCTAATAGTTGGAGTGATTTTGATTGCAATTTTTGTAACCGATTACCTTTATTATATTATTCCAGATATGTTTGTAATTTTATTATTAGTATTAACAATAATTTATCGAATTTCTTTAGTTTCATTTGGGATAATGCAAGGTCGTGATTTATTAATGGCAATTTTAGGAATGGGGATTGCTGTCTTATTTATTGGCAGTTTATGGTTTTTTACCAAAAGAAAAGGGATGGGCTTAGGTGACGTAAAATTAATGGCACCGCTTGGGCTATTAATGGGATGGCCAAATTCCTTAGTAGGTTTGTTTTTAAGTTTTATCATAGGAGGTTTTATCGGTATTTTATTATTGTTAGCTAAGAAAAAGAAATTTAATCAGGTTGTTCCTTTTGGACCTTTCTTGATTGTAGGAACTTTTATATCATTAATATGGGGAGACCAAATATTAGCTTGGTACATATCTTTTTTATAAAATGAGAATTATAAAATCAATCTTTTTTTCAATTTTTCTGCTTCTTTTGATTGCTGCAGGAGTATTTTTTATTGGGAGAGAAATTGTCTTGACGTTGGGTACATCAAGTATGCGAAGCTCTTTAAGACAGATTACAACTGTTGCAAAAAATAGTGGGTTTTATGCGGCTGAATGCCGTAAAAAAGGCATCATTGAGCTGAGTGAAAGTTCTATTAAAACTATTCAGCTGAGATTTACATCAGAAACAGATTACCAAATTGAAGTTATCTGTCGTCAGTTTAGTTTAGATCCAATTATTGTAGAAGAAAGTACACTCCCCTATTTAGTAAAAAAATCTGATGGTTACACTGGAGTTGTTTGGGGAGAAAATTTAAGTGGAGTTGCGATCGAAGCATTAGGTAGGGTGAAGAGTGTCTATGTAGAAGATTTTAGTGTATATATTGGTACACTTGAAGATATTGAGGGAGTCCCTGGTCCAATAACTAGCTGTGAGGGAAATGGTTATGAATGTTGTTCTGCTGACACGTCAATTGGGAAAGGTGACATAGTTTCATCAGTTAATGATTGTCCACAGAGTTGTTATGAAAGTTGTATAAGAAGACCAGTGATCCTATCAGTTTCAACTCAACCTTTTTTTGACTTAAAAACAAGAGTTTTGACTGTTACTAAAGGAGAAGAAGTTTTGATTGGATATGTGATTGATCAGGCTGATTCAAAAGAATTAGATATAATGATTGATTTTGGAGATGGTGACTCTACTCAAATGACAGAATATAGTGGTGAAGCTGTACACAGATATAATTGTAGTAAGACTACTTGCAAATATAATCTCACTGTATCGGCAGTTAATGAAAAAGGCATAGAAGCTGTAAAGACTGCTGTTACTAGCGTGACAGTAATTGTGCAATAATAGATTTATGAAAAAGAAAAATTACGGATTTACCTTACTCGAATTATTAGTGGTTATTTCTATCATTGGTCTTCTAGTTGCTATGGGAGCGGTTGCATTTACTACAGCTCAACAGCGTGGTCGTGATAGTAAGCGTCGCGGTGATATGCAAGCAATCCAAAAAGCGTTTGAACAGTATTATGCTGAAAATACTGGTTATGATGCAACTTGTTCAACAATGGCAATTGCACATATGCCTGGAGGTCTTCCATCTGATCCCAAAAGTAGTGAGAGTTATTCAATAAACTGTACTACCGCAACATATTGTGCCTGTGCTTTATTGGAAGATTCAACTTCAGGCAATGCTAATCTGCCAGCTGGATCAAGCTGTAATTTTGCCTCAGGTGGTAGTTACTATTGTGTAAATAATTTACAGTAAGGACAGATATGAGTCATTTGTTTGTTAAAAAAAGACAGTTTGGTTTCACAATGATTGAGCTTTTAGTTGTCACAACAATTATTATTTTAATTACAGCCATTGGTCTTGTTAGTTATACTTCTGTTAATAGAAATGCAAGAAATGCTAAACGCAAAGCAGATTTAGAAACAGTCAGACAATCCTTAGTTCTTTATAGAACTGATAATGGTTCATACCCAATTGGGACTGCCTTTAACACAATGATGGGGACAATCAGTGATTATAATAGCGCGACAACAGTAGTTGATCCTAAAAATGATGATATTTATGTTTATTCATACTCATCAGATGGAGTTAACTTTACTTTAACTGGATACTTAGAGCCAGATGGGACTATTTATGCGATTAGTAACCCGTAATAATTTTTACAATCAGGGATTTACTTTAATTGAGTTGTTGGTTTCTATTACAATTATGATGCTTATGCTTAGCATCGGCATATCATCCTATATAACCTTTAATGAAAAACAACAGCTAACTGGAGCTGCAAAAGAATTGCAAATGTATTTTCGATCAGCTCAGACGCGAGCAAGGAATGGGGATGTGCCGTCAGGATGTGTAAAGTTAGAGGGTTATAATGTTCAAATGGCACAAGATACTTCAGTAGTTACAGTGAGAGCAATTTGTGATAATGGAAATTATATTAGATCAGAGCATATTTTAACGGGAGGTGTAACTCCAAATACAGCTATAGATATGACATTTAAAGTTTTGAGTGGGGGTGTGACTGGCTCGCAAAGCATCACTTTGCTTTTAGGCTCCCGTAATTATACATTTAAAGTTACTGAAGGTGGTGAAATTAGTCAAGGACAATTAAATGAATAATAAGTCACAAGCTGGGGTTGGTATGATCGAGATTTTAATCGCTACAGGCGTTGTTGGTTTAGTGATGACTGCAGTTGCATCTAGCTTTATTTTATCAGTTAAGAATACTTCCATAAGTAAATATAAGGTACTAGCAACTTCTCGAGCACAAGAAGCAATGGAAGTTTTTAGAAGAGAAAAAGTTTTACTAGGTTGGAGTCAGTTTTACGAAACCTTAAGTGCCTCAACTTATTGTCTTGATTCTTTAGCAAGTGATAGTGCACAATTTAAGTCGATGAATACCGGTTCATGTGATGATGATAGTGTAATTGCAGGCACAAGTTTTAGCCGTGAAGCATTGGTAGATATTACTAGTCCTCAGGAAATTAGAGTTGAGATTGTCGTTGAATGGCTAGATGGTGATGTGCTGAGGTCTAGTAATTTAATTCAAGAGTTTAAAGAATATGATTAAAAAAATTGATAATAACCAAGCTGGATTTACCCTTGTTGAGTTATTAGTCATAGTAAGTTTATCGGTGATGCTGATGCTTGCTTCATCTGCTCTTTTTCTCACATTTTTGTTGGGAAGTACAAAAGTTAATCGAACGCAATTAATCAAAAATGAAGGTGAGTATGCAATGTCTCAAATCGAATTTTTATTAAGGAATGCTGTACAGATTTTGAATAACGGAACCGGTCAAATTTGTGAAACAGGGATGGAGGCTATTACTATTCAATCATTAGATAGTGGAGTGACTACTTTAACAAAAGAAGTTGACCCATCTGATAATATTGATAAAATAGCTTCAAATTCTGGGATTTATTTAACTTCTGGAGATGTAACTATAGTTAATGGTCCATTTTTTGATTGTTCACAAAGTGATGATAAGCTTACCCAGTACATTACCATCAGGTTTACTTTGCGAAAAGGAACTCCATCACTTGATGAAGCAAAAGATATTGTTGAGCAAGAATTTATTTCTGGGGTCGGAATAAGAAGTTTCTAGTAATTACTATAAATAGTAGTCCCATCAGTAACATTGAGCTGTTTGTGATTAGATAGTGATCTAAAGTTAAGATTGGCAATAATAGCAAGAGGTATTTAGTAGATTGCTGGTTTTTTTTAAATGTCTTCCACCCTTTTTTAATAATAAAGCTGATTAAGCCTAAGCCGATTAGTCCAGTTTCGCTAAGTATCAGCAGAAAGCTATTATGGCTTGGCTGAGTGAATCTAACCACTTCTCTAGTCGGACTGTATGCTTCGACTTGAGTGGTAAAGTTATTCAAGCCGACTCCCCAAAGAAGGTGGTCACTAAATATATTTACAGCAGTATGGTTAAGGTAGTTTCTTCTAATAATAGAAGGATCATTGTTAACTCTGCTTAATGAATAGATAAAAAATGGGCTCAAAATAATAATCAGTAGAGATAAAATAAAGGCTCGTTTATCATTTAGTTTGAAGAAAAGTAGCCCTATTCCGATTAGAAGTGTTAGCCAGGCAGAAAAAGAAAAGGTTAATCCAAGTGTTATGATTGCTATGCCAAGTGGACCATATACAAAAGGTTGCTGGTGATATTTTTTATGATTTAGTTTTGGGATTAATAATACTCCGATCAAAATTAATAGTGAGATTGATAAAAATCCTCCCAGGATATTGGGATGAGCGGTAGTTCCATAAGGAAGAATTCGCTCTACCCCATTAATTACCTGTTTGGCTAATCCTGTTTGTTTGGTTAAGTTTGCTTCGCCGAGGAATAAGTAACCAAAGACTGGGGTTTGGTTAAAGAACTGAAATAGCCCGACAATACTCTGAAAGAAGATAGTCGGAAGCAGGCTCATCATAGCCCATACTGGACTAAGAAGCTTCCTTTTATGGTAGATTAATAGTCCAAAAAGGCTTATTTCAAAGAGTTTGCTTAGGTACCACCAAGAAGCGATGGGGTGATAGCTATTGATTTGTCTGATGATGAGAGAGGCTATAAGGAAAGATCCGACTTTATTATCGTTGATAAAGTTAAAAAGATTGTTTTTGAAGTGTTTTATTTTTTTTATTAAAGTTTTTTTGTTTTCAAATAGCCAAAATATAAAAGAGAAAATAATAACCAAATCAATTAAATAAAGCTTGGGAATTAAGTAATCAATTTGTAGACCGTTAACGTAAGCACTTGATTCTAAAAATTTAAGAAATAGATTGGTGGGAACCAAAAAAAGTACAATTCCAAATAAAATTTGGTAAATAAAATTACTTGTTTTTTTATTTGGCATTTAGTTACTATGCAACTTGCCCAATTAGCTGGGCATTAAATTTATTTTCGACTAATTTACTGACTAAGATCCTAATCGGCTCTACCTCTCCCCCACTAATGTTTTTAGTCGGGTCATGATACTCAATACTAAATGTATAGTTATCGTTATACTGGCCTTTTAATGATACTTTGGTAATTAGAGGACTTTGAGCTTCAATTTCCTTTAATACTTTACCCAAACTAACAGCTTCGCTAATAGTAAAGGTCATATCTTCATTAATAAAACTTGTTTTAGGAATTGGCTGATAGGTTGGATGAGTTTTAATGTGTCTTAGTAACAATTTAAATTCAAGGTCAAAAGCGATTAAATTTTCTTTACTAACCACAGATCCTATTGTTTCATCATTAATTATAATTTCTCCATTGCTAGTAATATTATACTGATCAATAAAAAGTTGTTTTAAAACTGCTTCAAAGTCTCCTCTGACCTTCCTGTAACTTCTAGTTGAAACTAGGGTTAAGTGAAGATTCTCATTTGGTAACTGATTATTACTTTGGGGGTGATAAATATTGGCAATTTCAAAAACATTTAACTCTTTTTCAAGTGGGTTTAACTTGATTACTTCTCTAAGTGATGGAATCAGTGATCTGCGCAGATAGATTCGATCATCTGTTAGAGGGTTTTGTAATTTAAGGTGTTCTGAAAGTTCATATCCTGATTGCAGGGCAATTTCTTTGCTCACCATCGAGTAGGAGTAGATCTCTTGCCAGTTAATGGCAGCGAGAAATCTCTTTATTTTATTTTCAATGGCAAAATTAGTTTCTTTTGGTTTATCTAGGGGGATTTGACTATCCATCAAAACACTTGGTAAGTTATGGTAGCCATAGATACGGGCAATCTCCTCAATGATATCGGCAGCAATCAATAGGTCTGGTCTGAAGGTGGGTGGAGTGACATTGATAGTCTGTTCAGCAATATTGACTGCGCAACCAAGGTCTTTAAGGATTTTTTGAATGGTTTTTTCTTTTAGGCTAAGGCCAAGGTAGTCACCAATTTTTTGTAAAGTGACTGAGACTGTTTTTGGGCTTACTTTCCCTGGGAAATCATCATAAACCTCACTGGCAACTTTAGCCTGGCAGAGATCTTGATAGAGTTTAACCCCAAATTCTAATGTGGGGGTAATCAGATTTGGGTCAACATTTTTTTCCATCAGTTGGGCAGCAGTAGTTCTAATAGCATGACTCATAGAGGCAAAGCGGACTTTTGGAGCGATGATTGATTCAAGAAGTAAGAGAACATTCTTAGTTGAGTCATCAATTGAGGTATTAATAGTGCCTTTGATAGATGGTAGGTCGATTATTTCCCCTTCTCCATTTTTAAAGACAACTTCTCCTCCGAGTGTTTCAAACATGTTTCCATCAAGAGTGGTAAATGTTTCACCTTTGTTTGCCTCTGTCACAATGATTTGCCCTCCTGAGTTCATTAGTTTGTCATAATCAAAGGCATGACATGGATGGCCTAACTCATGGGTAATGTAATTTGTGATATCAATGACACTGTCATGGACATTCATTTCTGTTTGGACTAACCTCTTGGCCATCCAATCAGGAGTTGGTGTCCGTTTAACGTCCTTTAAAACTACGCAAGAGATTCTTTTTGAGAGTCTAGGATTATTGACAATTTTAGGCAGAGGCAGTGATTCATCACTTTTTATAATTGTTGGAGAATGTTGCTCTTTTAGTTTAGCTTGATGACCAAACTGGTTTAGAATGACTGCTGATTCTCGGGCAATACCTCTGATAGACATGCTGTCCACTCTATTGGTGGTAACTTCAATATCGTAGACGCTCTCCCCTTCTCTCTCATAAATTCTTTCGATTGAAGGTCCACTGAGCGAGACTGATTTTTGTAGTTCTTCTGGACTAACATCTGTATCAAGATGTTCTAGTAGCCATTGGTGTGGGATTAGAATATTCATATTTTTTGGTTGTATTAGTTATGTTTTGTTTAATGTATATTTTTTGTTTTGCTATCAATGATTAAAACTGTTTTAAAAATCTTAAGTCGCCACTGTAGAGTAGCCTGATGTCATCAATATTCAATCCTTCTTTGAGGGTATAAGTTCTTTCCACTCCCCAGCCAAAAGCAAAGCCAGTATATTTTTCAGGGTCAATCCCGCCGGCTTTTAAAACATTGGGATGGACCATCCCTGCTCCACCGACTTCATGCCAGCCAGATTTGCAAAACTTACATTTTTCGCCATCTTTTTTACCAGTTCCATTGCAGATATGACAGCTAAAGTCGACTTCAAAACTAGGTTCTGTAAACTGAAAGTGAAATGGTCTGATTCTAGATTTAGTTCCTTCACCATAAAATTCTTTGGCAAAATAATCTAGAGTTCCTTTAAGATTTTGGATATTGATACCCTCATCAACTACTAGTCCTTCAAACTGATGAAACATTTGAGTGTGAGTGGCATCTTGTTGTCTACGATAACAACGGGCAATATTAATCATTCTGATCGGTGGTTTTTTTAGTCTTTCCATTTCTCTCACCTGCCCGTTTGAAGTGTGAGTTGTTAAAACCATTTTCCCTCCGACTAAACTAGGATGTCTCTTTCGCGGATTATCAGCGTCATAAGAAATTTCAGTAATATCTTCTGGGACATCAACGAAGAAAGTTTCCCATTCATCACGGGCAGGATGACTGGGAGGCATGTTTAAGCTTTCAAAGACATACCAATCCCAATCAACCTCTGGATATCTCACTCTGGTAAAACCGATTTTTTCAAAAATAGAGGTGATTTCTTCCATTGCCTGAGAGATGGGATGCATATGACCAACAGATTTCTCCTCGGCTGGCATTGTAAAGTCTATTTTTTTTGTTGATGTTACCTTATCTGTTTGTGAGAATTTGGTTTCAATTGTTTCTTTTAGTCTATTGAGGATTTGGCCAGCTTCTTTTTTATCTTCGTTATCAATATTGGGGATTTCTTTGACCAATGTTTTAAACAGCCCTTTTTTGCCTAAATATTTGACTTTTATTTCCTGATTTAAATCTGTTTCACCATTTAGTTGTTGGATAATTTCCTCTGCTTGAGTTTGAAGTTGATCAATTGTCATATATTTTATTGTATCAGTAATTTGTACCTCTGGATGTATAAATATTTTACTGTTTATAATTATTTTTTTAAGCTTCTTTGTATAGTTAGATTATTTTTTTAGTAATTGTTAATTATTTTTAAATTTTGTTATAAAAAACCCCGCAGGTGCGGGGTTTTCAATTTCTTATTTAATGATGCGTGATTAACCCTGCACTTTTTCAATAACTTTTCTAAAGGCATTAAAATCGCTAACAGCAAGGTCAGCTAACATTTTTCTGTTTAGCTCAACTTGATTGTCTTTTAAGGCTTTGATTAATCTTGAGTAGCTTAATTTGGCTTCCATGGATTTTAGACCAGCATTAATTCTTGTGATCCAAAGTCTTCTGAAGTCTCTTTTTCTAAGTTTACGACCGATGAAGGCATATTGACCTGCATGAAGTAAAGCTTCTTTAGCTCTTTTATATAGTCTGTTATTAGTTCCTCTGAAACCTTTAGTAAGGCTGAGGACTTTTTTGTGACGTCTGTGTCTGGTATAACCTGATTTAACTCTTGGCATGTTTTATTATCTTTCTAGTTTGCTTAAGCAAGACCAAGCATTCTCTTGATCTTCTTTGCCCACTTTCCAGTAACTTCTACTGGGATTCTGTAAGCTCTCTTGGCTTTTTTACTTTTGTTGCTTCTTAAATGTCTCATGTTCTGAGTTCTTCTGAGAACTTTTCCAGAACTTGTGATTTTGAATCTTTTTGTAACGCCTTTTCTAGTTTTTTGCTTGTACTTTTTCATATTAATTAAAATTTATTTATTTACTTTTGATTGGCATTAGCTGGGCAATTAGTTTTTTACCCATCATTTTTGGTGCTATCTCTGTACTTCCGATTTCTGTTGTTTGTTCAAAAACCCTATTAAACAGATCAAACCCAAATTCTTTTTTAGTGATTGCTCTTCCTCTGAATTGGAGAGAAAGCCTAACTTTATCACCTTTTTCAAGAAAATTCTTGACTTTGTTAAGTCGAGCAATGAAGTCTCCCTCACCCATAAATGGAGTAAATCTGACTTCTTTGATATCTTGATTCTTTGCTTTTTTTCTACCCTCTGCTTTTTTTTGTTGCAGTTGGTATTTATACTTGGCTAAATCAATGATTTTAACCACAGGAGGTTTAGCTCCTTCTGTAACCAAAACCAAATCCTTTTCAGCTATTTGAGCTTTTTCTAGGGCTTCACTGGTAGGCATTACACCTAGCATGTCGCCATATTCGGTTAAGACTCTCACCTCCGGATAACGGATGTGGTGATTGGCTGTAATAAACCTACTGCTACTTTGCCTACTATTTTTGTTTTTGCTTTTTCTGATCACAGATTTTTATTTTTTTTCTTTATATAATTAATAATAAAAAGTTTTCAATAACGAACGCTAATTATATCAGGAAATTTAATATTTGTGTAATCGAGTTTGATTGGGTATAATAACACCCTATTTAAAAATGAACTTGTAGCTCAGTTGGTTAGAGCGCTTCGTTGACATCGAAGAGGTCAGAGGTTCGAGTCCTCTCAAGTTCACAGATATAATAAATGTATTCTACCACTCCATAATTTAGGGTGGTTTTTTTAAATTTAAGGTGTAATCGCGATCACAATTAGTTTGAGAGGATCTTTCTGTTATAATTTACATTATATGTTTAATAATTCAGAAAATGGTCCAGGAGCAACTTATGTTGATTCTTTTGGAAAGACCTATACTGAAGATAGTGCTAAAAAACTTAGAGAAGATCTCGAAGAACAAAAGAAAAAATTTGAGACGATTGAGTCTATTATTATATTATTAATAGGCTAGTGAAAATATCAGAAGAACTTCCTAATCCATATTTTAGCAAATTGGTAACACCAAGAAGTGGATCAGAATACGAAGCTAGTGCGTCACTTGAAGGTATGATCACAAAACTCAAGGGAAAAAAAAGTAAGGATATCACTCCTGTTGAAATTTTGAATATGGATAAGACTTTAAGGATGATTGCCAAATTAGATAAATATAAAGATATCACTACTGAATTACTTGCAATTAGTCAACAGCTTACTACCCTCTTAGATTACTGGAAAAAGGTAGAAGTTAAAAATTCACAAAATCAAATCAGTAAATTTGTTATTAGATAGAAATTATATTTATTAAGATTGGTCTTTCCCCTATTAAAGACTAGTAAAAGTTTGATAAGTTTGTAAAATATGAACACTCCCCAACGCCAAAGAAAACTTGATCCAAGGGAACAAACCCATTTGGCTAGATTTAACGTATCTGTTTCCAATTTAGACATGGATAAAATAGGAGATACCCCTGTTGAGTATATTACTGGCAAAGCTGAGTTTTACAACAGAGTATTTCAGGTGACTGAGGATACTCTAATTCCTCGGGTAGAGACCGAAGAACTAGTCGAGTTGGTCCTTAAAGACATTCAACTATTTAATATAGATAATAAAGATAAAGAGATATTTATTGCTGATATTGGCTGTGGGGCTGGTCCAATTGGAGTTACTCTTGGTTTAGAGATGGATAAATTAAAGATTAAAGGCATAATTTACTCTGCTGATGTTTCAAAAGAGGCAGTTGCAATTGCAGAAGCCAATGAGGAGTTACTCAATAATCCAGAAAGTAGTGTAGTGAAGTTCCACTTTTTGACCTCTGACTTACTTAAAAATTTCCCCCATGATGTCAAATTTGATATTCTAGTGGCTAACCTCCCCTATATTCCAGAACAACGAGTTGATTACTTAGGCTCAAGTGTCAAAGATTTTGAGCCCCATTTAGCTCTGAAAGGCGGCGAAAACGGTCTCACTTATATCTATCAGTTTCTTGATCAAGCACCTAGTTATTTAGCTAAAAATGGTTTAGTTTTCCTTGAGGTAGACCATACTCACACCCTTCAGGATTTTCTTGATTATAAAGATCGTTATGATATTAAATTACTTAAAGATGAATATGAGCAGAATAGATTTGTTCGTCTTTTGAAAAAATAGTATTTTTTTTACCTTTTTTTTTGATTAAATAGTTGCTAATATGGTTGAAGGAGTAATTTTATTGCTCTATGTAAATATTAAAAAAATTAAAATATAAAAAACAAATACTATGGCAGAAAATAGAAAAAATCAAAGGGAAGATATATACAAAGATATTGATGAATTAGGAAAAAGGATGGATGAGCTAAGAGCTATGGGAATAGATACTAGCTCTCGCGAAGATAGTCAAAATCCTACTGAAGTTCCCTCACAAGAGAAAAAATCTCCTTTTCAAAGGTTAAGAGATGCTTTGATGAAGAGAAAACCTTTAGACGTAACTAATCCTCCTATATCTGAGGCAGAAGACAAACAAGTGGAGACTCCCGTATTGACAAAGCAAACTGAATCAGAACAGTCTGATACCGAACAAGCTAACTTATATGCTGACTTAGAATCCAAATTAGATGGATTAGAATTGCAAATCCACCAAATTATTAATCCAGAAAAAACTGATTTTGATGAAGATTACATTACCAAAAATGGTAATCACTATAAGATTAATGATAAAGGTAAAGTAAAAGCAGGTGAACTTGCTAAGACAATTACTGATAAACTTGCTAATGAAGATACTCATGCAGTTTTAGATGCACTTGAGTTACTTAAAAAGAGACCAGAAATTCACTATTCAAAAGATAATATTCAAGGACATTTATATAGAATTCTTCTAGGATCAATTAAGAATAGATTCCCAGCTACAGGAGAAGAGTTAAAAGAAAAACAAGTATTAAAAGAATCAGCTATAGTTGATGAGCCAGAAGTAAATACCCCTGAAGAAGATAAAGTTGAACTAGACAAACCTGATGAACTAGATAAGTTAAATGTCGAAATGGATATGAAGAAACCAGTTGAGGCTTTTAAGAATGCTGAAGATAAGCTTGATGAATTAAGTTTAAAGATACATAAGTTAATCACAAATGAGCATAATCCGTTCTCAGATGCATTGTTTGATATAAGAAAAAGCGGTCAAGTAAAGATTAATGATGAAGGTAAAGCTGAAGCTAAAAAAATAACTGATATGATTGCAGAAGAAATGCCTGAACAGGTAAACGGAGACATGATCAAATCTCTCCGAGAACTTCAAAAATTGTTTCATTTCAATAATGTAGTCAAGAAGGGTGCGGGTGTTATTGAAGGAGAGAATAGACAAGCAGATATGTATAGAGTCTTTGTTACTTCAATCATAAGTAGAATGGATAAGGTAGTCAGTAAAAAAGAATCCGAACAATCAGGTGAGACAGAGAAAAGTCCTGAAAAAGCTGAACAACAAGGTGGGAGAAGAAAGAAATTTATCAACAGACTGAGAAGAGCTTTCGTAATCGGGGGGGCTGCACTGTCACTCATGTTAGGTATTGGTGATCGGGCTAATGAGACGAATGTAGATACAAATACTGGGAATGAAGCAGGAGCTAATACTCTTGTGGTTGAAGCAGCAGAGGAAGTTGAGACTGATGACTCAAACAACGTGATTAGATTAACTGTCCCTCAAAGAGAAGTTGAGCCTGAAATAACTTCTGAACCAACATCTGAGACAAGAAATGAAACTCCAGTTAATGACGTTAATGAAATTAAAAGAATAGTCAAAGACAGAATTGGAGAGGTGTCTGATAATTTTGCAGAAACTATGGTTTCTCGTATAGTCAATATAAATAATAATCCTGAAACTACAGTTGCAGAGGTTCAAGATGTAGCTGATGCGGTTAACATTATTTTTCCACATGGGTATCCTGGGACAGATAGAGATAGAACACAAAGTCAACAAGCATCAATTAATGCAATGGAGTTTGGCAATCCAGAAGCTATCATAGAGATCGCAGATTCAATTGAAGAATCTGGAGCAGAACTATTATCTCCAAATCAAGCCGATGTGGCTTTCCTTGCAGAGGTAGGACTTTCTGGAGGTGAAAACGGAGATGATTTTGCTTTAGCTTTTTTCCAAGCAAGTGTTCCACCTAATGAAGATATTACTCAAGATGATGTACAAAGATATGCTGAAGCATATCAGACAATTTTCCCAAATGGGATTCCTATACCTGGAGAAAGAACTGATAATCAGCAAGATGTCTTTAATATAATGTACTCTACTGGTAATTACCAAAATTCTCATAATGGAATTACTAGAGGCCAAGCTTTAAATAACGTTATTAATGGATTACTCGGTTCATAGAACTTAAATATTAAGGATCTAAAAACCCAGCCTAGGCTGGGTTTTTTAATTCAATAATATTTGTATTACTCTGTATAAATCCAAAGGTTAATTGCCTGAATAAACAGTAGACTTCTCATGGTGCATTTGGTCAAAGACAGCTTTGGTTTGCTCATGCTGCTTTCCACCAATCTCCATACCAGGTTTTTTACCTCTTTTCTTCTTGTTAGACTTTGCATTTTGGGTATGCATCCAAGTTCTGGTTGAGTGAACTTTTTTTCTAAGTAGTTTGATAAATTGTCTAATTTTATCTAAGTATTCTCTCAACCCAATCCCTTCTCTCCCCTGGTCAACAACATCTTGAAATAAGGTTATTTCAGTAGCTAAGCCTTTGACTTCTCTTTTGAGTCCTGCCATTTCTGCCTGAAGCATTTTTCTAGTTTCGTTAAGTTTCTGTTGGGTTCTTTTAGCTTCTGCTGAGTAGAGATCGTGTAAATCTGTAGGATTAATTTCTTTATGAAGTTTTTGTCTTAAAGCCTCTTTTTTTTGTTTCTTCTCAAGATCTTGTTGTTGTCTCTCAAGGTCAGATTGTGACATATCTTGAGGGTTTATTCCATCAAAACTTGACCCTCCAGCATTGGCTAGTGCTTGACTGAAAGGATTGAGGTTGTCACCATTTTTTATGTTTTGGGAACTTAAATTTTTCTCGAGCTCTGGAGAAAGCGAGGTTGCTTTCTTTTGGTTTCGAGATTTTGAATTTGCTTGTAGTGCTTTAGCAAAAGGATCCATCATAAACTTTGTATTTTAAGTTTACAAATTATAGGATAAAAAGCACTATCTGTCAAGTTATAACTTGAGTAAATAGTCAATTACTTTATCTCTCTCAATCACAGTTACAAAATAGTGTTTGTATTGTTCTTCGTTGAATTCTTTTAATGCTTCTTCATGTAACTTTGATTTTATATCTTTAATTTTAGCTTTAATTTCTTCGTCAGTGGCAGTCAATTTTTCTGCCTCGATAATTTCTTGAAGGATAAACTCTAGTTGAACCTGACCTAAGTGCATTACAGCCATTTGTTGTGAGAACTGCTCGAAGCTTTGACCTTGTTTTTTAAGGTAGTCTTCGAGAGTAGTATTAACTTGCTTGAGATCTTGCTCTAATCTTCTTAACTCTGCTTTAACTTTTTCTCTAAGAATAATTTCAGGAATTTGCGGCTTAATCTCACTAACTAAGTTTTTAAAGATGATACTTAGTGTCATGTCTTCTTTTTGCTTGTCAGTCATTTTGTGAGTGTGTTTACCTTCATGACCTTTTTGAGGCTTATCCCCTTCTTTTTCACTGTGAGAGTGATCGTGAACCTTTTCTTCCTCTTTTTTAATTTCTTTAACAGAGTCTTTTTTAGCAGTCTTTACGATTTTTTTATAGTCACCTAATTTGAATTCTGGTTTCTCCCCAATGTCTGCTACTAGTTCCCAGTCTTCTTCCATGTTTAATTTAACTGGTTTGATATCTGGATTAGTCAGAGGTCTATGCTTTCCATCTTTGATGGCCTTATTGTATAAAATTGGAACTAAATCTTGGAGGACTCTATCAATAATATTAATCTTCCCAATTTGTTCTTCAGCAACATGAGTAGGTACTTTGCCTTTTCTAAAACCAGTTGCTTTTACTTGAGGAGTTAATTTCTTTAAAGTTTTTTGATAAGCAGCCTTTGCTTCTTCTATGGGCACGATCAGCTTAACTTGAGTGTTAGCGATAATTAATTCAGGAGCTTGTGGCTTTTTATCTACCTTTTTTGTAGTTTTTGTTGGTGTTTTAGTTGTATCTTTAGACATAGGGGGAAATTATACCATTAAATTTTAGTACGTTAATCTGGGGATATGAATAAAATCAAGATACTTGGAGCGAGTAACGATACGGTGCTCGAACCTATTTATCCTGGATAACTATATTAATTAAGCAAGATCTTTTTACAGTCACAAGCTTTTAAAGAACATTTGCATATTCACTTATTTGTGACTGTCAACTAATTTTAGCAAATGCTTTCTGTAAATTCATCCAGCTAACAAGTTCGTTGTATTGAATTTTTTGAGAGTTTTCTCCTCCATAAACTACAAAACCGCTTGCTTTCTCATCAATATATTTTCTCCAGTAATCAAAGCCTTTGAAGAAGGTTTTGCTATACGTAGCTGAAGATTTAATCTCGATGGGGATGAGATTGCCCCCTGTATCGACCACTAAATCCATTTCATTACCATGATTATCTCTGTAAAAGTAGATTCGTGCAGATTTATTTGTTTCACTAACTTCTTTTTTAAACTCAGAAATAATAAAGTTTTCAAAAATACTACCTACTGCATAGTGATTTGACAGCTCACTAACCGTTGAGAGATTTAGCAAGGAACATAAAACACCAGTATCATAAAAAAAGATTTTAGGTGATTTGATAAGACGCTTTCCCATATTTTTATAATATGGCTGTAATCTATACACAATATAGCTTGCCTCAAGAATGGAAATCCAATCTTCGGCAGTGTTAGGGGCTATACCAGCATCATTTGCTAACGATGATACATTAACTACCTGACCAACTCTTCCTGCTAATAAACCCATAAATTTTTGGAATTGGGAAAGATTTTTAATATTCTTAATCATTCGAGCATCTCTTTCAACATACGTTGCCAAGTATCTACTATAAAAAAGTGATGGTTCAATATCTCTAGTATAGAGTGCGGGATAAAAACCCTTCAAGATTTGTTCATAGCGATTTGAGAGATTTAACTTATGAGTAGTTAACTCTTTGAGACTAAAGGGAAAGATATTTTGATATCCAGCTCTACCAGCTAAAGATTGTGAAATTTTTTCAGAAACAAGCAGGTTCTGTGAACCACTAATAATTAGTGATCCCATTTTTTGTTGCTCATCAACATGAACTTGGATGTATGAAAGTAGTTCTGGAAGACGCTGAACTTCGTCAATAATAATGTTTTTGGGATTTGTTTTAAAAAATTGCTGAGGATCGCTTTCAATGAACTCTCTCGTTTGAGGGTTCTCTAAATTGAAATAAGTAAAGTTTGAAAAATGGTGTTGCAAAAAGGTAGTTTTACCCGATTGCCGCGGTCCTGTGACTGAAATAATTGGGAAACTTTTTTGAAGTTTAGTTATTTGGGAGGAAACGTTGCGTTTAAAATACATATTCTAATAGTAACATTATTTGTGTAATATTGCAATATGAATGCAAAAATACACAATTTTTGACAAATTTAGTCTGGATATGCATATCAACAAGATCTTATTTTGCAATTATAAGCTCTCAAAGAGCATCTTGGTATTAAAAGTTTTTGCCAAGTTTAGCAACCGCTAGATTAAAAGCTTCCATAAATTGACTTCAGTAATTTTTGTTTCATCGAATTTATCTGTGTCAATTAAGTGAATTTGACATTCTCAAGTGTCATACTTATCGTTTTCGGGACCTAGTATATTATTGATTATTGATACTTATATATAAACTATATTTTTGACCATTTTCAGGATCAAAACAATTTTGTTCGTCACAGTTGCAATAATCTATAGCCGATATATTACGAACATTGGGGTGACTATCAATTCATCTACTAGTTCTTGCCAATCATCGGTTTTAACCTTATCTACAATAACCGAAATGTCTATATCTTTATCGAGCATCAACCTTATAGCTTTAGCTCCTGCAATTTTTACTTGACTGTACTTTTCAAGCTTGGAAATAAGATCAATTTTAGACAAATACCAATCACTATCTTTCTGTCTAGATTTTTCGAGTTCATCTAGTTGTTGATCTGCAATCATCTGTGAAAATTAGTGTACGTTTTATGCAATTTTCTGTCACTTTTGGAGCGGGTAACGATACGGTGCTCGAACCTATTTAGCCTGGATGGCTATATCAAACCAGATCTAGTTTTACAGTTGAACCTTCTTAAAGAGCATTTAAATATTGACTCTTTCAACTCTCTCCGTCAGTTGAGTTTTTCAAAACAGTTTAAATAACTTCTTGCAGTGACAACAGTAGGCAAGTGATCTGATGCTTCTATACTTTGTTGCAACTCCTTAATTCGGTCTGCATTTTCTGCAATATTAACATCTTGAGTGATAATCGGAGCAAAGCTCACTCTATAAGGCTCTGTTGGGTCCTTACATCCCCAATAAGTCATTTGTAAATACTGTCGCAAAAACTTTGCTGAATTATATTCAGGATCGTCCCATCTAAAAGGATTGTGTCCTCCATCTCCAAGGGAAGAGTCATTGGAAGCTCTTGAGTCAACTTGATATCGATCATTGGTCAATATCACTTCTGGAACATCTTGACCAAATGCCCTAAATTCAATACCTTTCTGGTCAAATACTGATTCAATTTGTGATTTTTGTTCATCGGTTAATTCACTGTCCCAGTATAGAACCAATCTATCTCTGTCAAATAATTTAGTAGTATGCGGATGTATTTTCTGTTTGCGGAGTGCTTCGAGTGTTTTTTCCAATACTTGTACATTTCTTAACGAGGTTTCTTCAACATATCCTTTTGATCGATGAACACCCGTTATTGTTTCTTTTCCCTTATTTGGAACGCCATTAGTGAAATCATAATACTTTTGACCGTCGTCAGAAGTATGAATAGTCGCATGTTTTGCAACGTATTCTTTATAAAAGTTACTAACTACTTCTTGCTCGCTATCGCTTAGTTGTTCAAATTTTTGTAAGTCTTTTCTAGAATGCAACCAATTAGGTAATGACTTGGTTGGATCTAAAGCCCAACGCGAAGATCGATTGTATACTCCCCAAACAAATCCAGAATTTGCTAGTTGATCTGTAAATCTCTGTCTTTTTTCGACTAATGACTGTCCATTTTCATCTGTAATTTCTTGAGAAGAGTCCAGTGAGTTTATGTAATGAGCTGCTTCCACAGCCTGCTGTCTCCATTCTTGAGGGACGTTAGGGCTGAGATCATCTAAGACTTCTTGAAGTTCCGTTGGTAATGTATCTACCAAAGACTTAGTTTCTTTTACATCCAACTCTCTAAAATCAACCTTTCTTCTTAAAATTATAGGTGTTGGTTCCTGCTTGCGAACATGAGTAGCAGGCTCTCTGTTTACTTGATGTGAAGGTAGTACTGTTCTCCTACCAATAATTGGACTTTTGTCTGTCTCTGTCATATGTTCTGATCTATTTTGTATCACTTAATGTAAATTAGTGTTTATTTCTGTCACTTTATGAGCGAGATACGGGAGTCGAACCCGTCCCTTCAGCTTGGGAAGCTAACATACTACCGATATACTAATCTCGCATTCTAAATATGAGCCACGAGCGGGATTCGAACCCGCGAAACGAGGTTTTGCAGACCTGTCCATTGGACCACTCTGGTATCGTGGCGTTGAAAAGTAATTATAACCTATCAAAGCCAATCTTGTTTAAGAAAGAGGAAGATACAGATTATAGGTTGATGGAAATGATAATGATATTGTCAATTTTCATTATGAGATTATTTGTAGATTTATTTACCCTTTTGCAGTTGGTTTGAGAATTTTTGTTTGCACTTCATAGCTTCTGTGAGAATACAATAAAAGATGTTAATATTAACTCATATATAAAAAATTAATTAAGATACTTTAAAATAAACATGCAAACAGGATCACTACAACAGAAGGTTCCAGCAGTGCCAAACGGCATGAAAAAGGCACAAGAGAAAGCCGCTGGATCAATGAGTAGCAGCCCTGGAGCACCAGGTCATCAAGTTGTGATGCCAGATGAAAAAAAAGAGCCGACATTAAAAAAACCCAAGAAAAAACTGCCAATAAAAACCATCATTGGTGGGGTTGTTTTAGTCTTATTATTAACTGGAGTAGGGGCTGGGTTTTTCCTTAGTCAATCAAATCAGGACACTAGAAATCAAGCTGCTACTTTTAGTGTTAATGAAGTGGGAGACTTAGACCGGATTGATAACTTAGGTATTGGTCAAGCTAGTCAATTATTATCTCAATTAATCAACGAATCAGGACTTTTAACAACAGGAGATAGTACACTTGATAAGATGATTTTTGATAAAAAACCGTTTATTCAGATTTATTCGTATTTGAATAGCAATTATTTGCCTCAAAGCGTAGCACAATATAAGTTCAAATTTGCTGCAGTTGGTGATGGAGCCCCAACCCCAGGTAGCGTAAACATTGCTAATATTTACAATGGATATGTCATTTGGAGTCAAATTTTGCTTGATGATGCAATTTATCTTAATTTTAATAAAACGTATATTATGATGCTATTCCCCGATCTTAAAGAGTTTGGTGGTGAAATGAATGAACAAGAGCTTATTTCACGCGGAATAGTAATTGGACGATTTGTGGCAGTAAATGACAATGTTCAACGAAGACTTCAAGCAGTAGCCTTTGTTGATATCGCCGATATTGAAGCTGTAATCAATGACTATTTTATAGGTGTCGTTGTAATTGACAATGATCCAGACAATCTTAATCCAAAGATATTAACTACTAGCGAAAAAATACAGTAGCTATGAAAAAAAGAATTCAGCCAAGACAACTCCGTCTCACTGCCCTACTCTTACTTAGGGTTGCCGTATTTGGCGCTTTAGGAGTGTTTTGGCTACAAAATTCGCTGATTGTGCAACAAGCTTTTGCATGTGCAGGCGGTCGGACAGACAGCAACGGGAATTTTCATTGTCCAAATAGCAAACATTATGAAGAACCTCCTTCATCTAATAATGACAATAATAATAACGAGAGCAGCCAACCAGCTGCTCCAGTCACTGCCGCACCTAACCCAAATGACTGGAATGATCCTGCTAACGCAGACGCTAGATCAACATTTGCTGCAGTTTATGGAGAAGCAGCTGCCAAAACTCAATGGGAGAAAGAAAGAGCATATTTTAATGATACTGGAAATTGGGGCGGCAATACTGACGTTCAAACAATTCAAGCTGCGGTATCTAGTGGATCTTACGATAACATAGATCCAAATAGTGGGGGTAGTAGTGGAGGGAGCGTTACTGCTGCTCCATCTCTATCAGTTACAACCACAGGAGC
>Ga0210043_1000235_pt1 | contig 60078 bp, 73 predicted proteins | sample CryGeymet201501t_FD_183990 | JGI IMG/M metagenome (GOLD analysis project Ga0210043, IMG submission 183990) | Groundwater microbial communities from Crystal Geyser aquifers in Utah, USA - Crystal Geyser metaG 2015-01t (SPAdes) (version 2) | ecosystem: Environmental > Aquatic > Deep subsurface >... | reverse complement strand
GTGGCACCATGCAGGTCCGGCCAGTCGTCCAGCTGCGCCTGCACCAGCGCCACCAGGCGCCGGCGTTCTGCAGCCGTGGCTGCCGACTGGAAGCGCCCCAGCGGGCCCGACAGGCCCAGCACCGGATCGACCAGGGCCAGGGCGCCGGCGCGGTCCAGCCGGCTGGGGCCGCACACGGCGCAGGTGACCACCAGGGCGTCGCCGTCGCGGTGCACGGTGTAGGTGCAGGGCGCGGTGGTCATGGCGTTGGCTCCGCTGGTGCTGGGGGCGGGTTGGCGGCCAGCAGCTCGGCCGCCAAGCGGCGGGCGCCGCGGGCCCCGCGGTACTCGGGGCGGGGCCAGGTCCACGTGCGGAACCCGGGCTGCAGCTCGTGCCCCACCGCGCCGGTGCTGGGCCGCACCAAGCCCAGCAGGCCGGCGGGCGAGTGCAAGCGCAGCACCCCGCGGGTGTCCGGGTCCGCCTGCACGGTCCAGCCGGGCAGGGCGTCCTGCAGCACCTTGGCGTACTGGGCGGCAGTCACGACGGCCGCCCGATCGCGTGCAGCGCGTCATCCAGCTCCACCAGCCGGTCGCGCTCCACCAGGCCCGCGTCGTCCGACGACACCACCACGGCGCGGCCCGCGGCCTGCAGGCGGGCCACGTCCACCAGCGCCATGGACAGCAGGTCGCCGGCGCCGTCCGGGTAGCCCAGGGCCTGGGCCTGGGCTTCGGCGGCCGGGGTGACCACGTAGCGCCGGGCCCTGAGCCGGGCATGCGCCAGCGGGTCCAGGTGCGCGCCCTGCTCGATCACTTCGGCCATGCGGCGGCGCTCCCTGGTGATCTTGAAGTCGTAGGCCACGATCCCGTGCCCCCTGGCCGTCCAGCAGGTGTCACCGTGGTTGAAGTGGCGCTCCAGGCCGGTGGCCGGCAGGCCCCGGTCCTCCAGCCAGGCGCGCGCCTCGTCCTCGGACACGTCCGGGCCCCGCAGCCAAGCCACGACGGCAGCCACAGCGGCCGCGGCCGCCTTGTGCATGCTGACCCCAGCCACCAGCGCGCGGGCCGTGGCGGCCAGGTCCCGGGCCCGCTCGACCTCGGACAGCATGGCCTGCAGCAGGTCGGCCGTGGGCTGCACCACGTGCTCGTCCAGGGCCTGCAGCAGCCGGGGCAGCTGAGCAGCCGCCAGCAGCAGCTGATGCACGGGCATGTCGGCCGCCTCGGCGACAGCCTGCCCCAGGGCGGCGGCGTCGCGCAGCGCCACGTACTCGTGCAGCAGGGCCAGGGCCCGGCCGTCGCGGTCGTCGGGATCCAGCAGGGCGCCCAGGTCGTCGTCGGTGTCGCAGGCGGCGTCCACCTGGCGCAGCATGGCCAGCAGGCGCACGGCCGGGCCCACCACCACGCGGCCGTCCACCACGTGGGTGTGCGACTCGCCGGGCTGGTAGCCCAGGTGGTCGCGCACCGGGTCGCTGTCCGCGTCGTACAGGCCGGCGCGGTCCAGCTGGTCGGTGTAGCCGGCCGCGTTGGGCCCCCACCAGCGGCCACGGCCGCGGCGGTCCTCCTGGCTGCGGACCTCCAGGAGCTGCGGACCGGCCCAGGCCGGGCGGGTCGGGGCGGCCGGGTCGGTGGTGGTGTCGGGGGCGATCCCGCCGGGGGCGGTCAGGTCGTACAGGGCTTGCATGGTCGGTGTCCTGCGGGTGGTGGGCCACGGCGGGCCCGTGGGGTGGTCGGGTCAGTCGGTGCAGCTGCGCCGGTTGGGGCAGCTGGTGGTGCCCGCGCACTGGCTGGGGCGGTAGCAGAAGCCTGGGAAGCCGTGGGGCGGGTACTCGTCCGACGACAGCCCGCGGGGCGGGTAGGGCAGCGTGGCGACGGTGGCCACGGCCTTGCCCGTGGGGGCGTCCTGCTGGGCCTGCACCAGGGCCTGGTCGTGCGTCATGTCGCGGGCCAGCATGAAGGCGGTGCTACGGTCGGTGTAGGTGACCCACCAGAAGCTGCAGGTGGGCGTAGCGAGGTTGGGCAGTGGGGTGGCCATGTCGAAGCTCCGTGGGTGGTCAGGACAGGGGGTAGCAGGTGCCGCAGGTGCCGAGGTCGCCGTACAGCGGGCCGCCGCACCCCTTGCAGGTCGCGGTCGGCACAGCGGCGGGATCGGCCAGCGGTTCGCCCCCAGCGGCCAGGGCCGCCAGGTCGTCGTCGGACAGCAGGCGCAGCCCGGCGCCGGTCACCGGGTGCAGCGGCGGGGCCGCGTTGATCGCGGCGGCCACATCGTCGGCCGTCACCGGGCGCAGCGCGACGCAGCGGCAAGCGGGATCGGCGTCGTCCACCGGCCCCGGGTCGTGGCCCGTGGCTGTGTTCCAGATCCCGGGGTCGGTGCCAGGGATCGGGTCGTCGTAGGGGTCCTGCACCAGATCCCTGGCGTACTTGGCCAGCACGGCCTCGGCGTGCAGCTTGGCCGCCAGTCCGGCCATGCAGGCCCAGCGGACCTCGCCGCCCGCGAGCACGGGGCGCTGGTGCAGATCCACCGGCGCCTCCTGCCGCTCCCAGGCGGCAGCCTCGACGAAGGGCAACAGGGCCCGCGCCAGCTGGTACACCCTGGCGTCGTCGGCGGCCTCCTCGTCCAGCAGCACGTCGGCCTCGAAGGGCAACCAGGCCAGCACCAGGCTGGTGGCCTTGACCACTGCCATGGCCTCGGCGTCGTTGAGCCGGTTTCGGGCCGCCTCCAGCACCAGCCGCAGGCCGGCCAGCAGCACGCGCAGGTCGGGCGCGGCCAGGCCCTCGCGCAGCAGCCGGTCGGCGTGGGCAAAGCACCAGTACCTGGGGCCGCTGGTCGCTGTGGGGAGGGTGTCCTGCACCAGCGCCGCCCAGGCCTCGGGGGCCACCCAGCTGCCGCCGTCGCGCAGGGGGCGCAGGGCGGCGGCCAGCATGTCGGGGGGCAGGTGCAGGCGCAGCTCGGGCTGCGGCAGGTCGGTGCGGGGCATGGTCGGCACTCCAGTGGGGTGGGCGCCCCACCCGCAGCGGGCGCTGCATGTGGGGCTGGGTGGCGGTCATGGTCAGGGTCCTGTGCTTGGGGGGTGGCCGGCGGGGTTGGTCGGTGCCGGTGTTCAGACCTTACGTCACGCTCGCCGCGGTGGCAAGCTATCGCGGGAAGATTATCGCCGGGCTGGCACGGTCAGGCCGCCCGCAGCACCTCCACCAGCAGGTCGCGGGCCAGGGGCGGGGCCACCGCGTTGCCGATCAGGTGGTTGGCCAAGGTGACGTGCACAGACCCGTCGCGCTTGCGGGGTAGCTGGTAGCTGGCTGGGAAGCCTTGGGCGGTCGCAGCTTCGTGGGGCTGCAGCATGCGCATGCGGTCGCCGTCCACGACGGCCCACCTGGCCCGGGTGGTCAGGGTGCCGGCGCCGTCGCAGTCCGTGCAGCGCTCGGCGGGGCGGGGCACCCCGAACGGGGGGTTGCCCGTCACCAGGTCGGGCTGCTGCTGGGGGTCGGTCACCAGGTAGCCGGTGCGCACCGGGTCGTCGGTCACCGTGGCCACGGTGCGCAGCATGCCGGCCGGCAGGCGCAGGGCGCGGGCAGCCGGGTCCAGGTCCATGACCTCCATGGACCCAGGCTGCACCAGGCCGTGGTGCAGCAGGGCCATGGGGAAGGCCCCGCCGCCGGCGCTGGGGTCCAGGACCCGCAGCAGCCGGCCGACGTGCCGGCCGGTGGTTGGGTAGGCGCGGAACTCCGGCGCCCAGCGACCGACGATCTTCCGGGCCACCCCCACCGGGGTGTAGTAGGTCCCACCGTCGCGGTAGTCGGTGGCGCCGGTGGCGCTCACAGCCAGGCCAGCAGCTGCAGCAGCAGCCGGTCCACCGCGTGCACGTCGGTCATGGCGTACAGCACCACCAGGGCCAGCAGGACGACAGCGCCGGCCAGCTCGGCCAGCGCACGGCGCGGATCCATGTCCGGGGGCAGCGGGGGGCGGTCGTGGGGGCCGGTCAGCATCGGTCAGTCCTCAGTCGGTCGGGGGGCGGCCCAGTGGCGCAGCACGCGCCGGCTGCTGGGCCAGGGTCGGCGCTGGTCGTCCAGGCGCCAGGGGTAGGGGGCATGGCCACGGGGGGGCAGCAGGTGCGGCGTGGCCCAGGTGTCATCCGCCAGGGCGCAGGCCAGCGCCAGCGGGTCGTCGTCCGTGTCCACCGCGTGCAGCTCCACGTACTGCAGGCCCGCGCCCCGCTGCTCCCAGGTGTCCGTGCCGGCCTCGGCCAGCGCCGCGGTCCCAGCGGCCACCAGGGCGGCGTAGTGGGCCTCGGCCGGCCCCGGCTCGGCGTGGGCCTTGCGGCCGCGATCGTGGTGCGCGGTCCCAGGCCGCCGCAACGCGGCAGGGACGTGCAGGAACCACTGGGTCAGGTACAGGCGCACGGTGGCACTGGGTGGGTCACGGGGTGGGAACGCGCACCCAGGCGATCCGGTCCAGCCGGAAGGCCCGGGGGGCGTTGCGGTCCAGGTCGTGGGCCAGCAGGGCGGCGCCGTCGGCGCGGGGCACCAGGTGATCCAGGCGGCGCACCTCGGGCTCGCTGCCGGGATCCTTGCGGTAGCCCAGCTCGACCACCACGTGGCGCAGCACCGCCGCCCCCAGCTCCAGCACCAGCCGCAGCTGCGCCTGCTGCAGCCCCCCCATGTCGGGCGCCGGCGGCCAGTCCGGCCTGCACTGGCTGACCAGCTGGGCCGGGTCCTGCGCCGACAGGCCGACGGCCGCACCGACGGCCAGGACCAGCACCGCGTCCACGCGGGTGCCGTCCAGCTTGGTGTACTGGTAGCGCCCCAGCGGCCACCAGGCCTCGGGCGCGGCCATGCCGGCAGGGTGCACCCAGGCGGGGGCGGCGGCCAGCGCCTCCAGCGGCAGGCCGTGGCGGGCGGGGGGCGGTGTGTGCGGATCGCGCATGTCGGGCTCCAGGCCGGGGCCGCAGGGCCCCGGCGGTGGGTGGGGTCGGGATCAGGGGGTGGTGGGCAGCAGGGCCGTCAGCGCGGCCAGGGCGTCGGGGTCCACGGTCCAGCGGTCGAAGCCGGGGCCGGTGTCGTTGGCTGCGCTGGCCACCAGGGCAGCGGCAGCGGCCTGCAGGGCCGCCAGGCTGGCCTGCAGGTCGGCCACGCGGGTGGGCGGGGCCGGCCGGGCCGCCTTGGGCGCCAGCGCCGCCACGTACTCCGGGTTCGCGATCGCGCCCCGGCAGTGCCGGGTCAGGTTGCTGGCCCAGCTGCGGGTCGTGGTCCGCCCGAAGATGCCGGCCCACAGGGCTTGCAGGTCGGGCACCGCCAGGTCGGTCAGGCGCTGAGCCTGGTGCTGGTGCAGGGCGCGGTAGATCAGGATCCGCACGGCCTCGCCGCGGTCCGCGTCGTCGTCGCGCACGCCGTCGGCCCAGGGCCGCACGTCGGGACGGGTCAGCACGTCGGCCGGGGGCGTCCAGTCGCGCAGGGCGGCGTCGCTGGGGGTCCAGGCCACGGCCGGGGCCTGGCCGGCCGCCACCTCGTCCAGCAGCTCCGCGTGCATGGCCTCCACGTCCTCGTCCAGCTGGGGCCGCGGCGGGGCCTCGTCCAGAACCTGCTGCAGGGCGGCCTGGTTGGCGGCAGCTATCACCTTGCCGGCCTCGACCTCGGCCGGGCTGCTGTCGGCAGCGAAGCCGGGCAGCGGGCGCACAGCGGCCGCCTGGTCGTCGGCCGCCTGGTCGCTGGTAGCCGGCGCCGTCGTCACGGTCCGCGCGTGTTCCCAGGTGATCGCCAGCTCGGGGGTCAGCGCTCGGTCGTACGGGTTGGCGGCCTGCGGCTTGCCGGCCGCCCCAGCGGCCTGGCCCAGGGCGGCGGCGTGGTCGGTCGGGCTGACGGCCAGCAGGGCCTGCACCGCCGCGTCCTTGCTGCGGGGCAGCGGCGGCTGGACCAGGACGTGGGCCAGGGCCCGCAGGTCGGCCATGGGCAGGGCCAGCAGCATGATGGCGTCGGCGGTGCGGCCGATCAGGGCCTCCAGGGCGGCCTCGGTCGTCGGGATCGTGGTGGCGGTCATGGTCGGTGTCCTGTGTCGGGGCCCGGCGGGGTTGGTCGGTGCCGGTGTTCACACCTTACGTCATGCTCGCCACGGTGGCAAGCTGACGCCGGGAAGATTGTCGCCGCTACGGCATGTAGTGCACCCCGTCGGGGCAGTCGGGCCAGGCCTCGGGGGTGTTTGGCGCGTCGCTGGGGTCGGCGCTGGCGCGCACGGTCAGCAGGATCGCCTCGGCCACGTCGCCGCGGGGGCCGCCGGCGTCGGTCGCACGGAAGGGCGCCAGCCAGTGGTCGCCGTAGAGCTTGCCGACCAGCGCGATCGCGTCGGCCTTCAGCTCCGCGCTGCCGCGCCCCTTGCGGCTGGGCGGGATCCGCCAGTGCGCGCGCCACTCGCCGGGCTCCTGCACCCAGGGTGTGGCCAGGCTGGGCCTGCACGCCCACAGCTCGATCGACCCCACCAGGCGCCCCACCCCGACGTAGGCCGAGGCCTTGCCCATCTTGTACCCCAGCGGGGGCACCTCGATCACCACCCGCACCAGCGGGTCGGTGGGGGCCCGCAGCACCTGCGCGTCGGCCAGCACCCAGGCCAGCGGGCCGTGCAGGTAGCGGTGCAGGCGCTGCAGCCGGTGGGTGCTGCGCAGGTCGGGGGTGGGGTCGCGCTTGGTGGCGCGGTCGCGCCGGCGGGGCGCCCCCAGGGCCAGGTGCCCCACCTGCATGGGGCCGTGCTGGTCGCCCAGGCACCAGCCCCAGCCCGTCCAGCTGGCATCCATGCCCAGGGTCAGGGTGCGCGGCTCCATCAGTCCTCCTGCGCCGGCGCCAGGCCCAGCAGGCGGCGCGCCAGGGCCTTGGCGTGGCTGTCGTCCGCCGGGGCCTCGGGGTTGGTCCCCGTGGGATCCAGGATCCCGGCCGACTGGCTGCGCTTGACGCCCAGCACGTCCAGCACGGTCGGGTCGCTGCCCCCGTCGCAGTGCAGGAACCACGCGGTCACCGGGTCGGGCTGGCCGTCGCGGTGGATCCGGCCGGTGAACTGGTGGTGCACCTGGGGCGACCAGTCCAGCTCGCCGTACACCACGTCCCGACAGCCGATCGTCTGCAGGCCGTCCAGGCCGGCCCCGCTGCGCAGCGACATGATCAGCAGCCGCGACTCGCCGGACACGAAGGCGTCCTTGGCCGCCTGCTTGCGGCTGGGCGACTCGGTGCCGGTGTACATGACCGGCGCGAACTCGCGCAGCAGGTCCAGCCAGATCGTGTACACCTCGCGGTGCCAGCCGCCCAGCACCACGCGATCGGCGCCGTCCGTGAACAGTCCTTTGACAAAGGCAGCGACGTACGGCGCTTTCGCGATCCCGGTGGCCTGCCGCAGCTTGGTGTCCATTTCCCGGGCCGCCCGGCCCCGCTCCAGGGGCTGGGTGTGCTCGCCCAGGATCGCCCGCGCCAGCTCGGCCACGTCGCGCTCGGCGCGGGCCAGGCCGTCCAGGTCGGCCTCCACCAGCACGGGGACGTTGTGCACCGGCGGCAGCTCGCGGCCCACGTCGCGGCGCGTGCGACGCACCATGATCCCCTCGGACCGCAGCCAGCTGCCCAGGGCCTCGGGGTCCCGCACCCGGTGGTTGGAGCTGCCCTGGGCAGCGCACCACTCCTGCAGGAACTCGTCGCGGGTGCCCAGGTGCCCCGGCGTGATCGCCTCCATGATCGCGTGCATCTCGTCGGCGTAGTTGTACACGGGGGTGGCGGACAGGCCCAGGCGCAGCCGCTCGGCGTTGCGCGCCAGGTGGTAGGCCGCGGCCCCCTTGCCCGTGTCGTCGCCCTTGCGCAGCTCCTGCACCTCGTCCCACACCACGGCCTTGACGACGGGCGCCAGCACGTCCGCCCAGCCTGCCAGCTTGCTGTAGGTGGTGACCAGCACATCAGGGAAGGGGCGATCGCCCCCCAGGCCGCTGGTGTCGGCTGGCACGTGGAACTGGTCGTTGCCGATCTTCCGTCCGCCCTTGGGCCGGGTCACGTCGTAGGGCGTGCCCTTGCGGATCAGGTGCACGTTCAGCTGCGGCGCGAACCTGCGCAGCTCTTCCTCCCACTGGTGCCCCAGGTGGGTCAGCGTCACCACCAGGGCCGGCCGGGTGGTGGGGTCTGTCAGGCAGGTGATCCCGGTCACCGTCTTACCCAGGCCCACCTCGTCCGCGACCAGCAGGCCGCCACCCTGCAGCGCGATCTCGGCGGCGCGCAGTTGGTAGGGCCGAGGCGGGATCTCCATGGTGAAGTCCCGGGGGCGCAGGGTGCCGTTGGCCACCGCTGCCACCCGGGCCCGCTGCCGGTCGTAGCGCTCGGCCTGCACGTGCAGGTGGGCCAGGTCCAGTTCGCTGCACTGCAACGGGAAGCGGGTCATGTACCACACCAGATCCCGCGCCGTCTCGCGGCGGTCGTCCAGGTGGATCGTGCCGTAGTGCTTGGCCTGCACACGTGGAAACATGCGCTTGAAGCGGCCCATGGCGTGGGCCTCCAGGTTGACCGCCCAGCCCGTGGCGGTGCGCACCAGCTGCCCCACAGCCGGGGTTTCCTCCGTCTGCTTGGGGTTGGTCGGCCCACCCAGGGCGGCGCCGGTGGACAGCCAGGCGACCCGCAGCAGCTTGTCGTGCATGGTCGTGGGCAGGTCGCGGTGGCCGGTCCGGGTGGTAGCCACCAGGCAGGCGCCAACCCGGCCGTCGCCCAGGTAGCCGTCCACCTGGCGCAGCAGGTCGTTGCGGCTGCCCTTGATCTTGACCTCGACCACCAGCCAGGGCTGCTCGCCCACCAGGAAGTCGGGCGTGCCGCGGCCCTTGGCCAGGGGCGCCTCGCGCTTGTACCGCAGGCCCGCCTGCTGCAGGCGCAGCTCCAGCTGGTCCTGCAGGTCGCGCTCGGTGTCGTACTGATAGCCGCCGCTGGTGAGGATCGCGCGCAAGCGGTCCAGCCGCACCTGCAGCTTGTCCTGGGTCACGTCGGTGGGGGCGTTCATGCGGGCGTCCGAGGCAGGGTCCAAGGGCCGCGACGGCGGCGGGCGGTGGAGCAGGTGTGTGGGTGCCAGGCCATGGCCCGGGTGGGCTGCGTGGGCCATGCCGGCGGCGGCGGTGGCGGCCGGCGTAGCAGCGGCCAGCTGGTCGCGGTCGTGGCCGCCCGGCGGGTCAGCTGGTCCAGCTCGGCCCGCAGCTCGTCGGGTAGGCGCAGCTCGGGCAGCTTGAGGCGCTGCAGCAGCTCGGGCAGCTTGAGGCGCTGCAGCAGCTCCTCCAGCGCGCCGTAGGTAGCGCTGGCGGCGTGGGCCAGATCCTGCAGGCCGTCGCGCAGCCCGTCGCAGGCCTCCACCCAACGCCGCAGCACCTCGCGCAGCCGGTCGGGATCGGGTGGGGCGTCGTCGTGGGGGTCGTCCACGATCACCAGCACGGGGCGGTAGCCCTGCCCGCGGCCTTGACCGTCCACCGACAGCACCACCAACGTAGCGGCGCCGTCGGTGCCGCCATGGTCCACGCCCACCACCACCCCGTCCGCGGTCAGGTCGGTGAGCACCGGGTGCGCCAACCACTCGCGGCGGATCACCTTGCCGTCGTCGCGGTCGGTCATGCTGCCCCCAGCCCGGCCTGCTGGGCCAGGTGGCCGGGCAGGCCGTAGTAGGGCTGCAGGTCGGCGGGCCAGTCGGCCGGGTCGGCCCCGGCCTTGTCCGCGCTGCCGGCCTGGGCGGCCCACACGTCGCCCAGCTGCTTGATCTGCACGGCCACCCCGGGCCCGCACCGGCCCACGTAGTCGATCACCCGGCGCAGCCCGTCCAGGTCCAGGGGGCGGGGGGCTCGACGGGTGTACTTGGACTCGCCGCCCAGGATCACCAGGTTGATCGGCGACCCGGGGCCCTTGTCGGCCACGGGGTACCGGCCCGCGCGCAGGGCCTGGGTGGCCCGGGTCAGCGGGTGGGGCTCGACGTAGCCCCGCAGGTCCGGCGCCTGCAGCATGGGCTCCACAGACAGGAAGCGCACGGCCCGCGTGGGGGTGGCGCACAGCGCCCGCGCCCGGTCGTGCCTGGCCGGCGCGTCGTCGCCCATGGTGGTGCCCTGCCACACGTTGGGCAGCGGCCAGCCGGGCCAGGCGGCCCCAGGGTGCCGCTGCTGCAGCTGGCGCTCCACCAGCCGGACGTAGGCGGGATCGGTGTACAGGTGCTGCCGTCGGTCGGCCCGCTTGGTCAGCTCCTGGAAGGTCAGCACCGGGCGCGCCGCCATTTCCGCGTGCACCGCCGCCAGGAAGTCCTCGTGCACGTCCCGGTGGTACAGGTCGGCCATGGACGTGGTGAAGACCAGGGTGGGAGTCCGCGGCAGCTGCGCCGCGGTGGTCGCCACGCGGTCCAGGTCGGTGACCACCGCGCCCGTCCAGGTCACGCCGTGGGTGTCTACCTTGGTGATCGCGCCCTTGTACTGGGCGTAGGGGCCCAGGCCCCGGTGCGCCATGACCGCGGCGTAGCAGGACAGGCACTCAGGGCCAGCCAGCGTGCAGCCGAAGATCCCGGGGTTCCAGGTGCGGCCGGTCCAGCTGATCCGGTGGCCCATGGTGGTGGCGCGGGTCATGGCACGATCTCCACGTCCACTTCGGGCAGGTTGCGCACCCTGTGCCAGCCAGTCGGCACCTGGCCACCCGACCACCCCACCTCCCCACGGCGGCGGCGGCCGCGGCGCTCCGACCAGGGGGTGATCACCACCCCACCGACACCGGCCTGCAGGGTGTGGGTCACCAGGTAGTACCTGCAGGTGGTGGGGTTGTAGTAGACCGCCGGCGGTGGCACCGACCGCTGCCCGTGGTTGTCCACGTAGCAGGCCTCGGCGGCGTGGGCCGCCGCGTCGAACAGGTCGTGCAGCAGGGTGTACTCGGGGTAGGTCGCCCGCAGCTCTGCACCCTGGGTGCGGTGGCTGTGCTGCACGTCGGCCAGGGTCATGCCCATGGCCTGGACGGCGGCGCAGCGGTTGTGACAATGCGTCAGCTTGGGCAGCACCTTGTCCAGGTACCGCAGCCAGCGGGCCTCGGGCAGCACCTGGTCCTCGTACAGGTCCACCAGCCGCAGCACCCCGGGCATGCCCCGCAGCTCGTCGCGGATCCGGGCCAGGGCCAGGGCCTCACGCTCGGCCTTGGCGCGGCGCTGGTCGGCGTCCAGGCCGCCGGCGGTGTTGGTGTCGCCGGCGTAGGCCTCGGCCAGGTCGTGGACGTAGGCCAGCTGGGCCAGCAGGCCGAGGTACAGGGGCACGGCCTCGTGCGGCGCCAGCGCCTGGGCCAGCAGGCCCAGCATGACGGTGTGCGTGGAGTCCGACTCGGCGCGGCCGTCGGGGTGCTGCGTGGCGCGTTCGACGGTGCCGAACTGCTGAGACAGGCTGGCCAAGGCCAGGCAGTCGTCCAGCGTGGGGGTCGTGGTCATGGTCGGGTCGCTCCTGTGCGTGCGGCTGGTCGGCCGCGGGGATCAGTGTAACGGGTGGCCGTCACGGGTGTGACAGCGGCGTGCGGGTGTCCGCCCACACCACGATCCGCTCGGCGGGCCAGGCCAGGACGGCCCGCCGGCTGCCGACGTACACGTGCACGTCCACCACCAGCCGGCCTTGCGCCGCGGCCGCGTCGGCCTTGGCCTGCAGGCCCAGCAGGGTGTCGCGCACCTGGCGGATCATGGCGGGCGTGGGGGTCATGCCGTCGCCGGCGGTGGCAGCTGCTGGAACTCGATCCGGGTCACCAGGGTGTCAGGGCTGCAGCCCATGGCCTTGCAGAACATGGCCACGAAGCCGGCGGGATCCAGGTGCGGGAACCCCTCGCGGCGAACGTCGTCCTGGTCGATCGCGTCCAGGCGCTCGCGGCGCACGCTGACCACCTGCAGCTCGCCCAGCACTGTGGCGTGCTGGCCCTTGCGGAAGCCCATCACCTTGTCCACGGCCAGCAGGCGATCGCCCGCCTGCTGGCCCGCCCACCCCAGGCGCCGGGTCACGTTTTTGGTGCCGTTGCGGTACTGCTGGATCGTCAGGCCGAAGCTGATGCGGCGCATGGTCAGTCCCCGCTGTCGGTGTCGGTGTCCGCGCGCAGCTCCAGGGTCAGCACGATCGGCGGGCACTCGCAGGGCAGGCTCCAGCAGCGGGGGCAGGCCCCCAGCTCCAGGGCCAGCTCCCAGGGCAGGGTCAGGCTGTAGCGCAGCACCTGGGCCTCGCGGTTGGCGTCGGTGGGCTCCGCGGCCTCCACCGCAATCGCGCGGCCGCGGGCAGCGGCCAGCTGGTCGGCCTGGGCGCGGATCGCGGCGGTCACGCGGTCCATGGTGCCGCTGTCCTCCAGGTCGCGCTGCACCTGGTCCAGCGGGCGACCCAGGCGCTCCTGCAGCCACTCCTCGAGGCGCGCCCGCACGTAGGCGGCCTGGTCCTCGGGGGTCATGTCGTGGGGGTCGGTCATGTCGTCAGTCCTCGCAGCCGGGCATGCGCCGGCAGGGGTGGTACCCACAGTCGGGGCACGGGGTGGTGTCGTCGGGGAGGTCAGGGTCAGGGGCGGCCGCGGGGGCGGCTGCAGGGGCGGCTGCAGGGGCGGCTGCTGCAGGCGCGTCGGTGGCCGGCGGCGCGTCGGGCCGCACCAGCCCGGTGCGCCAGTCCGGCCCGCCCAGGCGCACGTAGCGCTGCCCGCGGCCGATCAGCTCGGTCAGCCGGCTACCCACCCGCTCGCCGTAGGTGTCGGCCAGCTGCTGCACCGTCGCGTTGGTGGTGATCAGCAGCGGCCGGTCGGCGTCGTAGCGCCCGCACACCAGGCGCTCCATGCCGTCCACGTGCCAGGGCCTGGGCGACTCGATCGTGCCCAGGTCGTCCAGGGCCAGCACGGGCACGTCCACCAGGGCCTGCACCACGTCCGGGTCCCGGTGGTGCTTGCGGGCGGTCTGCCCCCACTGCTGCCGCACCCGGGCCCACAGGTCGGCCTCGGTCAGGTAGTAGCACTGCAGGCCCCGGGCCAGCAGGCCGGCCACCGTCGCCGCCACCAGGGTGGACTTGCCGCTGCCCACCGGGCCCATGATCAGCCAGCTGCGCACCGGGCCGTCGTCCTGGCACACCTGACGCAACCGGCGGGCCAGGATCTTGTTCCACGGCGTGATCCCCAGCACGCCCTCGGGCAGGCCCAGCTGGAAGCGCCTGAAGGCCGCGTGGGTGACCTGGCCGCGGGCCTCGTACGGCACCAGCTGGCCCTTGCCGTCCCGGTACTCCTGCACCCGGTCCCAGCTGTACACCTGCAGGCGCGCGGGCAGGCCCGACGCGGCCAGGCGCTCCTGCTGCCGCTGTGCCGCCTGCTGGGCCTGCTGTTCGGCCAGGTGCTGCGGGCATAGGTAGGTCGTGGGGGGCTGCCACCGGCCGCGTGCAAAGCTCGGGCCGTCCCACGGCCCCTCGTGCCAGGTCCACCGCATGACCACCGGGCAATCGCCGCCCGCGCACACCCGGGGCAGCGGCTCGGGTGGGGGCCACGGGTCGGGCCGGCTGGCCAGCCGGCGCGCCTCCACGGTCGCTGCAGCGCGGGCAGCAGCAGCGGCGGTGCAGTCCGGGCACACCGGACTGGCCCCCAGGTAGTCCGGGGGCAGCCAGCGGGCGCGCGAGAAGCTGGGGCCGTCCTGCGGCCCGCTGCGCCAGGTCCAGCGCAGCAGGCGGCCGCAGCCCCCGCGACACGGCACAGGCGGTGGCTCCGGTGGCGCCCAGGGCGGCGGGCCGGGATCAGTCATGGTATGCCCCGGCGTCGGTGGGTTCGAGGTCGAACAGGCCGGGGCGGTCGCCGTCGGGCTGTCCACGTCGCCGTGTGGTCGCACGGCGTCGCTGGTCGGCATGGTCGGGTCCTGTGCTGGGGGTGGATCCGGGTGGGGGTGGGGGCGCCTGCGCAGCATAGCGCGCAGCGTTGGTAAGCCAGGTGTGAACAGCATTCTTCCACACCTTCGGGAAGCGTCCGCCAGCGCCGCCCTGCCGGTGCAGGGCCGCGGCGCGCTCCAGGTAGGCGTCCCAGCGCTCCAGCTGGTGAGCCAGGTCCAGCGTGGCGTAGTCGGGCCGGGCCACCACGTTGTGCGCCCACCAGGCCAGCACGTCGCCCCAGTCCACCACCCACCGGTGCGGCGGATCGGCGCCGGGATCCGTCCAGCGGCGCAGCACCAGCAGCAGCTGCCGCTGACCGGCGGTCACGGCCTGGGACTCCAGCAGCCGATCCACCGGGTGCCCCCCCTGGGGGGGTTGGGGGGGAGCAGTAGTAGCCTCTCGATCTCTCGCATTCTCGGTGCCCGAATAGTCCGGTGATCCTGCGCCCTTGCGCCGTCGCGCTGGTACTTGGCTGGTACTTGGCTGGTACTGTCCAGCCGAAAGCGTAGGTTTCACCGTGTCCTGGCTGGTACTTGGCTGGCACTCGGCTGGTGGACCGCTGGCGCCGTCGTCGGGCTGGTACTCCGCTGGTACTTCGCTGGTACTTTTCGGCCCATTGTCGGCGTTGTACCTTGCACCGGCTGGTACTTGGCTGGTACTTGGCTGGTACTTTCCAGCGGCCGCGGCTGCGGCGCACTCCGCGCAGTGCGGCGTCCCGCCGGCGGGCGGCCGGTGCCAGGCCAGCACGTCCGCCAGCAGCAGCCGCACGGCGTTGGGGGTGTGCACCCGGTCGGGCTGGTCCCACCCCCACTCGGTGACCAGGCGGCCACGGCCCGGCATGCGCTGCAGCGAGCGACCTGTTTCGGGATCGTCGCGGCCCAGGCGTACCTGCCGTTCCCACCAGCGCAGGTCAGTCACCGCCTCCTCGACCGTCAGGGGCCGCGGCAGGCGGGCGCGGGCCGACTCCCAGCCGGCGGCGCCGGCGTGGAACCAGGGGGCAACGCGCGTGGTCATCGGCACACCTTGCAGGCGCGAACCGCAAGAGCTACCGTGGGTCGTGCCGGTGCAGGCTGGTCGGCCAAGCTGGCGGCGGTCATGGGCAACCTCGATCGTCAGTTCCTGTGCAGCGCTGGGGGCCTGGTCGGGCCCCCAGCGCCCTGGACCTTACACCCGGCCGGTGCGCAGGCGGTCGGCGTAGGTGCCGGGGTCCAGCACCTCGGCGCGACCACCACGGACCAGCAGCACGCTGTCGGCCTGCGCAGCAGCGACAGGGCTGTGGGTAATGTAGAAGCACCGATCGAAGCGCCCGCGATCCAGGGCCAGCCGCAGCATCGTGGGGTACTGCTCCTGGTTGCGCAGCGACAGGCCCTTGTCCGTTTCGTCGCGCCACAAGGTGCGCACCCCGCCGTCCCAGTGCTGGGCGACGTGCACCGCGATCCCCAGCTTTAGGGACTCCTCAACCAGCACCTGTTCGCCGCCGGACATGCGGCCGAGGTCGCGGCTGGTGCCGGTGCGGCCGTCGTGCACCAGCACGTCGAACACCTCCCGCTGCTTGCGCGTCGCCGTGGCCTCCCGGATCGTTCGCAGCTCCACCGTGTACGGCGCCCCGACGGTGTGCAGCAGGTCGTTGCACAGCTCCGACACGCCAGGGCCGGCCGCGTCGATCTCCAGGGCCTGGATCCCATCGGGCCCAAAGGCGCGCTCCAGCAGGACCCAGCCGGCGCGGCGGCGCGCCACCCGGTCGCGGTCCGCCTGCAGGGCCGCGTCGCGGGCGTCCAGGTCGCCCAGGGCCTGCCGCAGGCCCGCCAGGGTGGACAGGGCAGCCAGGTGGCCCTCCAGGGCGTCCTGCCGGCCCTCAGCGGCCGCCTGGGCCTCCTGGACGGCCTGCTGGTGCGCTGCCACCACCTGGGCCTGCTGTGCCGGCTCCGGGGGCACCACCACGGCGGCGTGCTGGGTGTCCGCCGTGGCCGCCTGGGCGTCGTGGTCGGCCAGGGCCCGACGCAGCAGCGGCGCCTCGGCCGCGGCCTTGGCCAGCGCCGCCTTGCGGGCCTCCACGTCGCCCAGCTCGACCAGCGCAGCCGCCGCAGTCCTGCCCGCCGCCTCAGCTGTGGTCAGGGCCGCCAGGTGCGCGTCCCGCAGCGCGGCCCGGTCCGCGTCGGCCTTGTCCAGGGCCGCCACCGCCGCCTGCAGCTCGGTCAGCGTGGCGGCTGCCTGCGCCCGCTGGGCCTGGGCGTCGCGGGCGCGCTCCAGGGCCGTGTCGGCGCCGGACAGGTCCACGATCGCCAGGTCCAGGTCGCGCACAGCGCGGCGGGCCTCGTCGGCAGCGGCGCGCAGGTCCGCCACCCCCACCACGTCGCCGCGGGCGGCCGCGGCCTCGGCCTCGGCGTCCGCCAGCGCCTGCTCCAGCTGCGGCAGCGTGTCGCGGGCCTGGGCGGCCGTGCCCAGCAGGGGGCAGGCGCTGCAGTCGATCATGGTGTCGCCCTGCTGCTGGGGCAGGCGCACGTCCCAGCGGCCCTCGCATGGCACTTTGTTCAGCACCGCGGCGTCGCGCCGGGCGCGGTCCAGGTCCGCGCGGGCCGCGTCCACCTGCCGCACGGCGGCGCGCTGCCGCTGCTGCGCGGCGTCGTCGGCCGTGCGGTGGGCGCGGCTGGCGTCGTCGGCGGCCGTGGCCAGCCCAGGGCGCTGCTGGCGCAGGGCCGCCAGCCGGGCCGCGTCGGCCTCCAGTTGGGGCAGCTGGGCGTCGGCCTGGGAGGCCGCCTGCAGCTGCTGCTGCACCCGGCGCAGGTCGGCCTCCAGCCGGCTGCGGCTGGCCGCCGCGTCCTCAGCGGCGCGGTCCAGCCGCTGCAGCTCGGCGCGGGCCTCCCGGTAGGCGGCCTCGGCCTGAACCCTGGCCTGCACCTGGGTGGCCGCCTGGGCTGCCGCTGCGGCGATCGCGTCGGCCTGCCTCAGCAGCACCTCGGCTGCGGCCAGGTCCCGGCGCGCGGCGTCGGCCTTGGTCCGGGCCGCCTGGGCCTGGGCGGCCAGCTGGTCCCGCTGCTGCAGGGCCTGGTCGCGGGCGGTGGACAGCTGGCGCAGCAGCGCCGCCTGGGTGGCATGCGCCGCCTGGGCCGCCACGTGGTGCTTGCGCGCCGCCGCCACGGCCGCCCGCAGGGCAGGCACCTGATCCCGCGCGGCCGCCACCTGGCGGTCCAGATCGGCCGCGCGGGCCCGGTCGGCCGCCAGGGCCGCCGCCTGGCGGTCCAGGTCGGCCGCCATGCCGTCCAGGGGGCGCCGGTGCAGGGCCGCCCGGTCGGCCAGGGCCTGCAGGCCGTCCAGGCCCAGCATGGACCGAAACAGGGCCTTGCGGCCGGCCACGTCCAGGCGCGCGAAGCTGCCGCTGCCATCCTGCGCGGCGAAGCTGGACGCCAGCACCAGGTTCTGGGGGGGCAGCCACCGGGCCACCTCCTCGGCGTAGGTGCCCAGCTTGCCGTCGTTGACCGCCTGCCCGTCCACGTACAGGTAGGCCTCGGTGGTCGGCCGGCTCTTGTCGCTGGCGCCCGTGTCCACCTGCACCACGTGCCGGTACTCGGTGCCGTTGTGCACGTGGGTCAGGTCGATCAGACTGTCGCGGCCGGTGCAGGCGTCCGACAGGGTGCCCGGTCGAGTCGGCATGGTCAGCCACAGGGTGGCCGGCAGCATGCACTCCAGCAGGGTGGTCTTTCCCTGACCGTTGTCGCCCACCACGGCGCACAGGCCGGGGGGCACGGCGGACAGGTCCACGGACAGGTCGCGGATCGCGTTGATCCCGCGCACGTGCAGGGCGGTCGGTTGCATGGTCGGTCAGTCCTGTGCGGGGGGGGGCGGCGTGGTCGCGCCGTCGGACGATAGTAGCCGGTCGGTGTCCTGGCGGATCGCGTCGTCGTCCATGGACAGGAGATCCGCCAGCAGGGCCTTGGCGGCGCCCGCGTCGCCCGGGTCCGGGGCCGTGGCCAGCGTGGCCCAGTAGGCCACCAGCTTGTCGTGCGGGGTCGGCGCGCGGGCGACCTCGGGGGCGCGCACACGGTGCACCGGCTCGATCGTGCGCTCGGGCTGCAGCCGGTGGGCGCCGCGGGCCTGTAGGTCGGCCAGCACCTGGTCCCAGGGACAGCCGGCCACCCACTGCTGCGACACCACCACCCGGGCCCGCACCTCCGCGCCGGCCACCTGCGCCAGCTCCTGCTCGGTCGGCGCGGTCACCCACCTGGGGCTGCCGTCCACGTGGTCGGCGGCCCAGCGCCAGTCAAGGGTCACCCACCGGCGGGCGTGGGTCGGCAGCCAGGCCACGCGGGTGACCAGCCGGCCGGGGTCCTGGTACACCACCACGTCCAGCACCTCGCTGGGCTCTGGCGGCAGGTCGGCCACGCTGGCGGCCACGTCCACCAGGTGCCACCCCTTGGTGTCCGTCTCGCCGTAGTCCACGGCCCAGGGGTCGCCGCCGTACCAGCACCGCGGCGCCGACTCCTGGCGGTAGTGCAGGTGGCCCAGCGCGCCGTAGTCCACGCCCAGCTCGCCCATGACCCGGCGCGACAGCTCGATCTCGTGGCCCGTCAGCACCTCGCCGCCGCTGGTGCGGGCGCCCACGGTCATGCAGTGGCTGGCCAGCACCTGCACCACGTGGGGGCTGGTGCTGCGCGTCCGGGCCACGCGGCTGGCCCACAGCCCCAGCAGCTGGTCCAGCTTGTCGCTGGCCAGCTGCCGCAGCTGCTCGGGGCCCCCGGTCGTGTCCTCCTGGACCAGCAGCCGCTTGGTGGGCCAGGGCACGGCGTACACGTGCAAGTCGGCGCTGGGGGTCGCCAGCTTGACCACCTGGGGCCGGTCCTGGACCACCACCGGCCAGTCCATGCCACCACCCAGCTGGGCCAGCGTGTCCAGGTCGCCCGGGTAGTCGTGGTTCCCGGGGGTCACCAGCACGGGGCCCAGCCGGGCCAGGTTGCGCACCGCCGGGTACAGCACCTGCCGCTCGGCCGGCGTGCTGCGGTGGGGCACGGTGCGGCCGTACAGGTCGCCGGTCACCAGGGTGGCCTGCACGCCCAGCTCGACCGCCTGCGCCACCACCCGGCCCAGCACCTCGGCCTGGTCCTCCAGGCGCGGGCCGTCGGTCAGGTGCAGGTCGGTCAGGTGGGCCAGGCGCAGGTAGCGCGCAGTCACCGGCCACCCCGCATGGTCAGGTCGTAGTCCTCGCGGCCCTTGCCCTCGACGTAGCGCCGCAACTGGGCGCGCTCCGTCGGGCCCGGCGGGTGGTCCCACCCCTTGGCGTCGCAGTAGCGGTCCAAGTCCGCGTCGCTGGGGCCCTGGGGCTGGGTGGTACGGGCGTCGTAGGGCTGCTCGTCCCACGGCGATCCGCCGGTGCTGCCGGACCGCTCGACGGGCACCCGCTCGCGCTGCCGGTCGCGCTCCACCTGGGCCTGCAGGTCGGCCATGTCGTCGTCCTGGCCGTTGTCCGACAGGGCCGGGCGGGCCTGGGCCGCGCGGGCGGGCCGCGGGTCGTGGTCGATCACGCGAGCCGGGTCCACCAGGTGCACGGTGCCGCCGGCCGCCTGCGCCGCCGCGGCCTCAGCCCCGAACAGCTCGCTGACCAGGCCCAGCTCCTTGGCCGCGATCATGCGGCGTACCACCGGGTCGTTGGCGTCGGGCACCCAGCGCAGGACGGGCAGCACGAAGGGCTTGCGGGCGTCGGCCACGCTGTAGGCGTGCAGGCCCAGGGCAGCGCGGATCGCCCGGTTGGCGGCCTTGCTCTCGGCCAGCTGCGCCCCGTGGATCCGGGCGTTTGGCAGGCCCTTGCCGGTGCCGGCCTTCTTCGCCGCCGGCGACAGGTTGTCACCAACGCCGCGCAGGTCCAACTCGTACTCCCGCGACACCTCGCGGGTGCGGCCGTCCAGGCCCTTGATCTGCAGGGTCATGCGGTAGGACCACAGGTAGGGCTTGCTGCGGTCGTCGGTCCGGCCGCACTTGCTGTGCACCCAGGTGATCCCAGCCGCCTGGGCCAGCATGTCCAGGGCCGCGCGGTGGTGCGCCAGGTCGCCGTGGTCGGTGGCGTACCAAACGTTGTTGGACTGCTGCCGCGACGCCAGCTCGCGGCCCTCCTGGTCGCGGTAGGTGTTGATCCCGTCGGTTGGGAACAGCACCACCATGAAGGTGATCACGTGGTCCACCGGCAGCTCCTGCAGTTGCATGGCGGGCGCCAGCACGTTGGCATGCTGGCGGGCCCGCAGCAGGCAGTCGGTCACCGACTGCACCTCAGACTGGGGCCCGCTGGGCAAGCCCAGCCGGCGGGGGTCGATCTCCAGGATCGGGAGGGGGGCAGGGTCGCGGTCGTCCTGGCGGCCTTGGTTGCCCCGGCCGTGGTCGCGGCGGGGGTCGGTGCGGTCGGTCATGGTCGGTGTCCTGTGCGCTGGGTGGGGGTTGGGGGTTGGGGATCAGTGCAGGGCGCGCTGCCCTGCGGGGGTCAGCCGGATGTACCAGGTGTGGGGGTCGTCCGGGTCGCCGAACACCTGCAGCAGGCCCTGGCGGACCAGGCGCCTCAGGCGGCGGCCAGCGGCGCCCTCGCACTGATCGGCCCAGCCGGCCCGGCTGGGCAGCGGGTCGGCCGGCGTGCGCTCGGCGACCCACACCAGCAGGTCGCGGTCGCCGTCCAGCAGCACCGGCTGCAGCACGGCGTCGGGGTCCAGGCCCAGGGCGCCCAGCATGGCGTCCAGGTCGCTGGCGTGCAGCCGGCGGTAGTTGTCGCGGTCGGTCGGATCGGTGTGCAGCCGGCGGTACAGCGTGGACTCGGACCAGCCGGCCCGCTTGGCCGCCTCGGCCGTGCTGGGCGCGTGCAGGTCGATCAGCGCCGCCAGGCGGGTGCGCAGGATCACGTCGCAGGTGGGCGGCGTGACCGTCGGTCGGTGGGTGGTGGGCATGTCGGGCTCCTGTGGGGATAGTAGCCGCAGTGGCGACACAATGCAAGGCGCATGGTCGCCGCCGCGGCGTGTTGCTGGGGGTCAGTCCAGGTCGGTGGGGGGGGTGTTGTCCAGGCGGATCTCCATGCGGATTCCCAGGGACTGGGCAGCCAGAGCCTGCACCGGCCACTGCTGCAGGTAGGTCTGCAGCTGCTGCAGGGCCTGGGCCTTGGACGCCAGCCGGGCCTTGCGCACGGCCTGCACCCGGGCCTCGGCGTCGCCCATGTCCAGCTCCAGCGTGGCCGTGTACGTGGGGCCACCGCGGCGGCGCTGGGGCTCGGACTCCTGGTCGTCCGGCTCGGGATCCGGGGCGGGCGCCGGCGGCAGCGGCTGGCCCGGCCCCTGCCGGCGCTCGGGCACCTCCGGGTCGGTGTCCCAGCTGTCGCCGGTCAGCGACTCCCAGCGCTCCTCGCAGGCCTCCAGCAGGGCGGTGTTGCCGTCGGCCAGCTCAACCTGCACCCAGGCCTCGCGCAGCATGGCCGCGTCCCGCTGCTCGCGGATCAGCTCCAGCGCAGCGGCCAAGCTGGACATGGCCACGCGCTCGGGCCAGGGCCTGGCCCCCAGGTCCCAGGGCGGGGCCGCCGGCGACGGATCGACCAGCTGCGCGATCGGCTGCCGGGTGTCGTCGGTCGCGTCTACCAGTTGGGTGGGGGTCACGGCCTGGTCGCTGCGCACCCGGGCCTGCACCCCGGCGGGCAGCAGCGCGTCCAGCCGATCGGTCACCAGGTCCAGGGCGGCCAGCGCAGCGCCGACCACCAGCACGTCCACAGCGCCGGGCTGCGGCCCCTGGGTGATCGTGACGTTGTGGGGCATGCCGGCCTGAGCCAGGGCGGCCTCCAGGGCCGCCTCCAGCGCAGCTGGGGTGCCAGCCGCCGGGCGCAGCGCGGCCAGCACCCGTTCGCGCATGGCGTCGTCGGCCTCGCCATCCAGCCGCGGCGGCCAGCCACCGGCCGCGGCCAGGCGGTCCAGGGCGTCGCCGGTGGCCCGCTGTGGGTCCATGGCGGCCTCCCTCCGCTGCAGCTCGCGCTGGGCGTAGGCCACCACGCCGGGGCGCGCGGTCGTGCGGGTCTGCGTCAGCAGGTCCCGCAGGCGGGCCACCTGGGCCTGCGCCCCGTCCAGGGCCAGGGCCTCGTCCACGCGGGCCAGGCCAGCCACCTGCCGATCGAACTCCCGCTTGACCGCGGCCTGCAGCTCGGGCGTCGGACTGGGCGCCAGCCGCAGGCGCTCGACCTCGGCGACAGTGCTGCAGTCCTTGACGATCGCCAGGCGCTCGTCTGCCGTCGTCGCGCCGTCCCACACGCCGGCCGGGTCCACCGGCGCCGGGCGCGGCGGCCGGTCCACGGCCGGCGGGCAACCGCTGCCCATGCAGTAGCCCCCGGTGGAACCGTTGTGGGCCACCAGCACCAGCACCTGCTCGTCGCCCACCTTGGGCTTGATCCGGTCCTGGGACCCGCACACGCTGCACAGGCCCATGCCGGCCGGCAGAAGGGGCGGCGGCGGCGGCTGGTCCTGGTCGGTGGCCTGGGCCGGCGCGGGCCGGGTGGGCTGGGGCAGTGCCACCACCTCGGCCCCGTCACCGTCGGTGCCGGTGTCCTCGGCGGTGTCGTCGTCCAGCGCCGCCAGCTCCACCAGCGCCGCGCCGGCGGCCTGCTGCGGGTCGTCGGCGTCGGTGTCGGTGTCGCCCAGCAGGTTGCCGGTCCTGACTGCCTCCACGGCGCCCTGCATGATTCGCTCTGGCAGGCCGGTGAACGGGCACACGTCGCCGGCGTCGTCCTCCTCGTCAAGCTCCACAGCTGGGCTGACGGTGTCGGCGTCCGGCGGGACGGGTGCCGCGATGCGCAGGCGGGCGGGCTTGTCGTCGCAGGTGTCGGGGCTGCTGTCCGCCATGGGCGGCGGCGCGACTACCCCATGCACGCCGTCGCCGTCGGTGCTGGCGGCCAGGGCGTCGTCCTCGTCCTCCTCGTCCTGCCGCATTTGCGCCACGTGCGGCAACTGCAGGTCCACCACGGCGTCCAGCACCCAGGTGCGGCCGTCCTGGTCTGCCAGCTCGTCCAGCTCCTCCGCGGACAGCTTGGCCAGCTGCGGCCGCAGCTCGTCCTCGGGCAGGCCCACCAGGGCCCCCACGCGGCTGCTGGCCGCGTCCAGGGGGTACAGCGGGTAGTCCATGGGCAGGTCGCTGTGGACGCCCAGCTGGGTGGTCACGCGGCGGTACTGCACGCCGGCGTCCTCGACCAGGGCGCCGGCGGTGACCAGCTCCTGGCCACGGGTGGTGTACTTGGTGCCGGGCACGGCGGCGCCGGCGGTGATCGGGCTGGGCACGGTGGCCTCCATGGGGGTGCGCCCGGCGCATGGGCCGGGTCGGGTCGTCAGTCCTGGCGCAGGCAGCCGCCTGCAGGCAGCAGCATAGCCACGGTGGCGACCGACCGCAACCGATGCGCTGGCCGCTGTGGCTACTGCCGGCCGCAGGCCGCTGGCTTGGGCGGGGCTGGTGGCGGGGGGGGGGGGGGGGGCGCCGCCGTGTCGCCCGTGTCGTCGTCGGGGGGCGCCTGCAGATCAGGCGGCGCCTGCAGCTCGGGGGGCGGCGCCTCGCACTCGATCCCCAGCGCCCTGCACAGCTCCACCTGCGTTGCCAGGCCCGCGTCCAGCTCGGCCTCCAGATCCGCCGCCGCACGGCCCAGGTCGGTGGGTGGTGGGTGGGCCTGGGCCACAGCCAGGCACAGCCCCAGCACGATCACCGACACTGCGCGCCTACGGCCTGGCAGATGGCCGCCTGGTTGCGCCCGTACAGGTCCATCTTGACCTCGATCGTGCGCAGCCGGTCCTGCATTTCGGTCAGCTGCGCGCCGGACTCGCGGTGCGCAGGCTGCGCGTCGTGCGTCTGGAAGTGCTGGGCCAGCCCGGTGTAGTGGGCCTCGGCCTGGGCCAGGCGGTACCAGCCTGCCCCGGCGGTGAACAGCAGGCCGGCCAGGGTGACGCCGAAGCCGATCAGCGACTGCATGGACAGGGGCTCGCGTCGCACGCTCACGGCGCCACCTGCCCCAGGGCCCAGCCGGCCCCGATCGTCAGCAGGGTGCCGACCCCGACACCGACACCCACCTGGACACCCGGGCGCTGCAGCACCGGGCGGGGCGTCTTGGCGTCGGCGATCACCTGGTCGCGCCAGGTCAGCGCGTCGTCGCAGCTGCGGGCGTCGGCAGCCGCCACCGCCCGGCTGGCCACCAGGTGCAGGTGCAGCTGGTCGCCGTACACCCGCCCCTCCTCCAGGTAGGCCAGGTAGGCCGGGGGCACGCTGATCGCGTCGCAGTCGCGGGCGGCGCCAGCAGGTGCAGCCGCCTTGGCCGTGCAGTCCCCTGCACGGTCTGGCGGCCGCACCGGGGCAGCAGGCAGCGGGGGCATGGTGTCCGCAGGCGGGGCCGTCTCCGCGCGGGGCGCGGGGTCGGCAGCCAGGGTCACAGCGCACAACAGCAGCAACGTCAAGATCACGGGTCACGTCCTCCATCGTTGATCGCGGCCAGCCGCTCCAGCCGCTCCAGCCTGTCGTCGTCGGCCTCGGCCGCGTTGACCGCGGCCCGGTCCACCGAGGCCTGCATGTCTGCCAGCCGGATCACCGGCCGCATGACCTCCGACGCCGGGCGCGGGCGCGGCGGCGGGGGCTGCGGCAGCCGATCGCTGGCCGGCCGCCGCGGGCGTAGGCCCAGCAGGCCCAGGCCCAGGCCCAGCAGGCCGACAGCCCAGCCCCAGGACACGCGCCCCCGGTAAGCCAGGTAGGCCAGCACCAGCCCCGCCAGCACCAGCAGTGCGGCCAGCAGAGCCACCAGCACGTCGGGGGTCATGGGGCCGCCGTCGGGGTGTCGGGATCGTCCGCGCCGGGCAGGGGCCCCTGGCTGGCCAGCATGGCGCTGGTGGGCGCCGCGGTGCGGTAGTGCCGCACGCCGTGGCCCACGGCGCCAAGGCCGCCACCGACACCGCCGCCCACGGCAATGCTGCCGATCGTCTGCAGGGCCGTGGCCGCTGCCAGCCCGGTGCCGGCCGCAATGGCCCCCGGGTACAGGTGCTCCACCAGGTACACCAGCAGGGCCGCCAGCAGGCAGGCCGCCTGCAGCAGCAGGGTCAGCTTGCCCAGCTGGGCGGTGGTGCTGATCGGGGCGGCGGCAACGGACATGGGGCCCTCGCGGTGGTGCCCCAGCCTATCCCAGCGCGTGCGCGCCTGAACAGCCCGCAGGCAGCCACTGGTCCAGCAGGGTGTAGGTCACCCGGTCGCCGTACCACTGGCTGGCCCAGGTCACGAAGTCCAGAGCATGCAGGAAGTCGCTGGGGTCCCGCCAGACCTGGCACCCCGCGCCGTACAGGCCCACGCTGGGCACCAGCTGGTGCGCGCTGGCCCGGTGCCCGTCGATCCCGCGGATCCCCGACTCGACCCGGCCCGCCGCGATCAGCTCGTCCACGTCCAGGCGGTCGTCCCGGTTGGCGTCGCGCACGAAGTACATGGGGGCCACCTGCCGGAAGCAGGGGTAGCGGTGGGCGGTGATCCCCACCCGGTCGGGCCCGACGGCCCAGCAGCCCCGGGCCTGCTGGGGCACCAGGATCAGCGTGCCCCTGGCGTGGGAGGTGGCGCCCTGTCCGGTCAGCCAGGGCAGGCCCGGATCGGTGGTGCCTGGGTAGGCGTGCACCACCCCCTGGCCCTGGTCGTCCTCGTACGCCAGCAGCAGCAGGTCGTCCCAGCCCCCCGCCTGGCGGCTGCGGTTGCGGATCCCCAGCACGTTGGGGTTGTGCGCACCGCCGAAGAAGCGGTAGTCCAGCCGGTCCAGCTCGGCGCGGAGCTGGTGGTAAGTCGGGGGCTGCATGGACAGGGTGGACATGGGCACTCCAGTGGTCAGTTGGGGCTTTGCTTCTGCACGATCTTGCTGCGCCAGTCGAGGTTCAAGCCGCCTACGCCGCTGACCTGGCACTCCACGTTGGTGCCGTTGACCACCAGGGCGGCAGCGGCGGCCGCCAGCCCCGCGTCCTCGTGCGCGGCTACCACCGTGGTGGCGCCCACCTGGGTGACCGTGCCGCCGGTGCGACGGAAGGTCCCAACCAGAACGTAGCCAGCGCCCTCCGGGCCCGCGACGCTCCAGCAGGCCACGGTAGCGGTGATCACCAGGCACTTGTCGCTGGGCACGGTCACAGCGCCGCACACGCCGGTGACGGCGCCCACGGTGGCCACGCTGCCGTCCAGCTCGTCGGACCAACGACCAGCCGCCCCGATGTTGCCCGGGGTCAGAGCCTGGCTGCCGCCGCTGCTGTACACCGCCTTGGCGGGCGCGTTGGCCGCTGACACACGGCTGGTGCCGTCCAGGCCGGCGTAGCCGTTGGCTGCGCCCTTGTTGGCTGATGCCTCGGCGCCGATGTCGCCAGGCACCAGGGCCTGGGCCCCGCCGGTGCTGTACAGCGACTTTAAGGCGTACCGGTGCACGTGGTCCTCGCGGGCCGCCTTGGTCGCCACCCCCACGGTGGCCGTGGCGGCCAGGTTGGGGGGGGCCACGGTGGCCAGGGCCAGGCCGTAGGTGGAGATCAGCGCCAGCACGTCGGCCTCGCTGAGTCCTCGCCGCTTGTCTGCGATGCCGCCCATGGTCAGGTCGCCTCCAGCACGGCGGGGCCCACCATGACCTTGGCGATCGTGGCGGTGACGGCGGCGCCGTCGCTGGCGTGCTTGGTCAGCGAGTGCACCTCGACGTACAGCCGGTCCAGGCCAGCCACGTCCAGGCGCTCCACGAAGCCGCGGTAGCCGTTGCCTGGGAAGCTGGCGTCGGCGGGCTGAGCCCAGGCGTTGGCGTTGCCGGTGTTGCCGGACTTCACCAGCCCGCCCGGAGTTGTGTAGATCCTCACGCCGAAGCCGGTTGCGGCAGCGGTGGCTGCCACCGCGCCGGTACCGCCGGCCACGGTGGCGTCCAGGGACCAGTCCGCCTGGGCCTTGCCCGTGATCAGCACGCTGTCGGTGTTGTCCGGGTCCTGCACCGCGTCCACCACCAGGGTGGCGGTGGCGTCGGCCTCGATCGCCGCCGCGATCCCCTGCACCAGCGCGTCCAGGTCGGCCGGCAGCGCCACGCTGGCGTCGTAGACCACCGCCGTGCCGTCGATCGTCACCGTGTACACGGTGGTGGTCAGGTCGGCCGTGGTGATCTGCACCCGGCCCTCGCGCCGGTGCACGCGCTCGCGGGCGTTGACCTGCACCAGCGCCTTGGGGCTGTCCTGCAGGTACACCCCGGCGCTGGCGCCGGTGGGCGCGCCCGTGTAGCTGGCCGGCGTCGTGTCCTGGTCCACCCACTCGGGGATCAGGCCGATTGCCAGCAGCCCATAGCGGTTCAGGTCGTCGTACAGGCCCATGGGGGTGGCTCCAGGTTGGGGTCCAGTCTACCGCTCGAGCACATACACCAGCGTGTCGTCGCGGTACCGTGCGGTTGCCGGATCTACTCGGCTGACCCGCATGGGGCGGTTGCCACGGTACAGGCGGCGGTACTCACTGCCATTGCCAGTGAAGAAGGCGGCGCCGTCCGAGACGATCGGCGCCGTCACGTCTATGTCCAGGCTGACCCGCATGGCGGGGTACTGCATGCGGTCAAACAAGTACAGGTCAATTCCAACGAACGGGGTACGCCCAACCAGCAGGTAGTCCTGGTCCACAGTCACGTAGTCGATCTGCACGCCCAGGTTGGCGCTGCCCAGCTCGATCGTGGGGTCGCCGGCGGCGTAGGCGATCAGGGCCAGGGTCGCAGACCCTGGGTAGCCGGCGTAGATCACGCCGTCCCGGACCGCCAGCTGGTGGCCGGTGGTGTGCAGCTGGGTGGCGTCGGCCGGCGTGTAGGACCAGGCCACCGTCCCGCTGCCTGCCTCGTACGCGCGCATGGACACGCCCGCCGACAGGGCCCCGCCGACGTACACGCGGCGGCCGTCGGTGCAGCAGGAGTACAGGGTGGCGCCGTGGTCTGTGTCCCACACCACGGCCCCGGTGGCCAGGGTGCGGGCGCGGGCGGTGATCGTGCCCGTGCCCGACACGCCCACCAGGTACAGGTTGGTGCCGTCGGTGCACACGTCGCGCACCGCCGCCCCGTGGTCCACCGTGTACAAGGGCGCCCCGCCGGCGGCCTTGTCGAACACGTCCACCAGGTTGCCGTAGGCGATCGCCACGTAGTCGCCCGCCAGGCACACGGCGCGGGCCGTGCCGGCGCCGGACACCATGTAGGTGGCCAGCACGTCCCCAACCGCCAGCGCTGACCCCGTGAAGCTCCGGGTAGTCGCCTGGGCGCTGAGGTCGGTGTGCAGCCACACCACCACGTCGCCGTCGGCGGCCACAAAGTCCACGCTGGACCCGACGCCGTGGGTAGGGCTGACCGCCTCCGACCCCGGCGCCTGGTCCAGGTCGTCCTCTACCACCAGCGCGTGGTCGTCCACGGCCAGCGCCGCCAGCGCGTCGTGCAACGAGTCGTAGCGCCGACCGCCGGTCACCAGCAGGTAGACGATCCACTGGTACACCAGGTTCCACCACCAGTTGACCCACTCGTGCGGGGGCTTGATCGTGGTCCACCCGGTGGACACGGTGGGTGCCGGTGGGGTCGCGATCTCAGCGGTACCACCGGTGGCCCACTCGGGGGTCGTGCTTGGCGGGGTCGGCATGGCGTAGCTCCTATTCCAGACGGATCAGGCGGCTGTAGGTGCCCTCGTCGTAGCCGCCGGCGTCGGGGTCGTCGGCAAACCCAAAGCCCAGCGGCAGCGACTCGATCACGGACACGTGCCGGCCCGCCGGCCGGGCCGCTTCCATCAGGCGGGCGACGCGCCGTCGGGCGCCCTCCGTCAGCCAGGTGTTGCGGGTGACCACCAGGTAGATCCCGGCAGGCAGGTTGTCCTGGTGCTGCACGTCCAGCACGGGCGCAGCCGCGACCTCCAGGATCTCCACCAGCTCGTCCACCGTCCCGCTGCTGCGGTTGACCAGCATGCGGGCAAGGATGAACTGGCGGTAGTCGTTGTCGGCCAGGCCCAGCCGCTGCTCCCCTACCAGGGCGCCCCACTGGTCCAGGGCGTCGCCCGTGGCCTCGTCCAGGCCAGTGGATACCAGCAGGTCCCAGGCCAGCTCCTCCTGCAGCTGCGCGCCCTCCCCCAGGGCCTCGACCAGGGCCCGGATCCGGGGCCGGTCCCATGATCGCAGCAGCCGGTCCTCGCCGCGCGTCGGCCAGTCCGGGACATGCTGCACCTGGGTGGTGGCGGTCTGTTGGGCCATCAGGCCACGCTGTTCGCGCCCAGGACGGGCTGCTGCAGGGCGGTGTGGGTGACCGGGCTGCTGCCCCCTGCCAGGGTCAGGCTGGTGACGTTGGCGATCCCGTCGATCGTGGCTGCCAGCGCGATCAGCGGCGTGGGGTACACCGTGTCGCCGGGGGCGAGGGTCATGAAATAGTCGGTGACCAGCTCCAGCAGGGCGTCGTCAACGTCACCCACCACGTACCCGGGCTGCATGGCCAGCACCCAGGCGACCGACACGGCGCTGTCGGCGGCCATGCTGAACCGCACGGTGTGGCTGCGCCCGTCGCGCTTGGTCACGGTCGCGCTGGTGGACCCGCTGGTGGCCGTGCCGGCCCCCAGGTGGCTGTAGAGCGCCTCCGCGACCACGGCCTGCTCGGCCGTCGTCAGGGTGTTGGGCGACACCACGGCGGCCACGCCGTAGGCGGCCACCGAGATCCCGTCCACGGTGGCCGTGGCGCCGGTTGGGTTGTCCACCACCGTGGCCCCCGTCACCTCGTCCAGGTCCAGCAGGGCGGACAGGATCGCGTTGGTGCTGGTGGCGCCGGCGGCCTGCAGCGCCCGCTGGCGGCGGGCCCGCAGCTCGCCGTCCGTCTCCCGGGCGGTGCCAGGGTCCGCAGCCGCCGCGTTGGTGACCGCCGACCAGCCCGCCACGGCCGTCACGATCGTGGTGATCTGGCCGGCCGTCGCCACCACCTGGCCCGCGTCCTCGGCGACGGCCACCACGTCCACGGTGCCGCCGCTGATCGTTGCGTCCTCGCTGACCACCCACCGCGCCTTGCCGTCAGAGCCGCCGCCCTCCACGATCTTGCCCTGGGTGATCACCGTGCCGTTGGTGCCCGTGCAGGTCAGGGTCACCGTGCCCTTGCTGGCCTCCTGCCGCGTCACCCCGACGATCAGGGCCAGGTTGTCCAGCTGCAGGCCGGTGGCGTTGGACACGGATCGGGCGTCGTAGATCGCCTGGGTGACCTCGGACAGCTGCCCCAGCTCCCAGGCCATGATCTCGGTGACCTGCCCCAGGAAGGTGTCGCGCTCCCAGTCGGGCAGCTGCGTGAAACCCAGCGCCACCAGCCGCGCCTCGTACTCGTTCCGGATCCGGGTCAGGTAGTCGGCCTGGCGGGCCGCCGTAAAGCCGTCTGCGGTCAGTCCGTAGGTCATCGCACCACCGTGCCGCTGTGCCCCAGCACCCCGCCCACGGTCACGGACGGGTTGCCGGCGCTGTCCTGGGGTACCACCACCACCTGCAGGGCCTGGCCCAGCTCGGTCAGCACGGTGGCCGTGATCGTGTAGGTGCCGCCGTTCTGGATCCAGTCCACGTCTTGCACGTCCACCACCCCGGGCGTGTCCAGGATCTCCAGGACCAGCACGGCAGCCAGGGCGGCCAGGTCCAGGGGCTTGCGGCCCAGGTAGTCGGTCCAAGCCACCCCGGCGCGGGTGTCCAGGGGCCAGTCGCCGCGGTGCGTGCCCAGGCGCACCCGCACCCGCTGCGCGATCACCTCCATGCCGGCGGCATGCCGCACGAAGGCCGGCAGGTCGCCGTCGGCGCCCATCAGCACGTCCAGGGCCTGGGCCTGGCCCGTCACTCGGCCACCACCTTGGTGGCGCTGGTGTCGGCCGGCCAGCCCGTCCCGCTAAGCGTCGTCCACAGCGTCTTCAGGGCCGCGCCGCCGTCGCCGGCCGTCGGCACCCAGGCGTCGAACATGGCCTTGATCGCCAGCAGCTGCGTGTGCACGTCGGGGCCCAGGGCCACCCCCTTGGTGGCGCTGTCGCTGCCCAGGCGCACGTCGGGACAGTCCACCACCAGCTTGGTGGTGGCACGCACCACCAAGCCGTCGCTGGCCAAGGCGTCGCCCTCCAGGGGCTGGGCCGGGCTGCGCACGCCGGGCACGAAGATCCCGTCGGACAGGTAGTGCCGCCGTGGATCCTGCGGCTCCGTCCGCGTGCCGCCGTTCGCCTTCCACTCGTCGATCGACCGGTCGGCCACCACCAGGTACCCCGTGTCGCCGGCGGCCAGGGGCCAGGTGATCGAGTAGTCGCCGCCACCCGGGAAGGCCACGGGCACGCTGGGCACGTCGGGCGGGTCGTAGGGCACCACGGCGTTGCCCTGGGCCGGGTCCTGGCGCCGGAAGCGGGGCACCAGGCGCACGGTGGCCGTCTGCGTTGCCTCGTCGTACGACAACACGCTGGCGGGCAGGCACACGTTGACCACGGCCGTGGCCGCCTTGGCGGCGGCCTGGGTGTTGGTGGTGGCGCTGGGCGTGGTCGGCGTGGTCACCCGCTCAGTCTATCGGACCGCAGGGCACCGGGGCCACCGGGCCGCCCCAGCCGCCTGCAGATCCCGTCAGGCCGGGCAGGCCCAGCGACCGGGCGCGCCGGGGTGGCGGCGGCGGTCGTCGTCGTCGCAGTCCGTGTCCACGGGCGAGTAGCCGGCTGGCTGGTCGCAGCGCAGCACCTCGCTGTAGGGCCGGCCGTAGCCGTCGCCGTCCAGGTCCAGGTACCACAGCAGCGCGTCGTCGCTGTCCAGGTCGTGGGCGTCGTAGTCGTCGGCCAGGCCGTCGCAGTCGTTGTCCAGCCTGTCGCAGACCTCGGGGGCGTGCGGGTAGGTGCGCGGGTCGGCGTCGTCGCAGTCGCCGCCGGTGGTGACCATGACCCCGCCAGCGTCCACGTCGTAGTAGTGGGCGCACACGTACACGGCGTCGCCGCCGTACCCGTCGCGGTCGTAGTCGTGCCACAGCCAGGTGCGGGTGCCCACCTGGTCGTCGGCGTCGTCGCAGTCGGCCGGCGTGCCGATCCCGTCCTGGTCCATGTCCAGGACGTACGCGCGAGCGTCGTCGTCGTAGATCCACCCCGCGTGCAGCTCGGGGTCGTGGCAGATCCCGTCCGCCAGGTCGGTGGCGGTCGGGTCCGGGGTCGTCTCGTAGCAGGCGGTCAGCAGGACCGCGGCAAGGATCAGGCGGGGCATGGTCGGGCTCCTGTGCTGGCGCGGGGGTGCGCCGCAGGCAACGACGCACCACCCGCTGGATCTATGCGACTGTCGACCGCAGATCACCGGAGGTCGATGATGTAGTTGACCTTGAGGTTGGCGGTGTTGTCCTGGTCGATGTGGATCACCAGGTCGCCGGAGCCATCCTTGGCCGTCCAGATCTTGGTCGCGGCTGTCGGAGCCTCAGCGAAGCTCACCACGGCGTTGTCCTCGTTCGCAAAGCCGCCGGCGACGGTGATGGTGACAGAGGTGTTGCCGTTCGAGACCGTGGCCTGGCCGAAGACCAAGTTGCCCAGGGCCGCCGTGTGGCGGCCACGTCGGCGTGTCCGCTGCCGTCGCTGGCCGCGTGAGCGGTCGCGTCGGAGTCGATACCGGCGGCGCTGCCGGTCATGTTGGTGACCGCCAGCACGGGGGCTGCGCCGCTGGTCACGTTCTGGTCCACCAGCAGCTCTATGGCGTCCACGGCGGCCTGGGCCGTGGCTGCGTCGGCCAGGGCCTGCGTCGCGTCCGCCTGGGCCGCGTCGGCGTTGGCGTCCACCTCGTTGATCGCCGGCTGGAGGCCGGTCTGGTCGGTGGTCGTCAGGTTGGCCAGGACGGTGATCCCGACCTGAGCCTCCACCGCGTCCACGGCGGCCTGGGCCGTGGCTGCGTCGGCCACACCCTGGGCCGCGTCGGCCAGGTCCACGTCGGCGTCGGGCACGGTGATCGTGCGGTTGGCGCCCAACGCCGCCGGCGCCTGCAGGGTCACCTTGCTGGTGCCGTTCGCGGTGGCCTCCAGCAGCTCCAGCTTGCCGCCAGCCCCGGCTGTCTCCCGCGTCAGCATGACGCTCTCGGCGGTCACGCTGGCCTCCAGGGCGTCCAGGTCGGCCTGCATGGCCACGGCCTTGGGCGCGCCGGACGTGTCGGCGACGTACAGCACCCCGCCGTCGGCGTCGGTCACCAGGCTGCCCACAGCCTGCCCCGTCAGCGCACCTGGGGCCTCGGCCGCCTTAAGGTAGCACGCAACCGGCTACAGCGGCGTGCCCTTGGCCACCACGTAGAAGTCGGTCGCGAAGCCGCTGTCGCCCTTGAACTCCACGCTGGTGGCCACGTAGTCGCCCTGCAGGTCCAGGGCCTCCACGCGGAAAGGCTTGCCGGGGCGCAGCGTCGGGGCCAGCAGGCCCGTGATCTCCACGCCCTCGTCGGTGACGGTCGGGCTGCCGATCAGGTTGCCGGCGGACGACGAGAACACCACGGCCTGCTCGCCGGTGCTGCCCCCCACCGGCCACACCTGCAGCGTGCCGTCGCGGATCTGCCACCGCGCGCCGGACATGGCCGCCAGGCGGCCCAGCTGGTCCGAGACGCGGCCCACGGCGGCCAGGCCGCGCGGGAAGGCTACGTCGCCCACGATCGCGTCCACGTTGCCCAGGGGCACGCCCAGGCGGTCCGCCAGGGCGGCAAAGAGCTGGCCGCTGGTGGTGCCGGTCGCGTAGGACTCGGACACGTGGGCCGTGGTGTACTCGCGCCCGCCGTCCTGCGCCTCGATCGACAGCACCCGGTCCGGGCCCCGGCGCTCCAGGCGCACCCCGCCGGTGATCGGGTTGCCCTGGAACAGCAGCCGGGGCACCCCGCCTTGCGACTGGTACCCCACCAGCAGCCGCACCACCGCGTCGCTGGCCTGCATGGTGGCCACCGTGCTGGCGGCCAGGCCGTACACCTGCAGCTTGGCGGTGTTGGGGTCGCTGCTGTCGGTCATGGTGACGCCAAACTGCACCCGCAGCTCGTCGTACTGCTTGCCGGTGGCGTTGGCCGTCCCCAGCTGCAGCACAACGCGGCGCCCGAACAAGCGGCTGGCCATGGTCCCGGCCTACTTGCGCGCGGCCGCGATCGCCTCGGCCAGGGTGTGCCGCACCTTGTCCTGCAGCGACCGCCCCACGTGGTGGTAGGGCTTGAAGGGGATCGTGTGGCCGCTGCGGGTCAGCATGTTGGGGCCGATCTGCACCAGCCAGCTGTCCGCCAGCTCGCCGGCCGCGCCGCACCGGTGCAGGCGCCGCTGGCTTCCGTTCCACTCCACGCCGCTGACGTGCAGGACCATGGGCAGCAGGCCACCGGTGCCAGCCTGGGCCGCGCGCAGCTGCGCGTCCAGCTGCTGCACCGTGGCTGACAGCTCCAGGTTGTCGGCCAGGGCCTGGGCGCGGCCGTCCTGGCCGGGCAGCACGCGGGTAGGCAGGGTGTCGGTGGTCGTGTCGGCGGGCACGGGGGCCTCCAGGGTGGTCGGGTCAGGGTACCGTAACGGTCAGGGCGTCGTCAATCGCGGCCGCCGCTGGCAGCTCGTCGTCGGCGTAGAACACGATCTGCACCGTGTCGCCCAGGTCGTACCGGCCGTAGTCGGACGGCCCACGGACCAACAGGGCGCCTGCGGGCTTGCCGGCGGGCGTCAGGCCGCCCCCCAGCGCCCACCCCGGGGTCACGCGCTGGCCCAGCCACACGGGCGTGCCGTCGGCTTGCCACAGGTCGGCGTACCAGGCGGCCGGGCGCTCGCGCCAGGTCAGCCGCAGGCTGTACTGGGTGTCGCCCAGCACCAGCGTCTGCCGGTGGCTGGGCTGCTCGGGGTACACCGTCACGATCTGGCCCACAGGTGCCTCCTACAGCCAGTCCAGCAGAGACGACAGCACGGACTGGTCGGCCTCCTCGGCTGCCTCGTCCTCCTCGGTGCTGGTCGTCGCCTGCTCCCCAGCGTCCACCTCGTCGGGTGCCCCCACCGCGCTGTCGTCGGCAACGTCCTCCACGGTGATCGTCACGGTCGTGGCCGTGGCCACCCGCAGCTCGCGCAGGGTCAGGTCGAAGGCCAGGCGGGCCACCGCGTCCAGGGTGTAGGGCAGGCCGGTGATCACGTAGTTGCGCCACGTGCCCATGCGCCGGGTCACGATGTCCACCAGGGGGTTGTCGCTGTCGGCCGTTTCGTGCAGCCACCGCACCAGCTCCTGCAGGTGCCGCGGCCCGCCGGTGTGGGACCCGATCCGGGTTGGGTTCTCGGTCAGCACGCAGCTGATCACCACGCCAGTGGGCTGGCGCTGCACGTGGTCGCTGACCACCACCCCCTGCTCTACCGGGTGGTCAGTCAGCGACCAGGCATAGGTCGGGGTGACCTGCACCACCACGTCGGGCCGCCAGGTGGACCCGTCGGACTGGCGGACCAGCACGGCCTCGTGATCGCGGTTGGGGGCACGGCGTTGGGCCATGATCAGACCTCCGCGCCTTCGAGGGCCGCGCTGGTGGCGCGCGCCCGTTCAGCCTCGGCCTGCGCGATCAGCTCTAGCACGTCCTCCTCGGTCCAGCCGGCGCCCTGGATCGTGTAGGTGTTGCCGGCCACCGTCACCTGCTGGGTGGTGGTGGCCGTCAGGCCCCCGCTGGCCCCCAGGCTGCCGACCGACCCCAGGGCCTCGGCAGAGCTGGGCGCGAACAGCTCGCTGCTGGCGCCGGCCAGGTCGGCGGACCCGAATAGGGCGCTGGTGTCCGCGCCCCCCAGCAGGGCGTCGGTCAGGCCGCCGCCGCCCGCGTCGCCGGCGGCCTCGCCGCCCACGGTCACGTCCACGCCGGTCACGGCGCTGATCGCCCCCAGCAGGCTGTCCAGCTGGGCCAGCAGCCAGTCAATGGCCGGCTGCAGCGCGGCCAGCTTGCCAAGCAGCCAGTCAATGGCTGCCCCGAAAGCCTCCAGCGCCGGGCCGGCCACGTTGTCCCAGTACCAGCCCAGCAGGCCCAGCCCCTGCTCGGCCAGCCAAAGCAGGGCCGCGCCCAGCAGCTGGATCGCGGGCAGGGCGGTGCGCGAGAACACCGCCCACCACAGCGCGCCCAGCACCTGCACCAGCTCCCACAGCTTGCCGCCCACGCTGATCAGCGTCTCGAGCCCGCGGGCCATGGCGCCGAGCACCCCGTCGGACGCGCGGAAGGTGTCGAGGAAACGCCCCAGAGCGCTGTCGCCGCCCTGGAAGTAGGTGATCAGGTCGTCGATCACCAGGTACAGCAGCACCACGCCGGCGGCCACGGCGGCCACCACCGCGACGATCTGCCCGAAGGTCGCCAGGCCGATCGCGGCCACGGACGCGAAGATGGCCTGCAGGGCGCCCCACACCTGCAGGCCGGCCAGGGCGGCGGCGCCCGCCCCGACGGCCACCACAGCCGCCGCCACGCCCCACAGCACCGGCTCCCAGCCACCGAAGACCGCCACCACCACCGCGTCGGCCGCCTTGGCCATGCGCACCAGGGACTCGATCCCGGCTACCACCACGTCCAGCCACTGCTCCAGCTTGCTGGCGATCAGCTCACGGTTGGCCGTGTACCAGTCGCGCACCCGCACCAGCAGGTCGGTCAGCACGGGCAGCAGGCCCAGCCCGATCGTGTTCTTGACGCCCTCCAGCATGGACCACACCTGATCCCAGGTGTCCGTGAACTCCACGGCGGCGGCCACCTGCTCCTCGGACATGACCAGGCCCAGGTCGTGGGCCTGCGCCGCCATGTCCTCCATGCCACTGGCGCCCTGCTGCAGCAAAGGCAGCAGCTGCTGGGCCATGTCCTCGCCGTAGATCGCGGTGGCAGCCGCCAGCTTCTCCTGCTCGGTGCCCAGCTGGCTGATCGCCTCGGCGGTGACCTTGAACTGCTCGTCGGTGCTGAGCCCCTGCAGATCCTCGTACGTCAGGCCCAGGTCGGCCATGGCGTCGGCGGCGGTCCCCGTGCCGGTCTCCAGCTGGGTCAGGGCGGTGGTCTGCTTGCCCAGGGCCTTGGTGACCGTCTCGATCGAGGTCCCGGTCTGCCCGGCCATGAAGGCCAGCTCTTGGTAGGCCTCGGTGCTGATCGTCGCGGCGGTGGCGCCCTTGTCCACCGCGTCGCCGGCGGCGGCGGCTGATGCGGCCACCCCAGCGATCGCCGCGGTCACGGCCGTGGCCACGGCCACTACCCCCAGCATCACGTCCTTGAGGTCGGACAGGGCGCCGTCCAGGTTGGCCACCTCTTGGTCCGCGCCCTCGGCGTCCACGCCCAGCTTGACCAGCAGCTCTCGGATCGTCACGGGCATGCAGGCACCTTAGCTCTTGGGAGGGTCAGGGCGGTACAGCGCCCGCACGGCGTCCAGCGCGTCCAGGGCCTTGTGCGCCTCCAGCTGGTCGGCGTAGGTCCACTCGTAGCGCACCCGGTGCGGGTCGGTGCTGTACTGCTCGGCCGTGGCCAGGCGCTGCACCCACCAGTCCACCCCACCCCGCCCTGCGGCGGTCGTGATCGCGTCGGCCTGCCGCTCCAGCCTTAGCTCCCGCGCCGTGCGGGCATAGCTGCGACGGCCTTCCTGGCGGCGGCAGCGATGGTACCAAGCGCCGGAAAAAAACCGTTGAAGCTGGCTACCTCCCACAGCGCTCGGCCCAGCTCCATGTAGTTGCGGGCATAGGCGCTGTCGTAGGACCCCGTGGGCTTGCCGTCGGGGGCCACCAGGGGCTTGCCGTCGCGATTGGTGTACCGCAGCAGGGCCAGCATGATCGCGGGCGACAGGCCCAGCATGGCCGTGCGCACGCCACGCGCCAGCGCCTGCAGGTCCAGGGCCGCCAGCAGCTCCGGGTCGGTCAGCAGGGACTCCAGCGCGTCGCGCCCCTTGCCCTGCACCTTGCCCAGGCCCTCCACCACCACCGGGCCCGCGCCTGTTGCCAGGGGCTCAACCACCAGCGCCAGCAGCTGCAGCGCCAACGGGGCGCCCTCGCTGCCCCGGTGGGGCTGCACGGTGTAGGTGTGGCTGGTGCCGTCGGCGTCGGTCAGCGTGAAGGTGTGCTCGGTCATGGTCGGTGTCCTGTGCTGGGTGCCGGGCTACCGGCCGGCGTGCGGCCGCCGGCGCTGGGCCGGCGGGGGTCGGGGAGCCAGCCGCCGATCAGGCGCTGGTGTCGATGTTGCCGCCGTAGGTGCGGCCCGGGTTGGGCAGCAACAGCTTGAATTCGGCGTCGGCGGTGGACTTGCCGAACGGCATGTCTGGCTCGCGCATGAAGCGGGCCTCGGCCTCCACGAACTTGTCGCCCGAGATCGGGTCGTACACCTGGAAGGCCAGGGCAGACACAGCCCCCACAGCGGCCTCGTCGGCCTGCTCCTGGGCCTTCTCGGCCAGCAGTCGGTATGCGGCTGTGCCCCGCCGGACTTTCAACGTGCACTCCCAGCGCGGATCGTTGATCCGGCTGACCGACACGTGGCTGCCGTCGGCCGCGGCCGCGGACTCCATGCTGTCCGACATGGGGGTGAGGCCGATCGCGTCGTCGGGGCCGAAGCCGGTCACGCGGAAGCTGCCCACCGTGCACTGCACGGCCGCCAGGTTGTAGTCGCGGGTGATGCCTGCCATGGGTGTCCTCGATGGGTGCCTGGGGGTGGCGGTGACCGGCCGGGGCTTACGCCAGCTCGGCGGTATCGAAGTACAGGTTGATCGTCACCTGGCGGACACCGACCGCCAGCTGGGCGCTGCCGTCGAAACGCACGCGGCCGGCGGTCTTGTCGGCGTCGGTGATCAACAGTGGGGTCAGCGTGTAGGCCAAGAAGTGCCCAGCGGCGACACCCTGCATGAAGACCTTCTCGATCTCGCCACCGACCAGGGCCTGGCCCTGCGCGTCCACGGTGATCTTGGTGCCGCGCTCCGACACCCGGGTGATCAGGTCCGCCACCGCCTCGGCCACGCGCGTGCGCAGCCAGTCGGCCGACACGACGTGATCGACCGGGCGGCCGGCCAGGTTGTACCCGGGGTCCACGTAGGTGCTGGTGCGGGTGCCCATGGGCAGGGCGGTGTTGGCGAAGTTGGCCCGCGCGAACTGCTTCTGCGTCTGCGTCAAGGCGGTGGCCAGGTTGTCCACCTGGCTGACGGTGCTGTTCCACCCGGCGCTCGTCTCGTCCGGGTCCCAGGACAGGCGGTCAGCAAAGTGGCAGGCCTCCAGCCGGTCGCTGGTGGGGTCGGCGCCGTTGTCGTCGTGGTAGTACATGACCGTGCGTTCGAAGCCGGCAGCGCTGGCCCAGGCTGCCGAGATCCCGCTGGTCAGCCAGTCGGCGTCATCGTCCTGCAGGCCCAGCAGCAGGAAGGTCCCGCTGTCGGCCTTGGCCTCCACGTCCACCGCCAGCGCCAGCTGCCGGGCCACCGTCCGCGACTCGTAGACCACCCCGTAGAACTCGGCGCCGGCGGCAATGCAGGCGTCCAGCGCCGTCGGCGCCGTCTCGGTGCTGGCCGTCAGGGCCACACCGCCGAACAGGATCTTGCTGGGCGGGTTGAGCTGCCCGAACATGTCGTCGGCGATCGCCTGGCTGGTGGCGGTCAGGTTGCCCGCGGTCACGTCCGCCGCCACCTCCTCGCTGCTGGCGTACTCGGCGTAGCGCCCGCCCCCAGGGGTCACGTTGTCCTGCAGCACCAGGATCGTGGTCAGGGTGGCGGTGCCGGACGCCAGCGCCGCTGGCGTGATGCTGATGTTGATCAGGTCGTCGTGGGTGCTGGGATCGTTGGGCTGGGGCATGGGGCCGCTCCCTACGTGGGTGTGGTCAGGTCGCCGTCGGCGTCCAGGTCGAAGTCCACCGTGAGGGTATCACCGTCGCCGGCGTAGCGCTCCAGCGCCAGATCCACCTGCGCGCGCTGCAGGGCCACCTGGGCCACGGCGGTGCCGTCGTAGCGGTAGCGCAGCCGCAGCTCCAGGCTGCTGCGCGCCTCCTCCTGCGTGCCCAGCAGGACCGACAGGTCCGCCACGGGCGACTGCAGCAGGGCCGACACGTCGCTGGCCTCCTGCGCCAGCAGGCTGGCCGGGCTGTCCAGGTCGATCTGCAGTTGGTCCAGCCAGTCGTAGGCCGTGCTGCCGTACCCCTGCAGCGACACCACGGCCTCGCGGCGCTCTTGCATCCGGGCGGCCGGGGTGCTGGTGGCCGCGGACAGCACCATCTTGCCGGCGTTGGCGCCCTCTGCCAGGGCGTAGGGGACCCGGGTTGCCAAGTTGGTGAAGGTGACCGTGCCTGGGGTCGTGGTCCCGTCCGCGGCGCAGGCGGCGGCCGTGGTGGCGTTGGCGTTCCAGGCCGCCGCCAGGCCAGCCGCGATGCTGGCCGGGGTGCTGCTGACGCCCGCGGTGTAGGTGATGGCCACCGACGAAGGGCTGGTCAGCGACACGCCGTAGGCCTCGCCGTCGGTCGCCGTGGAGATCGCCAGCGAGTAGCCGATCACCAGGCCGTCTACGCGCTCGGCCGGGCCGTGCGTGCCACCGCCCATGCTGGACACGCGCACGGTGACGTAGGGCGCCGCCGGCCGCGGGCCCTTGGCGCCGGCGTCGATCACCTTGTCGTCGGTGGCGTCGGTGACGGCCACCAGCAGCGCGCGGGCAGCCGCCCGCAGGTCGTCGCGGATCGTCATGCGTCGGCCTCGTCCACCCGCAGGCAGCGGTACCGGTGGTGGTTGACGCCGGGGGCCAGCTGGGCCGTGTCCGCGGTGCCGTCGTAGTCGTCCAGCACCTCGTACCAGGTTGTGCCGCCGTCGGGCGACACGTTGTCGGACACCTGCCCCGTTCCCTGGGCGACCAACTGCAGGGGGGTGGCGGTGTACAGCACCCGCGGGTCGCGCACCCGGTCGCCTTGCTCCAGCAGCTCCACCTCGCGCGCAGGCATGGGCCGCCAGGTCCCGCGGAAGGTGGACGTGGTGGCGGCGCCCTTGGTGAAGGCGCCTGCGGCCCAGGTGCCGACGGCCCAGGTGCGGCGGGTCATGGTGCGGGCGCCCAGGCGGTTCATTCGGCCAGCCCCAGCTCGTCGGTGGGCCCGTAGTGCAGGGTCCAGGTGATCGAGTTGCGCAGGCGGCCCTGGTCGATCAGCGGGTTGTCGGCGCCCTTGGCCGCGATCGTGCTGGGCGCGTTGGGCGGGTCGGACAGGTCGCGGATCGTCATCTTGACGCGCCCCACCCACTTTTCGCCTACCAGCCCCAGCTGCTGCTCCAGGTCGGCGCCGTCCAGGGCCTTGACCACCGCGGCCTGCAGGTCGTCCAGGATCTCGGCCTGGCCCTGGTCCACCGTGCTGCGCAGGTAGCTGCGCTCGGGCACGTTGTGCCCCGGCCCGGTGCCGCTGCTGGTGGTGCCGTACTCGTTGGACGCAGCGATCACCACCATCTCGCTGTCCGTGGCGCCGTGCACGCCCACCAGCACCGACACCTCGTCACCCGCCAGCTCGCGCAGCTGGCGCGCCAGGTCCCGAAAGCCCTTGTCGGTGTCGGTCACGCCGGCCATGGCCCTACCCGCTGCTGCTGCTGGTGTCGGTCCCGCCGTAGCTGCTGCCGGTCCGCACCACCCGGCCCCGCGCCGCGCTGCGGGACAGCACGATCCCGATCAGCTGCAGGCCGTAGGTGGTGGTGGACAGCCACTGCAGCGACGCAGGCACCTTGGCCAGCTCGACCGGCTGCGCGTAGCTGCGGGACAGGTCGCCCACCCGGTCGGCCGTCACGGGGCCGCGGGCGTCGTGGTCGCCGCTGTTGTCGGCCGCGTCCGGGTTGAACAGGGTCAGCTGGTGGGCCGTGTACAGGTAGGCGGCCATGGACCACTGCGCGTGGAAGCGCGACGGCATGAAGCGCAGGGCGGCCTGGGCCAGCCAGCGCTCCACGTCGGCGTCGGCCGTCGCGGCCCACTGCGGAAACAGCTGCTGGAACTCGGCCGCGGTGGGGCTGGCCATGGCGCCCCCCTATGCGCTGCGGTGGACGCGCACCCGGCCGGAGTCCTCCCACCCCTTGAACAGCGGCAGGTTGCGGTAGTGCGCCAGGGCCCAGGTGGGGAGCTGCTGGGTGGGCTGCAGCACGCCCTCGGTGCGGGCCTCGTCGTTGTCGTCGTCGTCGCTGCCGAGGTCGAGCTGGTAGCTCTCCACCTCGTCGGCGCCCTTGGCGGGGCGCTGGCCGTCGTCGGTCTTCCACACGCGGCGCAGCTGGATCGTGTCGCGGCCGGTGTTGGTGATCTCCACGTAGCCGGGTCGGGTTGCGGCCATGGTCGGGGCTCCTGTGCATGGGGCCGCCAGGGGCGGCCAGGGTGGGCGTCAGGCGGCCGCCAGGGGCGGCCGGTGGGGTGCAGGGGCGGGTAGCGGGTGGGCGCGCCCAGGCCGGCCCTGCGGCGGCCTGGGCGCGCGTCGATCAGGTGTTGGTGTCCCAGTAGCCCAGGACGTTGTTCAGGACGTTGCGCATGACCACGCCCCCGATGCTGGCGTAGTTGACCACCTCGGACTCCAGGCCGTCCACCTGCACGGGCAGCTGGGTCACGCCCTGGGGCAGGACCAGCTGGATTCCCTGCTGGTCGCGGCGGTAGGCCAGGATCCCGTCCACGCCGGTGCCGCCCGCGTCCTCCAGCTCCCAGGCGATCTCCACCCGCTTGATGTGGGCGCTGTTGCGCAAGAAGTGCTCCAGGATCGTGGTGTCCGACCCGGCGGCGAACCGCACGCTGGTCAGCACGTCGTGCACCCGGTTGGTCATCACCAGGGTGTCCGGCTGGAACACGGACTTGCTGACCTGGTGTGGGAAGTTCACCAGGTCGTGCAGCTCGCCCAGGGTGGTGTCCGGGTCGGCGGCCACGGTGGCCCGGGACACGCCGGTGGCGATGTCCTTCTTGGGCAGCCAGGGGTAGTTCAGGACGCCGTACAGACCGTGGGGCTCGCCCACGCCGTCCAGGCCCCACCAGATCCGGTTGGCCAAGCGCAGGATCGCGTCGCGGGCGATGCGGGCCTGCTGCTGCAGCATGCCGGCGCCGGCGAACTGGTCACTGGCCGCCTCGAAGATGTCCCACCCGTAGCCGGCCACCAGGTGCCGGATCGGCCAGGACTCCTCGCGCTGCTGGACGCCGACCCGGGGCACGCGGCTCCCACGGCCGCGGTACACCCGGGCCTCGCCCGACTCGTACATGCGCCGGATCGTGTGGGTGTTGGCGCCCGCAGGCACCGACTCGTCCACGTCGAACAGGGTCATGGCCGAGGGCAGCGGGAACTCCTCGGTCAGCACCTCGTTGTGGATGTACTCCAGGTCCCGCGCCAGGTGGAAGCCGGCGTTGGACGCGAAGGCGTCCTGGCGGGGGGTCACCGCGACGGCGCGCAGGGCGGCGTCGATCCGGCGGGCGTTGATCGCCTGGCGGTAGGCCGCCAGGTCGCGCGTGGCCTGGCCGCTGGGGCCACCCCACACGGGGGCACCGTCGGTGCGGCGCTGCATGCCGGCGCCCACCTGGAAGCGCTGCAGGGCGGGGGTGAAGCGCGCGCCGTCCATGCGGGCGCCCAGCGCTGCGGCCATGATGACAGGGGATCCACGCATGGGGGGTGTCCTCGGGGTGCGGGGGTGCGGGGTGGGGGTCGTCGTAGCAGGGGGTCAGGGGTGGGCCAGGGCGGGGGCCGGCGGACCGGCCCCCTGGGGCGATCAGCCGCCCAGCGACACGTGCAGGGCGGCCACGTCGGCGTCGCTGGCGCTGCTGTCGCTGCGCAGCCACCGCAGCAGGGACTTGTCCACCTTGACGCGAGTGCTGGAGCTGGTGTTGTAGAACTTGCCGGCGTTGCTGCCAGACCCGTCCAGCTCCACGTACACGTCGGACTGCGCCACCAGGGTCTGCGTGTTGGCCACCCACAGGTCGCCGTTGCGCAGCACCTCCACCCCGCTGTTGGCGGCCCACTCGGCCGACTCGGTGGCGATCGCGGCCTGCTGCTCGTCGTAGGTCCACAGGGACACGCCGGCGAACACCCGGTTGAAGTCGCAGGCGGGGGTGTTGGTGGTGTCGGCCAGGACCAGGCGCGCGGTGGTGCCGCTGACCAGGCCGAGGTCCACGTCGAAGAACTTGCCGGCCAGCTCGGCGGTCAGGGTGACCACCCCGGCGCTGGGGTTGGTGGCCACCACCGTGTTGGCGGGCATCATGGCGTTGATCGCGTTGAAGATCGCCGTGGCGGTCGTGGCCGAGTCGGTGTCGGCCGCCACGTTGACCTCGTAGCGCCGGCCTTCGACGGTCAGCCCCACCGTGTAGATCTCGCTGGCGGCGTAAATCACCGTCAGGGTGGACACGCGGGCCGACAGGGCGGTGCTGGCCGCCAGCACGCCCAGCTGGTCGGGCTCGCCCGTCTGGTAGCTGGTGGCGACCATGGCCCGACCGAAGGGCACGGCGGCGGCGGCGGCCGCGTCCGTGGTGTTGGTCAGGGTCATCTTGGCGGCGTTCTCGTCCTCCTCCATGGTGAAGGCCACGCCGGGGTACACGCCGGTGAAGGTCACGGTGCCGGTCACGGTCGTGCCGTCGGCCTCGGCCATGGCCCGCGCCTGCGGGCTGGTGTTCCAGGCCTCGGCCAGCCCCGCGCTGATCTCGGCGGCGCTGGTGCTGCCGTCGGCGGTGTAGGACACCGACACGTCCAGCGGGTCGGTCAGGTTGACCCCGTACTCCTCGCTGTTGGTCGCGGTGTCGATCACCAGCGTGTACAGCTCGCGCGCCTGGGGGTTGCTGTTGATCAGCAGGTCCACGTCGTTGCGGTGGTTGAGGTCCACCAGCATGCCGGGGACGCCGGGCCGACGGCGGGCGTTGACGGACAGCTGGGCGATGGCTCCGGCGGGCATGGGGTGCTCCAGGTGGCGGGGTGCGGATCAGGCGGTGGGGGTGAGGGTGCAGGGTATCGCGGGCGACACTCTGCTGCAGGTCAGCGCGCCTGCGGGGGCTGCAGGCGGTCGCGGTTGCGCTTGGCGATCGCGGCCTTCATGGGGTCGGCCGGCGGCGCGTCGCCAGCGCCGCCGTCCTTGCGGGCCGGCTGCTTGGTCGGGGGCTTGACGGGCACCTGCAGGTCGGCGTAGGCGTCGGCGCGGGTGCCGGCGTCCGGGTCAGGGTGCAGCGACTGCAGGGCCGAGATCATGCCGTCCAGCTTGGGCAGGGCCACGCCGTCGGCCTTGCCCTGGGTCTGCATGGCGGCGTCCGCCGGCAGCAGGCCGCGGTGCTTGGCCAGGTCCAGCTTGCGCTGCTCGTTGGTCGTGGCGTCGGTCCAGCCGGTGCGGTCGAAAGCCAGGCGGTCAGCCAGGCCGTCCAGGTGCGCCCGGTCGGCCTTGGCCGCCTCGGTCGCGGCCGCGGCGTCGCGGTCGGCCTTTTCGGCCTGCAGCGCGGCCAGCTGGCCCTCCAGCTCCTGGATCCGGGCCTTCATGGCCTCCGGGCTCATCTCGCCCTCGGCCACCGCCGGCTCGGCGTCGGCCTCGGCGGCCTTGGCCTGCAGCTGCCGGATCGCGTCGGCGATCGCCGCCACCAGCTGGTCCTCGGTGATCTGCTTGGCCTCGCCCTCGCCGGTCATGTCGGTGCGGCACACCTTGCCGTCGGCGCGCTGGGTGTAGGGCAGGGCGCACAGGGCGGCCAGGGTGATCAGGAAGGGGTGCATGGCGCGGCCTCGCTGTGGGTTGGCGGGATCGGGGGGGGTGGCGTCCAGGCGCAGGCGCGCCCGCACCTTGGTGTCGGGATCGGCGGCGTCGCAGCGGCGGGTGGCGCAGCGGTCGGTCGTGTCGGCGCGCAGCTTGACGGTGGGGCCGCCGCGGGCCTGGTCTACGACCGCCAGGTGGTTGTACCGCCGGCGGGTCTGCACGGCGTCGTAGGCGCCATAGACCGGGTGCACGCCGGGGGTGGGATCGATCACCGTGGTGTACCCGGGCGACACCTCGACCATGCCCTGATCGACCGCCTGCAGGGCGTCGCGGCGGTGTAGGACCAGCAGCACGCGCACGTGCCCCGACTGCTCGAGGATCTCCACGTCGTTGCCCAATGCGCCCACGCCCAACGTGCCCACGTTGTCCGGGGTCACGTCCTCGTCGGGGTGCTGCAGGGTCACGGGCAGGCCAGCCAGCGACCGCAGGCTGTCCACGTTGTGCAGCTCCTCCGCGGGCACCAGCTCGCGGGTCACGTTGCCGCTGGCGTCCACGTACTCCATGACGCCAGGCACCGCGACGGCGGCGTGCGTGCGCAGGTACCCCTGCGCCGTCCGACTGGCCGGCTCCAGCTGCGCCTCCAACTGCACGCGGTCCCACCGCTGCACGGTCTGCAGTTGGTCGGTGCGGCGCACTGGCTGGCAGTTGGTGGTCATCCACCGGCAGCGTATCGGGCGCGCTCCCCTGCCGTCAACGTCTGCACGTGGAACACCAACCCCAACACCAAACCGCCCACCCGGCAGGGGGTGGGCGGTCGTCCTGGTCAGTGGTCCTGGTGCAGGGCCTGCTACAAGCGCAGGGTGCAGTCAGGTGCTGGGCCAGAGTGCAGGGCGGGGGCCTTGCGATCCTGCCGTCGCTCAGGCGGCCCCCTTCGCGGGTAGTCCAGCGCTGCGGTGCTGCACCAAGCTTACACCCTGCACCCAGGGGCTGCAAGCGCGAGCGGTCAGCAGCTGACCAGCTGGCCGTCGCGGATCCAGCCGTGCCACCGACCGACGGCGTGCACGCTGGGCTGCACGGTCACGTCGGGCAGCTGGCCCTCCACCCGCCAGCCGCTGGGACCATGGTGACCGTCCCGCACGGTTGCGCCGTGCAGGCAGAACAGGTCATTGCTGGGCAGCACCACCACCATGGGCCGCGCGCCCTGGTGCTCGGGGGCCAGGTGCAGCCGCGGGCCCTGGTACCCGTACTCGTCCGGCTCAGCGTAGGTCCACCATGCACCGTCGGCCCAGGTGCCGTACCAGCAGTCGCCAGGGGCGTGGGGCCGGGTGTCCCAGCAGCGCAGCCCGGCCGGCCACGGGTCGGGCTGCGGCCGGTAGGCAGGTGGGTCGCGCAGGCGCATAGGCAGGGTGGCGTGGACGGACATGGGACCTCGAGGGCTGGGGTCAGATCACGGCGATCGCGCTGCAGCGGCAGCGGATCGGGTAGCCCGGGTGGCCTTCGGTGGGGTGCGGCTCGGACCACCGCCGCACCGTGCCGCCCAGCGCGCCCGCTGCCGCGTCGCTGTCGCCGGGGTTGCGGTGCAGGGGCCGCACGCGCACGTCGCCGCTGTTGCTCCAGGTGTACTCCTCGATCCCCAGCTTGGTCTGCCGCTCCTCCGTGATCTTGCCGTTCAGCGTCCCCACCTGGTCGGTGGCGATCAGGTCGGCCCGGCTGCGGGCGACGCTATAGCGCTCCTGGATCGCCTGGGACAAGGTGCGCGTGCTCTGGCCCTCGGTGATCGTTGTGACCACCGCCTCGCGGATCTCGTCAAAGTACCGGGCGTCCAGGGACCGGATCAGCGCCGCCTGGTCCGTCGCCCACTTGCCCAGCAGGTGGCCTGCCTGCCCCAGGGTTGGCAGCACGTCGATCGCCACGACGGTCAGCAGCTGGCTGGTCACGCTGCGGGTGGCGAAGTCCCGGACCAGAGCAGCCAGATCCCGCACGGCGTCCACCGACACCGCGGCGGACTTGGCCACCGCCGCCTGCACCCGGTCGATCACGCGCAGCAGTCGGCGGCGGTCCTGGGCTGCGGTGCCGTCCAGACGGCAGTCCACCAGCAGCTCGGCCAGCTCCAGGTCGTCCACCAGGCCCCCGGACAAGGCCACCAGGTCCAGGGCGTCGGCCCGGTCCTGCTCGCGGGCCCTGCTGTTGATCCCCTCGCGCAGGGGCTCGATCTCCGCGCGCATGGCCTCCAGCAGCAGCCGGTGGGTGGCGCGCACCCGGCGCAGCAGCTGGGCCCGGTACCGGCCCTCCAGGGCGTGGGGGTATGCCTGCCGCGGCGGGGCCTTGGCCCGCCCGCGCCGCTTGGCGTCCGCGTGCAGCTCCCGCAGCAGGGTGGCGTTGTCGGCGCGCACCAGCGGGCTGCCGCTGTCGCACACCACGCAGGCCCGTCCCACCTGGACGGCGGGCAGGCCCAGGTACCACCCGGTGGCAGCGACCTCGCGGGCCAGCGCCGTGTCGTAGCGCGCCAGGGGCATGGCCTACGCCAGGGCCCAGGTGGCCACCAGCTGGCTGCCCACGCGCAACTCCACCCGGTCCGCGATCCAGCTGCCGCGGCCCAGTCGCGACTCCCACACCTTGCACCACTGGGCCTCGGTCAGGTCGCCGGCCAGGTAGCCGACGGTGGCGTGCGGGCTGTACCAGTGCCGCCAAGGCTGCTCGTCGTCGTCCCGGTCCAGCAGCTCGTCGGCCAAACGGTCGTGCAGGCTGCGCAGCGCGTCGGACTCCAGGCCCAGGTACAGCGGGGTGGCCCCCTGGCTGCTGGGCGACGGCCGGAAGGCACCCAGGCCGGTGCCGCGCAGTTGGATCGCCAGGTGCGTGGCCGTGGCCCCGTCCCAGCCCAGCGCTGCGTCCACTGCGGCCTTGACCTGGGCCTGGACGGCAGCCGCGTCCACCAGGTCCACCTCGCCCACCCACAGCAGGGTCACGTGCGGCTGGTGCCCCCGCAGGTCCAGATCGTCGGTGGTCACACCCGCGATCGTGGCCGCCTCCAGGCGCGCCGACTCCCAGGCCGGGCGGGCCGACGCGGGCAGGGGCAGGCCCACCCACACGCCCACCTTGCCGTCGGCGTCGGCGCGACCCAGGCCCGGCGGGGCCAGCGGCTGCCGGTCGCGGCGGGCCGCCACCAGGCCCCGCACCAGCAGCTGCTGCAGGGCCACGTCGCGCGTCACCCCCAGGGCCGCAGCCGCTGCGTCCACCTGGTCCAGCCGGTCGGCCAGCCCCAGCACCTGCAGCGCGTCTGCCTCGGTGGGCTTGGCTGCTGCGCTCGTGTCGGCTGCAGGATCGCCGTAGTCGCCGATCGCCGCCCAGCGCACCCCCCACTGCGCCGTGCCGTCCTCGGCCGTGCCCTGCAGCTCGCGCCGGCGCTCCACCCCGCACAGGGGGCAGCGGTTGGACCGGCCGTGCTCGCAGGCCCGCACCTGCGCCTCCGTCATGGCCTGGGCCAGCCGGCGGCGCTCGTCCAGGCTGGGATCGGCCTCGTCCTCGCCGTCGGCCGGCCCGCCTGCCGGGGCGGTTGCCCCCGACAGCTGCGCCGGGTCGGTCCCGCCTGCGGCCAGGGCAGCCAGCACCGCGGCCACGTCCAGCTCGGCGCCCTTGCCAAGCGTGTCCTCCGCGATCGGCGGCAACTCGAACTGCCAGCCCTTGGGCCCGAACCGGCCCTTGGCCACGTGCTGCGGGTCCAGCACGCCGGCCTGGATGTACAGCAGGTCCACCTCGGCCATCGTCTTTCGCAGGGCCGCCTCGCCCTGCGCGGTCAGCTCGTCCAGGGGCCGGAAGGCCAGACGCCAGCCGGCGGGGGCCGTGCCACCCCAGGGGCCGGCCTTGGCGGCGAAGATCACCTGGTAGATCCGCTCCAGCAGCGGCAGCAGCTTGGTGGACTGGTAGGCCGCGATCACGTTGGCCCACAGGTTGCGGTGCGACTCGCCGTCAGTGGACAGGCCGCCCGGCGCGTTGCCGATCCACAGCTGCTCGGGCATGCCGGTGACGGCCTGCAGCGACTGGCGGGTGGTCCCCACCAGCTCGGCCATGCCGGTGACCGTGCCGGGGTGGTGCTGGTACTCCTCGCCGTCGGCCAGCAGCACGGTGTTCAGCACGCTGCGGTGCTTGGCCAGCTCCCGCATGCGGTAGTCGAAGTAGTCGGCCTCGTCGGACACCTGCACGTCGGACAGGTCGCGCATGCGCAGGACCGTGATCCGCAGCTCGGCCGCCAGGGCCGCCAGGCTGTGGTCCAGGGTGGCGGTGTTGCGCAGCTGGTCCCACACCGGTTGCAGCACGCTGTCGTCCATGCCGCCGTTGGCGTACCGCTGCTGGGGCGGCAGCTTGGCCCCGTGGAAGTAGATCATGCGGCTGGCGTGCACGGTGGCGCCGCCCACCAGGGCGCTGGCCGCCTGCGGGTCGGCCCAGCCGCTGGCGCCGGGCGACACGTGGTACCGGTCGGGCTGCCGGTAGTTGGTGGATCGGGGGCTGGGGTCGAAGGACACGGCCGACACCTCGGACCAGTCCAGCACCACCAAGTTCTGCAGGCTGCGCACCCGCGACAGATCCAGGGGCTGGGCCAGGTGCCCCCGGGGGTTGTTCGCCCACTCCGTGCCGTTCAGGTCCTCGTCCACCACCAGCATCAGCCAGGCCGCGCCGTACAGGCGCCCCCAGGTGTCTGCCTCGCACACCCGCGTGACCAACTGCAGTCGCTTGTGCTCGGCCTCCACGTCCACGGCCTCGCCGTCGCCCGCCTCTACGTCCCAGCCCCGGCGGGTGGCGTCGTTGGGCACCACCTCGACGAAGCGCCGGGCGTGGCCCCCGAAGCGCCACAGCGACGCCAGCTCGCCGTAGGACAGGGGCAGGCGGTACAGGTCGGGGCGCCCTGCCTGCACCTTGTCGTCGCCGATCCCGGTCATGGTGTTGCGCACGCTGTCCCAGCGCCGGCGGGCGCGCTGCAGCAGGTTGCCGTCGTCGTCGCGGGCCATGGGCTGGCGGGTGGCTGACAGGCCCGGGGCAGCGGCTGGGGGCGCGGGGGCCCGGGGCTGGGTCACGCTGGGCGTGCCCAGCACGGCGTCCACCACGCGGCGACGCCAGCTGCGGGGGCGGGGGTCGGTCGGCATGCTGCAGCTCCAGGGGGCGGGTGGGTACCAGTATCGCCGCGGGGGCGATCACTGCACCAGGTTGGCGGGCAGGCGGCGCTTCAGCTTGTCCAGCGGGTGTTCGCCGCCGCCTGTCCAGTACAGCAGGGCCATGCTGGTGGTGTCGATCTCGTCGTCGGGCACCGACCCGCTGCCGTCAAAGGCGACGTGCCGCGACACGTAGCCACCCAGCCACGGCGCGTGCTCGGGCCGTGGGTAGTAGACCTGCCCGGCCTGCAGAGCCGGCGCGCTGCCGACCTCGGCGCGCTCGTACTTGGATCGCGTGCCCGGGTCCCACTCGAATAGCCCGGGGATCTGGCGCCGCAGCACGTCCACCACCGCGGTGCCGTTGGCCTTGTCCTCGACCACCACCCGCCGCGTCATGGGCCAGCGGGCGCGTAGGCGAGCCAAGGCCTCGACGGTGGCGCTAAACCCCATCTGTTCGCGTACCTGATCCAGCAGTGCGAACCAAGCCTTGCCACGACGGCCCCACACCTGCATGACCACGTAGCTGCTGGTGGCGCCGTCCTTGAAGGAGCAGTCGACGAAGATCCCGATCTCGTCGCAGCGCACGGCGTACGGGGCCTCGGGGTAACTGCGGTCAAACCACGTCCGCTTGAACAGCCCTCCGTCGGGGAGGGTGGGCCGCTGGTTGTACTGGGCCGACACGTGGCGCGAGGCCTCGACCACTCCCTTGATCGCCGCCCATACAGCCGCCGTCCAGCGACGGGGCATCAGCAGTTGCCCCGGCTGGGTGCGCGGGTCCCGGGGGTGCACCCCGCCCAACTCCGCTGGGAAGTCAGGGTCGTACTCCATGGGCAGCACCACGCACCGCACCGGGTGCCCCTGCAGCCGACGGCGCAGCTGCACCCCGGCCAGGTCGGCAGGGTCCAAGCGCTGCATGATCAGCAGGCGCAGGCTCCTGGCCGGGTCGTTGAGGCGGCTGCGCAGCACCTCGTCGTAGTCCGCCACCACCTGGTCCATGCGGCGCTTGACCTGCTGGGGCGAGCCGCGCACGGCCTCCTTGGCGTCATACGGATCGTCCAGCACCTGCAGGTCGGCGCCCTTGCCCGTCACGCTGCTGTTGACGCCCAGGGCCACGCGTCCGCCGCGCATGGTGTTCAGGTAGTTGACCTTCTCAGCCTGCTGCCGGTCGATCCCCCAGGGCAGCGGGTCGGCCGGGTGGCCCCCGTCGGCCAAGTGCTTGTGCCTCACCAAGCGCTGGTACCAGGGCGACAGGATCAGCTGCATGGTGCGCAGGCTGTCGCGGGTCGCCAATGACTCGTCGTTGCTGATCCCCTGGTACATGGCCCAGGGGGCGTGCAGCCACAGCCAGGCAGGCACGCACACCCCGACCACGTAGGACTTGAGCGACCGGGGGGGCTCGCACACCACCATGTCGGTGTGCTTGGGGGCGTCCAGGTAGGTGCGGTCCCACAGCGGCCGCAGGAAGTCCTGCAGCTCGTCGCAGATCAGCGACAGGTGCCAGTTCCAGACCAACCGACGGCCAGGCTCAACCACCGCCCAGGCGTACAGCACGAAGTACCGCAGCTCAGCGATCGCCTGTTGGTCACGGGCCGCCAGGGTGGCCTGCACCCTGGCCTGGCGGTCAGGCACTGCCACGCGGGCTACTCGTCCGGCAGCAGCTGCAGCAGGTCCAGCGGGCCGCCGCAGCCGGTGCTGTGGGCCACCGCGGCCTCGCAAGCGATCCGCACTCGCTCGGCCGGCGGCCGGCCACGGGTGGCGTACAGCGCCCCCAGGGCGAGCTCGGCGCCGCACCCCTGCGCCCAGCCGCTGGCTGGCACCCGGGTGTAGCTGCCATCGCAGCTGAATTCCCACAGGCCCACCGGGGTGGCCACCAGGCCGTAGGTGTCGTGCACCTTGGCGCGGCCCTCGGTCGCACCGTGGCCACGCGCCTCGGCCCAGGCTCGCAGGCCGTCCACCAGGCCCTGCAGCCAGTCCTCCACCAGCGCCTCGGTCAGGCCGTCGCGGGGCTCGAACAGCACGGCTGCATGGCGCAGGTGCGCCCAGTACAGGGTGCCACCAGACAGGCCCACCAAGGCGCTGCCCATGCGGCAGATCTTCGCCTTGCCATTGGCGCACACCATGCCCCAGGCCACCAGCCGGTCGGCAGCCATGTAGGCGCGATCGCCCTCGACCACCGCGGCGATCACGGTCATGGGGTCCCCAAGGGGGCGGCCGCGTCCACCGTGGCCCTGCACGCCATGAGCTCCGAAGGCAGACCAAGGCGGCGGCGGCGTGCCCGGTACAGCTTGATCGCCTCGATCGTGCGGCCAGCGCGCGCCTCAGTGAGCTCCCGGCCATCCAGCGGTAGGTCGGTATACGGGATCATGGGGCCACCACCTGCGCATTGGGGCCGCGCAGCCAGATCCAGGCTGTGGCCAGCTCCGCAGCGTCGCTGCCGTCGTCCATGGCCCAGTAGGGGGCGCCGCTGTCCGGGTCGTGGCGCAGCTGGGCCTCGGCCAGGTGGGCCGCCCCGTCGCCAGTAAAGGTCAGGATCGCCAGGGCCAAGCGCTCGCCGTCGCTGGGGTCGTCCTCGGGGCAGGGTGGCAGGGGGCCACCGACCAGCAGCAGCGACAGGCGCGCCTGTGGAGGTGCAGCGCCATGTTGGGCGCCCAGGTCGGCCCGCTTGACGGCTGGCGCACGGGTCGGCGCGGCCGGGGCCTGGCGGTGTTTCTTGACGGCCTGGCGGTAGTGCAGCCTGCAGGCCTCGCAGTGGGTTGGCATGGCCTTGTCGCTGGCCTCGGTCGCCGGCGGCCGGAACTCGCGGTTGCAGGCCGTGCGGCTTGCGCCGCGCACCAGCTCGACGTGCCACCCGTCGGACAGGCGGCGCCACTGTGGCAGGGGCAGGGGTGGCTGGCGGGTCGGCATGGTCTGGCTCCTGTGGTGGACTGGGGGTCAGTGGACCCCGCCGCGGGCCGTGGCCGGCGGCGGGTTGGTTTGGGCCTCGGTCGTCGGGCGGGGGTGTGGGTGGTGGACGTGCACCACCAGGGCGCGCGGGTCGCCACGCAGCAGCTTGTCGGCGGCCGCGATCGCCGGGTCCCGCGGCACGCCCAACTGCATGTAGGCGTCGCGGAGCTGCTGCGTCACCAGGTGGTGGCCCAGCACCCAGGCGCCCACAAAGCCAAGCAGGCTGCCCAGGTCCCACCAGGCCCAGGCGGCCAGCAGCAGGCCCGCCAGGGCGCGCAGCAGCCACTGGGTAGCGCCGGCCTTGGGCTTGGCGGTCATGGCAGGTCCCCAGGCACCCAGGGCCCACCCCACAGGGGGGGCGAGGGGCCCATGTCCTGGGCGTTAGCCGGCGGCAACTCGGGCACCACGGGGCAGTGCGGCCCGCCACGCACCCGGCCAGTGCGACGCCAGTGCGCCAGTCTCCGGCGCTCCTCGCGGTTGGGGTCCAGCTTGGCCTGCTGGCCCCTGGGGAACAGGCGGCCGGACACGGGATCGCGGTAGCGGCCGGTGGCGCCGTAGGTGCCGGCAGCCAGCATGCGGCGCACGGTGTCGTTGTGGGCGTCGTTGTCGTGGTCGGTCACGGCCGCGGCTCCTGGGTCGGGCAGTTGGGGCGGTGCGGCTTGCCCAGGCCCGCGCCGCAGTCGGTGCAGCCGGGGCCAAGGTCCGGTCGCGGGTCATCGACGGGCAGCGACAGCTCGTCCAGCGCGTCCAGGTTGACGCCGGACAAGGCCGCCAGGCCGTCCCGGTCCAAGCCGGCCAGCTGCACCACCAGGGCGGTGGGCGTGCCGGCCGGGCCAGTCAGCTGGTGGTCCAGGTGCTTGCGCTCGGCCCAGTTGTGGGCAAAGCGGCGCTCCAGAATGAAGGCGATCGCCCGCCACTCCTTCTTGCCGAGGCGCCGCAGCTCCATGGTCAGGTGCACCTCGGCCTTGGCGTTGGCCGCGGCCAGCCGGTCCACGAACAGCCTGTAGCGCCCGCTGCTGGCCTTGCGGCCGCGCTCGCACCACCGGTGGAACGTGCTTTCACCGATGCCGCCCCAGGCCGCGGCGGACGCCAGGGGCGCGCCCTGCCGCACGGCCTCCAAGATCCGGGCCTCCACCTCGTCGGTCAGCTTGCTGGGGCGGGCCATCGGCTACACCCCCAGCGCCGGCAGCAGCTGCAGGCGGTCGGCCCGCATGACCGGCTGGCATGCGATCAGCGGGGCCAGCGGCATGACGGGCTGGTGGTCTGTGTCCGGGCCGGCGCCGGTCAGGGCCACCAGGTCCGCGTCCGGGTACACCCACCGCAGGGCCGTGATCGTCTCGCCCGATCCGGTCGGGACCAGCCACCGACAGCGCTCCAGGTGGCCCACGTGGTCGGCCAGGGCCAGGGCCAGCTGCACCATCAGGGGCATGGGCAGGTGCCCGCTGGTGGCGTCGAAGCGGTCGGGCCACGCGGCCCGGATCGCGCCCGGTGTCCACCAGCGCCCCGGTTGCAGCTCCTGCCCGGGGCCGACGGCCAGCACGTCCAGCCCGACGGCCCGCAGCTCGGCCGCCGCGTTGCCACAGGTGAAGACCACGACGCGCGGCGCCGGCGCCCCGGGCACTGCACCGCCCAGGTGGTCACGCACCAGTCGTGCCCGGATCGCCTTCGCTGGCAGGGTCAGGACCGGCCAGGTACCTGTCGGGCAGGTCGCCCAGGCGGCTGCGGACTTCGCGCGGGTCACCCTTCCATAAGACGACGACATTCTGATGCCCCCTGCCCAGCTTGCGGCTGGCGCGCATGGCCGGCCCGGCCCGCACGGGCAGGGTGCCCAGCGGCGTGACCAGCACGGCCTCGTTGTAGTAGTGCAGCCCCAGCGCCCGGAACATCGCGATGTTGTCCGCGACGAAGCCCCGGTAGGCCCCCAGGCTGTCGCGCACGTCGCCCACCTTGACGACGACGAAGGCGCCGTCACGCAGTCGGCCGACGGCCTGCCGGAAGATCACGGTGTACCAGGCCATGAACCCATCGTAGGTCTGCAGCGTGCTGCCGTCGTCCGACTGGCTGCTGTACACCTCCAGGTCGTAGTAGGGCGGCGATGTCAGCAGCATGTCGTACTCGGCACCGGCGGGCAGCACCTGGTCCAGCTGCGCGCTGTCGCCCTGCAGCCAGGTCGGCGCCCCCAGGGCCTGACCGGCAGCGGCCTGGGTGGCCGCCACTGCGTCCCACTGGGCCCGGTTGACCGCCACCTGGGCCTCGCGGACCTCCACCCCGGTGTACTGGTACCCCAGCACGCCGGCCACCACCCCCTTGACCGCCTCGCCGGCGAACGGGTCCAGGACGTGGCCGCCGGCCGGCGCGAACCACCGCAGCGACAGCTCGGCCAGGACCGGATCGAAGGCCGACCCGCCGGTGGCGTGTCCACCCCGGCCGGTCATGTAGTCCACCTTGCCCTCGCTGGCGTTGGCCGTGCTGCCCAGGTCGTCGCGCCCAGCCGCCGGGTCCAGGCCCAGGGCCCACCACGCGCGCTTCCGGTCCTGCCAGTAGCCTTGCCGGGCGTCCAGCACCGTGAAGGGCGGCGCGCCGAACTGGTCGATCAGGGGCACCGGCGGCGGGTCGCCGCCCTTGGCCGGCCCGCTGTCGCCGCTGCCCTCCAGGTCGGCCAGCAGCTTGTGCAGGTCGGCGTCGGGGTCCCAGCCCATGCTGCCGGGTTGGATCCCCTCGGCGTCCAGCTGCCGCAGCTGCCGAGCCAGCTCGCCGTCCAGCCAGCTGGCCTCCTGGGCCGTGCGGTTGTCGGCGATCGCGTAGCCCCGGGCCTCGGCCTCGGTCCAGTCGTCGCGCCAGCGCACGGGCACCAGACCGGGGCCGGGCACGCCAGGGGGCATGCGCCCCGGGCATCCCACCTCGTGCTGCGTGTCCACGGCCGCCCCGCAGTGACTGCACACCGCGGGGGTGGTGGCCGTGCCGCCCACCGCTTGGAAGTCCCACACCCGGGGGTTGTCGGCCACCCACAGCAGGGCCTTGCGGGTGGTGTGCCCGACCACCAGCATGCGGGCGCCGTGCTGCTGCCAGGCCACCAGGGGCCGCCCGACGCCGAAGCGCATCAGTGACCGCACCACCCCCATGATCGCCCCGTCGTTGTCGCGGGGGTTGTCGGCCCAGGGCACCAGGCTGTCCAAGGCCTCCCAGGTGGCCGCAGCGGCGGTCCCTGGCGCTGCTGGGCCCTTGGGCGGGGCAGCGGGGCCGGGCGGCAGCTCGGCCGGCCCTGCGGGCACCGGGGCCCCGCCGACGGGGGGCAGTCCGTGCCTGGCCTTCCACTGGCGCAGGGTGGCCGGCAGGATCGCGTCGGTGCCGGCCGGCAGGGCGGCGCGTCCGGGGCCGGTGTTGAAGTGCGCCGCGACCTTGGCGGCGCTGTTGGCCGGGTGCAGTGCCCACCACTGCAGGCAGATGTCGCGGGCGGTCGGTGCAGGCTGGTCGGTGTCCATGCCGCCACCCTACTTCGGGCGGCGGCCCCTGTCACGCTACCTGTCACGCGGCAGCGTCACACCCAGCGTAACGGCCTGCAGGGGCAGCCTGCAGCTGCGCCTGGTCGGCCGACGGCAGGGCCACCCGCCGGCGATCGACCGCCCGCCTGGCCGCCTTTGACAGACCGCGCTCCCACCGCACCTTAGTGCCGGTCGGCGCGCTGTCGCTGGCGTGGGGGCGGGCCGCGCAGCGCCAGTTGTGGCCGCCCTCCCGCGTGTCGGTCAGCCCGGTGGGCACCCAGCCAGCGGCCACCAGGCTGGCGCCCGACTCCTGGCCGTGCAGCGTGTAGGTCACCAGCCGGTCGTAGCCCATGGCCTTGGCGGTGGCCGCGCACTCGGCGTACAGCTTGCTGCTGGCGTTGTAGCGCAGGGCCGGGTGGCCCCAGGTGCACACCCGCGTCACCTCCAGCATCCTGGGGTGCTGGGCCTGCAGCACCCGACTGACGGGCCGCGACAGCACCGCCACCCCGACCCGCACGGCGCCGTTGTGCACGGCCACGCCGGCCTTCCACCCCTGGGGGGCGTCGTGGTGCCGGTGGTGCTGGTCCACCAGGTTGAACACCTCCGACTGCCAGCCCCTGGGGCTGGTGGCCTTGCGGCGGCCCAGCTCGTCGGCCTGCGCGGCCACCTGGGTGGGGTTGACCACCGCCAGCCTGCAGACCACGGCCCCGTCGCCGTCCGGCAGCACCGACAGCACGTCGCGGCCGGTGATCTCGGCCACCACGTCCATCAGGCGGCGGCCGTAGGCCTCGTCATAGCCCCAGCGCTCCACCGCAGCCTGCTGGTCCTCGCAGCAGGGCATGAAGACCACGTAGCAGTCGCCCCGGCCGGCCTGCACGTGCACGTCCAGGCCCCAGTGCGTGGTCAGCTCCAGGTCCCAGTCCGTGCCGCAGCAGGGGCAGGTAGTGGCAGCCGCGTGGTGCACGGTGGTCAGGAGCCGCGCTCGGCCACGCGGTTGTCGCCGCGGTTGGCCTGAGCCTGGTCGTAGGCGTCGGCCAGGGCGGCCACCTTGCGGCGGGACTCGGCGCTGTCCGGCGTGACCTTGCCGCGTCCGGTGACGAAGCTGGGCCGGTAGCCCGTGCGGGCCGGCGCCTTCAGGTGCGAACCACGCAGCAGGTGGTCGAAGCTCGCGAAGGCCGTCAGCTCGCGGGTCAGGGCGTCCAGATCCTCGCCCGTGCCGCCGCACGGGCGGCACAGGCCCTGGCGGCGGTCATGGTCGCGGGCCGGCCGGCCGTCGCGGGTGCCGTAGCCATGGCACGCGGGGCACTCGGCGATCTCGATCCCGTAGCGGGTGAAGACCTCCACGCCGTCCTGGACAGCGCAGTGGAAAGCGTGGTCGGTGGCCATGGCTCACCCCTCATCGTCGGCGCGGGTGTACTGGTCCATGGCACCCTGCAGGTCGGCCATGGCCAGGGCGTCGTTCAGCACGCCATAGTCGCCGGTGGCGTCGCCCAGCTTGTCGTCGGCGCCGTCCACCAGCAGCTCGGCCACCAGCAGCAGGGCCTGGGCGTCGCCCATGAGGTCGTCGTCGGCGCCGGACAGCACCGCCAAGTCGCCGCGCGTCGCCTCCAGACGATCGCGCACGCGGTCGGGCAGGGGCGCCAGGTGCAGGCGGCTGTCGCCGCGCAGCCACAGGGCCAGCAGGTGGTGCAGCGCAGTGGCCATGCCGGCGCTGCCGATCGAGTAGGTGGCCATGGTGGGTCCTCCAGGGTGGTCGGGTGGGTGGTCAGCGCCGCGCGGCCGCGTGGTCGTCGTGTCGGATCACGCGCCACCTCCAGCGGCGTCAATGATGCCGGCAATCATGGACTTGATGCACGAATGGCAGATGCGAAGCACCATGCGATCGCTCCTTGCCACGATGACGTTGGGCTGGTGGGTTGCGCACAGGTCACAGATGAATCCGCCGGTGCGCGGGTGCCGATCCTCATCGAGCGGCTTGCTGATCGTGACGTGGGACATGCTGGCGATTGACATGGGGTGCTCCCGTGTGGCCCCTGGAGCATAGCACCGCTCGCCACGGTGGCAAGCGTGGTGCACACGATTGAGGGGGGGGGCCTGGCGCCCGGGGCCGCACCCACCTGGGCCGCGCCGCCGGGTCCATGGGCGGGGGCCTGCAGGTGGGGAGGGGCTACCCGTTGGCGTGCGGGCAGTCCTCGGCGTGCCGCTCGCCCAGCGGCGCGTCGCACTCCAGGCAAGCCTGCGCGTCGCACTGGTCAGTGGCCACCAGCCGCGCCTCGCCCAGGCCGCGCAGGTCGCAGTCCTCGGCGTGGGCCGCGCCGTGCCGCGCCTCGCACTCCCGGCAGCGCAGCGGCGCGCAGTGCTCAGTGCGGACGAATGGCAGGCTGTCCAGGCCGCGGCCGTCGGCCCGGCGCAGGCGGCCGTCGGGGCCGGGCACCACCCGCAGGGGCACGGCCAGCTGCACCTGCACCTCGTCGTCGCGCAGGCGGCGGGTGGCCACCACCGCGCTGGTGTCGGCGCGCACGGTGGTGCAGATCCCGCGGGCGAAGTCGGCCAGGTGCACGCAGGTGACGGGCCGGTCCTCGCGGCCGTCGTTGACCGCCTCCTGCAGCTTGTCCTGCTCGCGCTTGGCGGCGCGCATGTCGGCCTTGTGCCGGGCCTTCATGTCCCGCAGCTGCTGGGCCTGGTCGGCCTCCAGCGTCGCCACCTCGCGCAGCTGCAGCGCCAAGTCGCGGCCGCGCTGCAGCACCTCCTCCTCGGTCAGCAGGACGGGCAGATCCCGGACGGTCTGCCCGATCACGTCGGTGCCCTCCCAGGGGTCGGGGCGGGTGTTGTCGGCCATGGTCGTGTCGCTCCTGTGCGTGGGCGCCGGCGGCAGGTGCCGGCGGCAGGTGCCGGCTGGCCCAGGGTAGCCGGTGGGGTGTGACAGGTCCAGCGCCGTGACACCCCGCCGGGTTGGTGGTCCCGCGCGTAGCCCCCGGAACTCTCGGAACGCTTGCCGCGCAGGTGGCAGCTGCGTGGTGGCACCATGCAGGTCCGGCCAGTCGTCCAGCTGCGCCTGCACCAGCGCCACCAGGCGCCGGCGTTCTGCAGCCGTGGCTGCCGACTGGAAGCGCCCCAGCGGGCCCGACAGGCCCAGCACCGGAT